>Ga0080001_10164_pt1 | contig 177814 bp, 161 predicted proteins | sample YelNatPoosite2B6_FD_69204 | JGI IMG/M metagenome (GOLD analysis project Ga0080001, IMG submission 69204) | Hot spring thermophilic microbial communities from Obsidian Pool, Yellowstone National Park, USA - site 2 B6 (SPADES assembly) (version 5) | ecosystem: Environmental > Aquatic > Thermal...
TTAATATCTAGTGGCGATGATGCAAAGGTTACACCCGTTCCCATTCCGAACACGAAGGTTAAGCTTTGAGATGTCGATGGTACTGCTCGGGAGACTGAGTGGAAGAGTAGAGAGTTGCTAGGTTGTAAATGCTAAGTTTTATACTTAGCATTTTTTATTTTTTGATTATTATTTTTAAAAATTTATAAATATTGAAGGAATATTCGGACAATTGTAGAAATATATAATATATAAATCAGCTTGCAGTGAATCTACTCAATTTAAAATAAGGAGGTTCTGCTATGCCAGATAAAGGAAAGAGCAAAAGCGGCTCTACCAAAAAAGGTGATAAAAAGAAAGATAAGAAAAAGAACTAAAAATACAGAGGATAAACTCCTCTGTATTTTTAGTCTTCACTTGCTTTTATGTTGTGTAAGTTAACTTTTCTGTTATCCAAGGTGTTAAGATTTACATGCTGAACAATCATATCTTTTGGAGTATCCATAATAAATCTGTCTAAATAAAGTCTGCCTGCTGGAGTGTTTGCGACAGCATAGGGTTTTTCATTTACTTTATAATAAACCCATGGGTAGCCATTGTTAATAACTCTATATAAATCTGCCTTATCAATTATAGCTTTTGATGCATTTCTGCCATGACTATCCATAAGCATAACTTCAGCGGTTTCTTCATCTAGTTCTTTATAATCATTGTAGGAATTTTTATTATATATTTCTAAATTTGCTTTTCTGTTATCTAATGTATCTCCATTAAGATGTCTAATAGGAGTTCTTGGATCCACTTCTAGTATAAAGGACTGAAGGCTCTGCTTTTCCTTGCGGTTATCAGCATTTATATAATTCATAACTAAATAGCTATTATAATCTTTATGCCACTCTGCAAACCATATTCCACTATCTAATACTCGCTGAAGATCTTCGGCATCTATTTTTGCATCTACAGTTGAGCCATTCTTTTTCTTTAGACTTATAGAAGCAACATTTTTATTCACCTGAAACTCATTTGGTTCTAACTTGCTAACTTTTGTTTTATTTTTATTTTGTATGATAAGCACCTCTTTCTTTTGTTCTAGGAGTAGGCAAAGTTAAGATATTATATTTACATTCTTTCCTAGCAGTATATATTATAACACATTTATTTGAAAAATTTTTTATAAATAAATAAGTAATTTGACATTTCCAAAATGAAAGAGTATGGTTTTATTTTGTAGTATGATACAATAAGCTGTGATTTAAATATTATAGACAAACAACTTGTTTATCTATAACTAAAGAAGGTGGAATAGAATGAGAAATTTAAAAATGGTGATACAATATGATGGAAGCAGATATAGAGGATGGCAAAAACAAAAGGATGTAGATATGACTATACAAAACAAAATAGAAAGTGTGCTTTCTAAAATGACTGGAGATGAAATCCAGGTAATAGGCTGTGGAAGAACAGATACAGGCGTTCACGCTGAGAACTATATAGCAAATTTTCATACTAATTATGACGCAAGCATAGACGATATGTTGAATTACTTATATGAATATTTGCCTGAGGATATAGTGGTGAAATCTATGAAGGATACTGGTGAAAGATTTCATGCAAGATATAATGTGAAAGCTAAAACCTATGTGTATAGAATAAATAATAATAAATTTAGAGATGTTTTTAATAGAAGGTACACTTATCATGTTATTGAAAAATTAAGTATTGAAGATATGAAAAAAGCAGCAAGTTTTTTAATTGGAACTCATGATTTTCAAAGCTTTACAAGCTTAAAGCCAAATACTAAGCCAACCATTAGAACTATAAATTACATTGATATAAAGGAAAATGATGGCTTAATTGTTCTAGAGGTTAATGGTAATGGGTTTCTGTTGAATATGGTAAGGATAATAACAGGAACACTTATAGAAGTCGGCAAGGGTACTATTAAGCCAAATGACGTAGAGAAAATTCTGCATAAGAAGAGCAGAGCAGATGCAGGACCTACTGCAGCAGCAAAGGGGTTATGTTTAAGGGAAATTCAATATTAGTGTGATGAAGTTACTTTGATAGTGCAAAACTCAAGTCTGTAGGTATTTTGCATTCAAGGGTTAATTTGAAAACTAATTAACAATGGAAAATAGTATTATAAATTAAAGGACAACCGATATCGGTTGTCCTTTAATTTATAGCTAATTACCATTCCCCTGGATAAGCAACAATGTAAAGCGTTATATTTCTTCTTCCCCAATTGATACACTCGTCCTCTGAATTTAAATATAAATCAATTATATTTCCCTTGATGGCACTTCCGGTATCAGAGCAGATTGCATAGCCGTAGCCAGGTATGAAAACTTTAGAGCCAAGTGGTATGACAGAAGGATCAACAGCAATGGTACTCAAACCAGAAGGATCTCTTACTGGCTTAAGTCCTAGTGCTGTAAGCGTGCCACCTGTATATGCTGTAGCCTGCATAGTATAAGTTGCTTTGTAGGTTTCATTGGCTGATTCAGAAGGTTTAGGCTCTTTAGCTATCATATCTGCAAGCTTTTTATTTCCAGAAGTTATATAATCTTTGGCTTTATTTTTAACTGAATCAGTACTGATTTGAGAAACCAAGCTATTTAAGGTCTGTAGAGCACTTTTCATATCAGGTATTGTAGATGAGTTTGAATCAATTACTGATATTGCATGTGCTATAAGCTTTTCTTCATTTTCTTTTATAGCTTGGGCTGCCAAAGCCTTCTCTTTATCAAACTCACTAATCAGCTCCTGAAGCTTCTTTTTATCACTATCCAGCTGCTGAAGTTTTTCTAAGTTATTATTTTTAAGTTCTTGAAGCTTTTGAAGTTTATTATCCAAATCACTAATAGCTTCTTTAAGATTTTTCTTTCTTGAAGTTAAATCATCGAAAACCTTCTTATCATAGGATACAATATTCTTAACTATCTCATATCTTGATATTAAATCTGAAAAGCTTTCAGATGTGAGAAGTATTGCTGCAAGGTTTTCATTGTATCCATTTATGTACATTGCTCTAAGTCTCTTATTGGCCACCTCTTGTTTTTGGTTAATTTCTTTAATTAACTGTTCCATATGTAACTTTTCAGCTTCAATTGCTTTATTATTTTTATCTATGTCTGCATTATTTTTATTAATATCACTTTTTGTTTTGAAAATTTTTATATTAAGCTCAGAAATTTGTTTATTTGTTTCCATAATATTATCATTCATTTGTTGAAACTTCATTTTGTTATTTGTAATAGTATCTTGAGGATTATCGGCTGCAAAAGATACAGTGCTTGTACAAATAATAAGAATAAATAAAATAAATAGAGAAAATAACTTTTTACTCACTAATGCGTTCCCCCTATGACTAAACATATTAAGAATATTATATCATATTATATAGATAAACAATCCCAACTATAAAATTGAAGGTAATAAAAAATCAGTTAGGATTTATTAATTTTAATATCCGTAATTTAAGTTTATGTATTCTAAATATAATACGAAAGAAGACTCCAATTTTGTGGTATACTATTAAAAGATAAAAAAAGAGGTGCAATAATGAGTGAAATTTTATTATCAGTTTTAAAGATTAGCATTATAGAAATTTTTTATTTAACAGGATTGATACTTATAGCGGGGTTAATATTGGGAGTATTTGAAAGAACTTCTAATAATCTTATGCAAAGATCCTTAGGTAGAAAAGGCATATTCATTACAGCGTGGCTAGGTACACCAATTCATGAAATAGGTCACGCAGTAATGTGTGTAATATTTAATCATAATATTACTAGGATAAAGCTTTTAAACACTAAGAGCGAAAATGGTGTTTTAGGATATGTTGAACACAGCTATAATCCAAGCAGCCTTTATCAAAGAATAGGTAATCTGTTTATAGGCTTGGGTCCAATATTTAGCGGTATCGGAGCTTTAATAGCAGGAATGTATTTCGTTGTTCCTAGTTCTTTTAAAGTGTTCAAAAGTTATCTTTTAGCAGGAATAAATAATGATAAAATAGATATGAATTTAGCAGGCTCTATATTTAGGGCTTCTGGTGTGCTAGTTAAAAGTATATTCAGTACAAATAATTTAACAAGTATTAATTTTTGGATATTTATAATTGTGGCAATCTGTATATCCTCTCATATAGCTTTAAGCAGAGCAGATATATCAGGAGCTAAAGATGGTTTTATAGTTTTATTTGTATTGATTTTTATTATTAATTTTTTATTGAGATATTTTAGTATAAGTACTTCTCATTTTATAATTCAGCTTGGAAGATATAATGCTCATTTAATAGCAGTTTTATTAATAGCTATAATATTTTCAGGATTTACTTTGGCGGTAAGCTTTATCGTCTATGTATCTTTTTCCGTAAAAAATAGAAGATATATATAATGCAATAAAGTTTTTGCATTGTATAATTAAGGAAAGGAGCTAATAAAATGAGCAAGAAATTGACTGCTGCCCAGCTAAGAATGGCAGCTTTAGGAAATAATATGGTTGAAGCAGGAGCTGAAATTTATAGTAATCCTGAGGTGAGAGATAAGATAAAGAATAACCTAAAGGATAAAAGCAAGAAAGAGTAAAGAACAAGCAGCAGTCAGCAACTAATAATTGCCGACTGCTATATTTATTTTCAGGTATTTATTTAGGTTTGCTTACAAACATTTGGGAAAACATGTTTCCATAAGGCCCGCCGCTCTTAATTCCTATACCTATATGAGTATAAGCTGGATTTAATATATTTTTTCTATGCCCTGGAGAATTCATTAAAGCATTCTCAGCGTTTACAACTGTTTGGTTGCCGGCTATATTTTCACCAGCTTGAACATAACTTACCCCAAAGGATTTCATCATATCAAAAGGACTTCCGTACTTTGGTGAATTGTGGCTGAAGTAATTATTGTCTATCATATCCTGCGCTTTAATTCTTGCTACATTAGTTACTTGCATATCTATTTGAAGGGGTGCTACATTATTTTGTGCTCTAGCTTGATTTACAAGGTTGAGCATTTGCTGCTCCTGTGAAGTTAATGTGCTTGTATTTGTCTGAGCACTTGGGGTTTTAGGTGCTGTAGAACTAGTTGCATTACCTTGAGTGACTTGAGGAGCACCTCCGGAAGTTTCAGGAGTTACATTTGGCTGATTATTTTCAACTACTACTGGTTTAGCTTCCTGGTTGTGTACAAAACCAATTTGATTATTTGGAAGCTTTACTGCAAACCAATCTGAAACCTGACTTACTACATCTAAAGTACTGTCTTTTGCAGCTGTTTTTATAACAGGTGTATTGCTTGAACATCCACTTCTAACATTTGAGGTATCAGCAGTAACTTTTACCCTCTGAATATTTCCCATTTGGTTAACAGAGGATTCAACACCTTGGATAGGCTGAGGATTGTTCTTTTGCCTCTGCTGCGTAGTACATCCTGCTGTAAAAATTAGTGATAAAGCTACTGTAAAACTAAGTAATTTTTTGTTCACAATTTTTTCCTCCTTTTGTCGGAACACTGGGTAGTCTAAAACGCTCGTTCCCACTCTCAGACTACCCGCTAAAGTCCACTTAGGACTTTAGCCTCCTTTAATTTAAATTTCAGTATTAGCATTTGTTGTTATTAAAAAATTATAAATAAAAATTATAAAAAAATTTAAAGCTATTACCTATATAGGGCAAATAGGGTATAATTATTTTTAAAGAACTATGGACAGGAGGCCGATTATAATGACTTATAATAAAAATTATGAAATTGCTATATTTGCAGGGGGATGTTTTTGGTGTATGGTTTCACCCTTTGACGTTTTGAATGGAATAATTGAGGTAGTATCAGGATATACTGGAGGTCATCTTGAGAATCCTACATATAAAGATGTTAAGTCTCAAACATCAGGGCATTATGAAGTTATAAAAGTAACCTATGATCCTGAGATTATAGATTATGACAAGCTGCTTCAGGCATATTGGAGACAAGTGGATCCCACTGATGAGGGAGGACAATTTCAAGACAGAGGGCCATCCTATAGAACTGCCATATTTTATACTACAGAGGAACAAAGACAAAAGGCTGAAGCTTCTAAAAAAGCTATGGATGAGTCGAAAAGATTTCCTGATCCTATAGTGACTCCAATACTTCCTGCAGTAAAATTCTATGAAGCTGAAGATTATCATCAGGATTTTTATAAGAAGAGTCCGGTTGAGTATAAGGAAGATAGAAAAATATCAGGAAGAGATGAGTTTATACAAAAGTACTGGGGAGAAGAATACTACGATATATATAATGACTAATTATGTAATACCACTGCTATGGAAAAGTTCCATGGCAGTGGTTCTTTTTTTATTATTTTAAGAGATTAAAATAAAAGTATAAAGTTAAGTTTCTTAAAGGAGGCCATAAAATGAAAGTAGGAGTTATAACAGGCGGCACTTCAGCAGAAAGAGAAGTTTCAATAAAAACAGGAAAAGAAATGATAGATAACTTAGATAATAAAAAATACGAAGTAATTGAAATTCAAATAAACAGCAGAAAAGATTTAATTGATAAAGTACTTAAAGAAAATATAGACTTTGCACTTTTAGCTCTACATGGCAAGTTTGGTGAGGATGGAGGAGCGCAGGCAATACTGGAAAGTCTTAATATACCCTATTCAGGCTCTGGAATATTAGCAAGTAGTCTCTGTATGGATAAGGATATATCAAAAAGACTTATGAGGGCCGAGGGAATAAATACTCCAGAATGGATAACTATAAAGAAGAGAAATGAAATAGATTACAAGCTTCTTGAAAGAATAGGCTATCCATTAGTGGTTAAGCCAGTTAATGGAGGCTCAAGTCTGGGAACCTTTATAGTTAGAAATAGTGAGGATATTTTAGATGCGATTTTAAAAGCTTTTACCTATGATGAAGAGATAATTATAGAAAAATATATTGAAGGAAGAGAAATAACCTGTGGCATTTTAGACGGAAAGCTTCTTCCTGTTATAGAGATAAAACCATCCTCAGAGTTTTTTGATTATAAATCAAAATATGAAGATATGGGCTCTGAAGAAGTAATAGTTGAGCTTGAAGAAGTACTAAAAGAAAAAGTTGATACTGTATGCAGGAAGTGTTGGAGCTTATTCAAATGCACTGTATATGGTAGAATAGATATTATATTAAAAGATAATGAACCTTATGTACTTGAAATAAATACTCTGCCTGGTATGACTAAAAACAGTTTAATTCCTAAAAGTGCAAGAGAATACGGTTTAATCTTTAGTGAACTTCTTGATGATATAATTGAATTATCTATAAAAATTAAGCGATAATGAGGTAAAGATATGCTTCTATCAGAATTCAGGCTGAAAGGTGAAGAACCTATCTATAGGCAAATCAAAAATGAAATAATAAGGATGATTGAAGAGGGGTTTCTTATTGAAGGGAGCAAGCTACCTTCCACAAGGGAGGTTTCTGAGCTTTTAAAAATAAGCAGAAATTCATGCATTCATGCTTATGAGCTTCTTGAAGATGAGGAATATATACAAATAGTAAAAGGAAAAGGAGCCTTTGTTTCTCATAAGTTTAAGAAGAAAGGGCCTAAATGGCTGGTAGATTGGGATAAAAAAATTAGTGATTTTGGAAATACAGCTGTAGATTTGGATATAGTTAAAAATGAAGCCGTTACAGCAAAAAATATGATTTCTTTTAAAAGCATAGCACCTGATGAAAAGTTATTCGACTTGGAAGAAATAAAACGAAATTTTTTAAACAGTGTTTCTCTTCATGGCGAAAAGTTATTCAACTATGGCTATGCAAAGGGCTACAAGCCTCTTATAGATTATTTAATAATTTATATGGAAAACAAAGGTGTAAATTTTAAAGATAAGGATTTATTGATAACAAATGGATTTACTGAAGCCTTTGACATAATATTAACTGCACTGGCTTCAAAAGGTGATGCTGTTATTTGTGAAAATCCTACTCATAATACTGCAATTAAACTTATGAAGCTTCATGAGTTAAATATAATTGGAGTGGATATGGAACAAGGTGTCATAAATACAATTAAATTAAAAGAAAAATTGGAAAATAATGAAGTGAAATTAATTTATCTTATTCCATCCTATCACAATCCCACTGGATTGGTGATGCCGGCTAATAAGAGAAAAGAAGTGTATGAGATTTGCAAGGCTTATAATGTTCCTATCATTGAAGATGGATTCAATGAAGAACTGCTTTATTCTTCCTCGCATATATCTTCTATAGTTGCTTTAGCAGGAGAGGATAACAGTGTAATATACGCCGGAAGTTTTTCTAAGATACTTTTTCCTGGTATTAGAGTAGGCTGGATAGCTGCGGATAGGAAATTAATAGATGTGCTTGAAAGCGTTAAGAGAAGCAGAAATATTCATAATTCGGTTTTAGATCAGGCGTTCTTATATGAATATTTAAAAAATGGAGACTTTGAAATCTATTTAAAGAAAGCAAGAAAATATTACAGAGATAAGTATAAATTCACAGTAAAGTGTGCTGAAAAATATTTATCTTGCTGCAGAGTCTATGGTGATGGAGGACTTCATATATTTTTAGAACTTCCTCATATAGATGCAAGAAAGCTTTTAGATGAAACAATGAAAAATAATGTTATTTTTATGCCGGGGGATATTTTTTATGTAGATGGTATTAAAAGAAATACCTTCAGACTTGGATTTTCAAGATTGGAATACAATGATATAGAAAAGGGTTTTAAAATAATAGGAGAATGTATAAAGAAGCTGCAGAAATAAATTTGCAGCTTTAATAATTTTCAACTTATATTATAAAGTACCTAACAATTCTCTAGTATTTTATCTTATTACATAGACACAATATTTAATGGATAGAGAATTGGAGGTGGATTATTCATGAAAAAAACTGCAGCATTATTATCAGTAATTCTTATTTCTACAACTTTGACAGCATGCTCTCAAAGAGGTACTGGAACAAATTACGAAAATAGAAATAGAACAAATACTGGTACAACTCAGGGAACAAGAACAGGATATAACACCAATCAGGGAACAACTATAGGAAATTACAAGGATGGAACTTACACAGCTTATGGAGATCCTACTTCTACAGGAAATCATATGGCTACAGTGTTTATAAAAGGTGGAAGAATAAATAATGTAGTACTTGACTATACAGATACAAGCGGAAAAGTCACTACTAACACAGGAAGTAGACCTATTGTTGGCAGCGGGAATGCAAGTGGAGGAAATTTTCCAGCTAATAATTATAATATGACCAATCCAAATGGAAGTACAACACCTTCAACTGGAGGAACTGGAACAACAACAGGTATGACAACTGGCGGAAATACCTCGTACAATGGGACAGGAACTACAGCAATGGGTAATACTAATGGCGCTCAATCCGGATATTCAGATGGAAGAGCTACACTAGCTAACTTAATGGTTCAAAATCAAACTTATGATGTTAATCCCCAAGGTTTAACTTCACAGGCAGTTGCTAACTGGAAACTGGCTGCTAAGAGAGCGTTAAGTCAAGCAATGAGATAAGTTAATATATTAGGACGGATAAATTATAAAATTTAACCGTCCTTTCATATGTATAAATGAAGTTATAGATATGAAAAAAAGTTATTAGTAATATATATTATTATGTGATCAATTTATTGGAGGAATTATTTTTGATTACAAGCAGCCATATCATAATTTCTAATTTAGTCTATAAATATATTCTGCAAAATACAAATTTTATGCTGAATGTGTCTACCTTTACTTATGGAAACATAAGACCCGACTTGGATAAGGATTACATAAGATGCGAACATACATTGGAAGATAGTATTGAAATGATTAATATTTATTCGGAAGATATTATTAATAACAATATTTCTATAGAAGACTTCTCCATGGCATTAGGTATTATATCTCACTTTGCTAGTGATTATTTCTGCTTACATCATACCAAAGAATATTGGAAAAAAGATAAGCTAGGACACGGTACCTATGAAGCGGCACTTCACGCTAAGCTGTTATCTATGTTTCTAACTGGAAATATAAAACTAAGATACAAATGCAAACAGGAGAAAAATGTAAAAGATTTGATTCTAAAAATACGAAAAAAATACTACATAGAACCGAAAGGGATAATGACTGATATTAACTATGCTCTCATAGCATCCTCATCGGTTTGTGAACTTATAGTGAAGTCAAGCAAAATTTATCAAAAATATAAAATAGAATAAAGTGGATAAAAAAACAGTTAAGCATTTGCTTAACTGTTTTATATTAAACTTATAACTATTTCTTTAATTCTTTCTTTCCAGTTATAACTGTTGCTTGATTGTCAGTTTTGCTGTCAGCAATTGTGAATGTCTTCTCAGCATCTTCGTTTAAGAAGTATACATTTCCGTCAATTTTTTGATTTACTAATTTGAAGTTTTTACCTGCTATATAAAGGTCACCTTTGAAAGTTCCATGCTCAAGACTTCCGAAATCGCTGTTGAAAGTGATTTTTGGAGCAGTTAGAGTAAATCTGCCTGTTACATTATGCTTATCATCTTGAGTATAAAGACCTATTTTACGTTGAGTTTGCTCATTACCATTAGCATCTTTTATTAAATTACCTTTGTCGTCTTTCTTACCAGTTTTGTAGCTTCCATCAACTACTAATTCTTTATCGAAAGTTAAATCCTTTAATGTTGCAACAACATATTTTCCACCGTCTTTAGTTAGAGCTTTTTCGAAAGCAGCATTTGTATCAACTACTGAAGCTGTTGCTACTGCATCTGTTTTCTTAGTTTCTGTTGCAGCTGGCTTTGCTGCATCTGCCTTTGGTGCTGTAGCTGGGTCTGCCTTCTTGGCACATCCTGTAAATAATGTAGCTCCTACTGCTACTGCTAAAACTAATGCTTTTATTTTCATGTGTAAATCCCCCTATGTAATAAAGATTTATATTTTTTAGTACAAGTTTATTATAACTGATTGATAAAAAGATAACAAGAGTTTTTTAAAAATTTGTTAATAAAATATCAAAAAATAACGAAAAATTTCAGAAATTAATAAAAAATGTGTTGAAATTTTCTGAAATGTTGATTTATTGCATTTGTATCAATAAATTAGAGTTAAAAAAATGTCAGTGCAAAACTCATGTCTTGCGCTGACATTTTATAATAATAGTTTGTTATTGAGCAATTAGCGTTAAAGTCAAATTTGTTTCTTTTCCATCTCTGCTAATAGTTACAGAAACCTGATCACCTGACTTATGTTTATTTTTTATTGTAGTAACTTCATTAAAGGTTGTTACCTTTTGTCCATCAAACTTGGTAATAACATCACCGCGCTTTAAACCTGCTTTTTCTGCTGGGCTGAATTCTGTAACATCTTGAATATATAATCCGATCGGAAGGTTATATTGTTCTGATAAAGTTTTGTCTATTTCTCTACCTTGAATTCCTATCATTAAAACTGGCTTTGATAAATCAGAAATTTTATTTTTAACAGCATTTATTGGAATCGAAAAACCTAAACCTTCAACTCCGCTTTGCTTAATCTTAGCTGTGTTGATTCCTATCACTTGTCCTCTTGAGTTTATAAGAGGTCCACCGCTGTTTCCAGAGTTTATAGCTGCATCTGTTTGAATGTATGACAGTGATGAATTTGATGCGCTTCCTTGGTTGTTTGTGCTTCCGTCACCATCAATTTTTCTATTTAATGCACTTACTATACCTGTTGTTACAGAGCCGAAAAAGTCAGTTCCAAGAGGGTTACCGATTGCTACTACAGATTCTCCAACCTGAAGGTTATCAGAATCACCAATTTCAACAACAGCTGGTACTTTAACACTGTCTGTTATTTTAACTACTGCAACATCATAGTTAGCATCATAGTTTACAACCTTGGCATTCACTTGCTTATTGTTGCTTAAGGTTACCTTAACCTGCTGAGCACCTTCTACAACGTGGTAGTTAGTAAGAATATATCCTTCTTCATTTATTATCATTCCTGTTCCTACACCTTGTGCCTGCTGACTGCCAAAGAAGCCTTGTGAGGTTTGTAATGTTGTTGTAACAGCTACTACTGCTGGGCCAACCTTCTTAGCTATATCTGCTACTGTCATTGCACCGCTTGTAGCAGCAAGCTGAGTTGGATGACCATCATATACTGAAGTAGAAGTATTTACGCTGCCTGCAAGGGATTTATATAATGCTGTATCCCTAAATAAATCTGTTTTTGGAAGTCCATATAGTACAGCTGCGCCAGAAGCTACTCCTCCTATAACTGTACATACAAGACCTACAGCAACGTAGGACAATGTTTTTTTAAATCTACTTCCTTTTTTCTTGGGCTTTTGATTGTTAGGTTCAGTATAATTCATAACATAAGTATCATGAGTGTTTTCTTGATTTAATTCTTGATTATTGTTATTCTCCATAAATAATTCCTCCCATATATATATCCATTTATTATTTTATCATTTATTTCATGAATTTATAATAAAACAGTTTTATGACAATTTCATGACAAGGTTGTTACAAATTTAAAAATTTAGTTCATAATAAAGAAATTATTCTTTATCTATATATAATGTAAGAACTTTTGCATTATATATATCTTACGAGTTATAGGAGATAAGCACTAGTTTTAGTTTTGTGTTATAATTATAGGATTAATAAACTAAACTTGATAGGGTGAAAATGTGATGAAACAAGATATGCTGCTTCAAATATTTAAAGAAAGCACAAACGGAAAAAATTACGATAAAGCACAGCGAATAATTGATAATGATTTGGTTTCCTCAATAAATATATTAAATGAAGGACAACTAATCTGCATAGATGGTTTTGTTATTTCAGAAAACTTGTTTAATGAGTATACTACAAAGATTGAGCTTGATGTAGATAAAAAGGAAGTCTTTTCTACCTTCTGCAGTTGTGCCGATTATGAAAAAAATGAATTTAAGAAGAAAAATTATGCCTGCAAGCATATTGCTGCTACCTTTTATAAAGCTTTGGATGATTTGGTTAAGCATCCGCTTTTTAATGAAGAAGGTATACTTGATAAAGAGCCTATAAATAAAGGCAAGCTGCTTGATATGCTTTTAGATAATGATAGAGATAAGGAAGAAATAAAGCTTGAAGTTTATATAAATAAAAAGGAATGGAATGAGCATATTTCTGCAGAATTTAAAATAGGCCTCAAGTCTATGAGTTCTAACAGCCTTTACATACTTAAGGATATAGATCAATTTCTAGTTTCTCTTTACAATAATATGCCTGTGACCTACAGTAAGAACTTTACCTTCGATATCAAAAATCAAAAACTTAGTACTAAGGATAAGAGACTTATTGAATTTATTGAAATGCTGAAAACAATAGAGGGAAGCAACAAATATGTAAATAGAAACAATGCTGGTGCAGTAGATGGTAAATACTTAAATATTCCTAAATATTTGACGAGAGAGTTTGTTGAAGCAATTAAAGATCACAGGGTTTATTTAAATGAAGGCTTTTTCCATAGACCGGTTGAAGCTGAAGTACTTTATGAGGCTCCCCCTATTGATTTTGATTTAAAACTTATCAAAAACGAATATGTACTAAAATCTCCTAATGGAATGCCACAAAGCTTAGGTTCTAAAAAAGATGTATTTGTGTATGGTTCAGATATATATGTTCCGAATTATGAGTTTTGTTATAAAATAAGCCCATATCTTCAAGTATTTGCAGGGCAAAAGGTTGCTGTTTTTGAAAATGAAGAGGAAGAAACAATTTTAAGAAGGCTTATACCACAACTTAATTTTTTATCTCCTAAGGTTACTTTATCAAAGACAATTAAGGATAAGATAATTATGGGGAACTGTAATTTTAACTTTTACTTCAACAGAGAAAATGGAGAAGTTACACTTATTGTTAAGGTAAGTTATGACGGCTGTGAATTTAACATATTTGAGGATTATATAGAAAAGATTGTTTATAGAGATTCTAAAAAGGAAGCCGAGATAATTGATATTTTAAGAGGCTTTGGTTTTGAAGATATAGGAAATAAGTTTTATTTTAATAGGGAAGACGACTATATTTTTAGGTTTTTTAAATATGACATTGAAAAACTGCAGGAAATTGGAGAGGTTTTTTATTCTGAGAACTTTAAAGGTTTAAAGTCTATTGGAGCTAAAGGAATAAAAGGGGATATAAAGGCAGGAAAGTTCAATTATTTTGAAATGGACTTTAAGATCGGAGATATTCCTCCTCAGGAAACAGCAGATATACTAAGAGCCTTTAGAGACAATTTAAAGTTTTATAAGCTTAAAAGCGGAGAATATATAGACCTTGAAGAGCTTGAGCTTAATAAACTTTTAAAGCTTATAGATGCAGTAGCAGTAAAGGGGTTGGATGATAATCATATTGAGATAGCTAAAAATAGAGCTTCCTATATTGAAAGCTTTATAGAGGAAAATGAGCTAAGATTTATTAAGGGAAAAAGTGAACTTAAAAAAGTAAGTGACAAGCTTAAGAATATAGATAAGTTAAAGTTTGAACAGCCTAAAGACCTGCTTGCGGATTTAAGAGAGTATCAGAAGACGGGCTATAACTGGTTTAAAACTCTGGATTATTTGGGACTGGGAGGAGTTTTAGGAGATGAAATGGGGCTTGGAAAAACTATACAGACTATTGCTTTTATCTTAGGAAATAAAGAAAGCAAATCTTTAATCGCTGCACCTACTTCTTTAGTTTATAACTGGGTAAGTGAATTTGAAAAGTTTGCACCAACGGTAAGGGTTGCTGCTGTAAATGGCTCTAAGGAAGAGAGAGAGGAAATTATAAAAAATATTGATAAGTATGATGTTTTTATAACAACCTATAATCTTTTAAAAAGGGACCTAGACAGTTATACTTTACTTGAATTTGATTACTTCATTTTAGATGAGGCCCAATACATTAAAAATGCAGGCTCTCAAAATGCTCTGGCAGTAAAAGAAATAAAAGCAAAAACACGTTTTGCTCTTTCTGGAACGCCAATAGAAAACTCTCTTATGGAACTTTGGTCTATTTTTGATTTTATAATGCCAGGCTATTTATATGATGAAAAACGTTTCAGTGTAAGGTATCACAAAAGGCTTAGAGAGGAGCCTGTGGTAATTGAAGAGATAAACAGACTTATCAAACCCTTTATTTTGAGAAGAAGGAAAAAGGAAGTTATAAAAGAACTGCCTGATAAGATAGAAAAAATTATAACAGTAGATATGGAAGAAGAACAAAAAAAGGTTTATAAGGCCTATGCCAACTATGCTGTTGAACTTATTGAAAAAAGAGTAAAGGATTATGAGTTTGAAAACAGTAAGATAGAAATCCTTTCATATATAACTAAACTGAGACAGCTATGTTTAGATCCTTCAGTTTTAATGGAAGCTTACAAAGGAGATAGTGCAAAGCTTGAGGCTTTAGTTGAACTCTTACAGCAAAGTATTGAAGAGGGGCATAGAGTTCTTGTATTTTCACAGTTTACTTCTGTACTTAAAAATATAGGTAAGAGAATTTCTAAGGAGGGAATAAGCTATAGTTATCTAGATGGTTCTATACCTTCAGAAAAAAGAATGAATATGGTTAAAGCCTTTAATGAAGGAGAAAACTCTGTATTTTTAATAAGTTTAAAAGCAGGAGGTACAGGACTTAATTTAACCTCCGCAGACGTGGTTATTCATTTTGACCCTTGGTGGAATCCCGCTGTTGAAGAACAAGCAACTGATAGGGCTCATAGAATAGGGCAAAAAAATGTAGTTGAGGTTATAAAGCTTATAGCTAAAGGAACTATTGAAGAAAAAATCCTCAAGCTTCAGGCGGATAAGAGAAAGCTTATTTCTGAGGTAATGGGGGATGAACTAAGCGGAGGAGAAGGTTTTGCTTCTTTAAGTGAAGAGGAATTATTGGAGCTGTTCTCGTTGTAGTTTGAAGTGATATACTGATAATAGGGGGCGATTGGGTATGTATGAGAAAATTAATAAGGAAATTATAGAGGTAAAAGAAAGAGTAAGAAGAAGAGAAAAAATCTTGAGCTTAATTAACCATGCTGACGATAATCTTAAAAACGAACTTCATAGAAAAGATGAGCTTAAGAAAATTCTAAGCAAGGAAGAACTTGATGTTAAAAAGCTTGAAGGATTAAGCATAAAAGGGATGTTTATAACTCTACTGGGTAATAAAGAGGAAAAGCTGGACAAAGAAAGAGCGGAATTTTTATCTGCTAAGCTTAAATATGATGCTTGCTGCAGCAATGTTAAGAGTATAGAAACAGAACTTCAAAAGTATTATGGCGAGTTAAGAGAAATAGGCAATGCTAATGATGATTATGAACAATTAGTGAGAAAAAAAGAACAATTTATATTGAATGCTCACGATATTAATACTAGAAGAATATTAGATTTCACAGAAGAAAGAGGCAATATAGAGGCTGACCTTAGAGAAATAAAGGAAGCAATAATGGCAGGAAACTCAGTTTTAAATTCTCTGGAGCGTGCAGCTGATGCACTGGGTAGTGCTGAAAGCTGGGGAACATGGGATATGCTAGGCGGCGGACTTATAAGTAATATGGAGAAGCATTCTCATATTGACGAAGCTGTAGATTATATCAATGATGCAAGAGAGAAGCTTAACAGATTTAGAAGAGAACTCTCTGATGTAAATTTAAGCATAGACGTGACAGTAGATATAAGTTCCTTTGATAAATTTGCAGATTACTTTTTTGATGGAATTTTTGCTGATTGGAATGTACAGTCAAAAATAGAAGACTCACAGTATAGTTTAAAATCTACAATTTATAAGGTTCAAAGAGTTCTTAATAATTTAAAAGTAAAAAATGATCTTGGAGAAGAAAAATTAAGAAATGTAAAAGAGAATATCAGAAGCGTTGTTGAAAAGGCAGAGGATTAAAAACTAAATTAGAGAGCCAACCAAAGGAATACACAATATATATAAAAATAAAATCTGTATGTACTTCTGGTAATGTAAGAACTTTTGCATTGTATGTATATGAAATAATTAATTAATGGGATAATATATGTGGTAAAATTACTATGAAAACTGGATAGGCCATGTATAGTGAAAGAGGGGTAGTAAATATGTCATATCTAATTAGACCGATAAAAGCTAAACACTTAACTTTAAAGAACAGATTGGTAATGCCTCCTATGGCTACTTCAAAGTCTGAAATAGACGGTAAGGTAAGTAAAGATATTTTAGATTACTATGATGAAAAATCTAAGGGAGGATATATTTCGCTGATTATTATCGAACATAGCTTTATAAGTGAAGAGGGAAAAGCAAGCAATCAGCAGCTTTCAATTGCAAAAGATGATGTTGTAGAAAAATTGAAGGAATTGGCGGATGTTATACATAGAAATGGCTCAAAGGCAGTAATGCAGATTAATCATGCAGGTAGTGCCGCTAAGACTGAGGTTACTGGCAAAGAAGTTGTCGGACCTTCAGCTATTCCTAATCCACGAATGGGAAACATACCTAAAGAGCTAACTAAAAAAGATATAGAATCAATTATTAATGATTTTAAAGAGGCTGCAAGACGAGTAAAAGAGGCTGGTTTTGATGCAGTGGAAATTCATTCTGCTCATGGTTATCTGCTTAATCAATTTTTCTCTCCACTTTCTAATAAAAGAACAGATGAATACGGAGGAGGTATAAAGGGCCGCATTAAAATTCATCTAGAAGTTATTAAAGCAGTTCGTGAGGCTGTCGGAGAGAACTTTCCAATACTTCTTAGGTTAGGTGCTTCTGATTTCATGGAAGGCGGAAGCACAATAGAAGACAGTAAGCTTGCAGCTCAAAAGTTTGAAAATGCAGGTATAGATATACTTGATATTTCAGGAGGTTTCTGTGGATATATGATGCCCGGAGCTAGTGAACAAGGATATTTTTCACCTCTTACAAAAGCTATTAAAGAAGTTGTATCCATACCGGTAATTTTAACTGGTGGAATAACTGAAGCTTATGCAGCAGAAAAATTGCTTGAGGAAGAAAAGGCGGATCTCATTGGGGTAGGCAGAGCCATATATAAAGATTCGGAGTGGGCTAAAAGGAGTATAGAAAGCCTAAGTTAATATAAAAGTAAAAAGTCCTGGAAGGATTAAAATTAATCCTTCCAGGACTTTTTTGAGGCATCTATGTAAATCGTGCACCCCGTGTCGACTGTTAATTTACCAGCGTTTGCAGTAAAACTAGCTCAAGCTAGGTTGTTCCACGGCACGCAGAAATCACTATTTACCGCTGCTTTCTTCCGAACCTGACGGATTTCATAAGTTTCTGCTGCATGGGACCAAGCTCTCAGCACCAGCTTAACTACACTGACCTGACAAACTAAAGCCTATACGAGGGATTCAACCCTGCTGTAGCGGATTGCAGGCTACAGGGCACCGCTAGCTCCCCGTTTAGCACGACTTTGTTTCCCGATGAACTAATAATAACATGATTAATTTCAGAGTACAATGATGTTATTATGGTAAAAACTTTTAATGTGGAAGAGGTGGTTTTATAAACCAAAACAAATATGTTGCATTATATTTATATATGTGTTATTCTAATTAAGTGCTAGAGATTAATAAATGTCTAGCATTGAGATTTAATGTGATAAGAAGCATATCCTCTTTTTTAAAAAGAATATACTTGTTGGTCTATTTTTAATCTTAAATAATAAAAAAGGAGGAATGTTGAAATGGCAGATAAAACAATAGTATGTAAAGATTGTTCAAAAGAATTCGTATTTACTGAAAATGAGCAGGCTTTCTATAAAGAAAAGGGCTTTGATAATGAGCCTCAGAGATGTGCTGATTGCAGAAGAGCAAGAAAGCAACAAAACAACAATAACAGAGGATTTAGAAGATAATAAATTGTTTGTTAATACCCTATAGGTTTCCTATAGGGTTTTTGTTTTTGAAAATAAAGAATAAAACATCAGGGTATAGTGAATGCTAGCAAAGAGGTGATAGAATGGGAAGAAAAAATAGCGGCGGTAAACGTAAAGAGTTAACGGATTTTAGTCATCTTATAGAGATTAAAGACAAGGATAAAGATACAGAAAATAAGCAAAGTGATAGTTAAAAATGAGCAGTTCTTCAGGAACTGCTCATTTTTATGATCCTGTTGATTTATAATGTCTTACACCAAAGTTCCAAATAACTATGCAGGGAATTATAAATAGAAGACCAAATAGCGGAGTTAACATATACATAGTACTATTTCCATGTACCTTATCTAAAATAAACATAAGAGGAAGATAATTAACTGTTCCAAAGGGAATAATGAATGTAAAAAATTTTCTAACCCACTCTTTATATATGCTGAGAGGATATTGTGATATTTCACGCCCACCGTCTGTAAATATATTGATTACTTCAAGACCTTCAATAGTCCAAAAGCACAAGGTTGCTCCAAGCATATAAATACCAGCGAAAATAATTACTCCACTTAATATCATTAATATTAAGGTTATAATCTTAGTAGAATCCCAAGCTATTTTAAGATTTGTAAGTGAAAAAACTAAAACTATAATGCTTTGAGTAAGCCTTCCTATTCTGGTAAACTCAAACTTTGAACCTAACACTTGAAGTATACTGCTTCTAGGTCTTACTAGTACTCTGTCAAAATCTCCGTTTATTATAAGTGAAGAAAAAGAATCAAAGCCTCTTGCAAAGCACTCGCTTATGGAAAAGGCTATATGAATTATGGAATAGCATAGTGCAACTTCATACAAGGACCAGCCCCCTATACTTGGAAATCTTTGAAAAAATAATAATATAGATACAAAAACTAAGAAAGGGACGAAAAATTGGCCTATAGAAAGTAAAATGAATGAGGTTCTGTACTCCATTTGGCTTTTAAAAAGTATGGACATGTACCTAATGTATAATTTCATAGTAATCAACCTCCCTGTACAACAATTCTTTTTAAGGCTTTATTCATCCAAAGCCTTCCGCCAGTTATTATTATAATTATCCATAAAAGCTGAACCCCAATACTTATTAAAGCTTCCTTAGTACCTATATTTCCTGCATAAATTCTAAATGGAAGATCTGAAGTGTATCGGAAAGGAAGCAGATAAACTATGTTTTTTAAAAAATTAGGCATAAGAGGAACAGGAATTAGCAGTCCTGAAAAAAATTCTCCGAGAACGCCAAAGATTAATAATGAGCCTACTCCAGACATGGTATAAAAGATTGATATATAAATAAGCATTGAAATTGCAACAATCAATATTATTCCAAAAGTTAAAGTAATAACAAACAATATAAAGGCTGTAAGGTTTGGAGGTAGTGTAAAATTATAGGGGTAAGGTAAGAGTATTGCTACAATAAGTATGGGAAAGCATCTTAATAAGGCTGATGATAGTCTTTGAGCAATAAGTTTTGCATACCAAAAGCTGTATAGATCTGAAGGCCTTACAAGCTCATAGGCTATATTTCCGCTTGTAATAAGATTAATGAGTTCTGTATCTCTAAACCAAAGCATAATTAGAGCTAGAAAGCTTTGCTGCAGCCACAAAACCTGAATAAGTTCTCTTAGGGATATTGGCTGAACAGATGAAGTGCTTTTATAAAAAGCTTCAAATATCATAATGTACATAAAGCCCCAGAAAAATTGAGTTAAAACTCCTGCAAGTGCAGCTATGCGATACTGAAGGCCTTTTAAAAGTCTCATTTTGAATAAAGAGTAATATGCTCTCATATCTCATACTCCTTATAAAGCTCAACTATAATCTCTTCTATAGGTCTGCTGTCGACTGAAACATCAAGTATGTCCAATTTATTTGAAAGCATACCTATAACCTCTGACACTTTAATCTTCTCTAAATCAACTGATAGAGAAAGGCGTTCCTTTGATTTGGACAGGGTAGTTGTGCCTTCAATATTTATGTCTTCAGTGCTTTCTGTAAAGTCAACAGTCAAGGTTTTATGAGTAGAGAATCTGTTTTTAAGTTCTGTGAGGCATCCATCTAAAAGCTTTTCACCTTTGCCTATAAGAATTATTCTTTCTGCTAAAGCTTCAATGTCACTCATATCATGTGTTGTTAATATAACAGTAACCTTCTTTTCTTTATTTATTCTTTTAACAAAGTTCCTTACGGCAAGCTTCGAAACAGCATCAAGGCCGATAGTGGGTTCGTCGAGAAAAAGTATTTTGGGGTTATGAAGCAGGGAAGCACCGATTTCGCATCGCATTCTCTGACCTAGACTTAGCTGGCGCACAGGAGTGTTTAATAATGTGGATAGATCTAAAGTAGATGTTAATAATTCAAGATTATCTTTGAAAGTAATCTGCGGGATTTTATAAATGTCCTTAAGAAGATTATAAGAGTCTATTACGGGAACATCCCACCAAAGCTGAGATCTTTGTCCAAAAACTACACCAATATTTTTTACATGAGCAACTCGATTTTTCCAGGGAGTATTGCCAAGTATGCTGCATTGTCCACTGTCTGGCACTAGGATGCCACTGATAATCTTTATGGTTGTAGATTTGCCTGCACCATTTGGCCCGATATAGCCCACAATTTCGCCTTCATCAATATTAAAGGAGATGTCTTTTAAGGCTTGAACCCTTGTAAATTCAGGCTTGAATAAAGATTTTACTGCTGCGGCAACTCCAGAATTTCGTTTGGCTACCTTAAAGCTTTTAGTTAAGTTTTTAACCTCAATCATTTTATCCCACCTTTACAAATTAATTACACAAGAAATTTTATTATATATTTACTTATTATGGATGTCAATATATATAATTACATATTTATTGACGTGTAATAGATATTATCTTATTATATGAATTATTTGGTTTAAAATCATAATGGAGGTGACCTATGAATTTTATTGGTTATAGAACTATAAAAACTGCTTTGGGTTCTGCTATTGCAATGATAATTGCAGTAGCTCTTGGACTAAAATATGGTACAGCAGCAGGAGTTATAGTTATCTTAAGTGTACAAAGCACCAAAAGGCAGTCTGTAAAGATAGCACTTCAAAGGATGGGGGCCTGTCTATTAGCTTTGTTTATATCCTCGGTTTTATTTAATATATTTGGTTACAGTGCATATGTATTTGGCATTTTTATTCTTGCTTTTATACCATTAGCAGCAAAGTTTAAATTAAACGATGGTATTGTAGTAAGTTCAGTGCTTGTAACTCATTTGCTAGTAGAGAAAACTACATCAGTTTCGTTAATAATAAATGAACTTCTGCTAATGCTCATTGGAGTAGTGGTAGCACTTTTAGTAAATATGTATATGCCAAGTATTGAAAAGGACATAAAAAATGATATTAACCGGATTGAAGATATCATAAGAGAATTGCTATTGCATATGTCGATGGCTTTAAAGGAATGTGCCATTTCAATAAAAGAAGATGAACTTTTTAATGAACTGGAATTAAAACTTAATAAGGGGATACAAAGAGCTTATAGAATTTTAAATAATTCCTTGTTTGCGGATAACAGCTATTATGCAAAGTATATGGATATGAGACTTCAGCAGCATAGTGCACTAAAAAATATGAGAAGACACTTTGAAAGGTTTTCTATAACCTATAAGCAGACAGAAATGATAGCTGATTTTACTTTAAGGCTTTCAAATTCAATACATGAATATAATTCTGCAGAAGGATTATTAAAAAACTTGCAGGAGCTTAGAGAGAGCTTTACTGAAATGGAGCTTCCCAAAACGAGAGAAGAGTTTGAAAATAGAGCAATGTTGTATCAATTTTTGAATGACTTGGAACAATTCTTAATAATAAAAAGAGACTTCAAAAAGCACTTAAAGGACAATAATATAGTTGATTTGTATTGATTAATCAATACAAACAACCTTGTCCCTCATGCAGTTCTTAGCTATGTAAGCTGATTTCTAAAAAAACTGTTATTTATATCTTCTCAATATCCGATGTTATATTGTTTACAATTATTTTTACTGACTTTGATATATGAACATCATTTATTATAGCAAAAATTGAATATTCATTATGAGCAGGCTGAGATATTTTTTTTATTGTTGTTATTTCTATTATAGGAGTTTCAATGAGAGGGTTTTCCTGTAGTACAACATTATCTTTTTTATAGCTTTTCGTATAAGCTTCGCCAGATATTTTTACTATAAATTCATCATTAGTTTTATAAATGAAAGAGTTGTTACTGTATATATTGTGTTTTTCAAGAATATATTTGTCTGTTCTTCTGCTTTCTTCAATATAGTTGCTTCCAAGTTCTGCATAGTGAATTAAATTTGTTTCTAGATAAAGCCCTATTAAAAGAAGAGTAACATCTAAAAATATAAGCCAGATAAAGTAGCGACTTCTAGTGAAGGCTTCATAAATAGTTACTGCTAATATTAAGGCAAAGAATACAGCATAAATAACTCTTCCAAGTTTTTTATATAAATACATCAATCTAATATCTAAATTCATGCTTAAATTATTCAAAGTAATGTCCTCCATAGCATTAATTTATTTAATAATTATCAACAATAAGTCTGAATCCAATAATATACTTCTTAGGAGTTTTTATTGTGCCTTTTTACCGGTATGTATTAATGCATACAGATAACTCAGAATCCCTAATGTCAGTAAATATATAGGAAAGGAATAATATATTTTATAACCGTTTTTGTAATGAAATACTCCGAAATAATCTCCTAAGAGCTCCATAAAAGTAGAAATAAGAGACCAGAACAAAACATATAAAGGAGCATATTTTGATTTGATATTAAAATAATCATAAATATAAACATATAGATATCCATAAGCACCGAACATGAAATATGTTAATTAATATAAGTTAGTAGTGCAAGAGGAATAATTATATTTCTTTGAAGCAAAAGACAAAAATAATACTCAAGTATATTGCTGTTTTGTATGAGTTTCATATTTAGAGTAATTATAGTGAAGATGTTTATAATAATCATGGTTATAAAAAAGAAGACAATAAAATTTTCTTCTTTAGTCAAGCTTTTTCTTATGAATGTAAAAAATATAATAAACAGCCAGGAAGCAAGTATGAAAAAAGCTAGAATCATAGATATCATCTCCACAATACATATTTTATATAGTATCTTCAAAAGTTTGTTTATTATAACTGGATTAATACCTATATGGCTATTTAAAAATATTTGATGTAAAATACTTCTATAACACTAAAATTTTTCAAGATAATAATTCAGTTCATAGGGGAGGGATTGTAATGAATAATATTAAAATTGATGACTTTACAAAATATAAATTTTTATCAGGAGTAAAACATTCACCTGATGGAAAGTATGCTTGTTATGTAGTTCATGAAACAGACTTAGAGGAAAATAAATATCTTTCAAATTTATGGATTCTTGATAATTATAAGAAAGATAGTTATAGGCTTACAAGTTTTGATAATGAAAGAAGTTTTCTATGGTTAGACAATGAAAATATAATATTTCCTGCTGTGAGAGATGTTAAAGATAAAGATAAAAAAGATTCAGGTGAGGAGTTTACTCAGTACTATAAAATAAATATACATGGTGGCGAGGCAGTAAAATATTTAAGAATACCAAGGAATATAAACTCTCTTAAAATTATAGATAAGGATACCTTTATATTTACGTCAGAGTATAATTTTAACCAGAGAGAGCTTAGTTTATTAAATGAAGAGGAAAAGGCTGAGGAACTTAAGGCAAGAAAAGAGGAAAAGGACTATGAAGTTTTAGAAGAGATTCCATTTTGGTCAAATGGCGGGGGTTTTATAAGCAAGAAGAGAAACAGGCTTTACATATACCATGCATCATCAAAGGAAGTAGAAGCTGTAACAGAAGAAAACTTTAATGTAGATGCTTTTAACTTAAATGGTGATAAAACTAAAGCAGTTATTATAGGATATAGTATTGAGCATAAAATGCCTCTTTTTAATGATGTCTTTGTTTATTATATAGAAAGCAGAAGATTAGAAAAGCTTAATAAGGAAGAAATGAGCCACTACTTTGCTGACTTTATAGAAAATAATAAAATAATTTTTACAGCTTCTGCTATGAAGGATTATGGTATTAATGAAAATGAAAAATTTTACACAATGGATTTAGATTTAAAGGAAACAAGCTGCATTACTCCTGGTTTAGATGCTGCAATCACAAATTCAGTAGGCTCTGACTGCAGATTTGGTGGTTCGGATCTTAAGCAAATAGATAATAATTATCTATACTTCGTAACAACAGAGGGAGAAAGTTCGTTTTTAAATAGAATTGATGAAAGCGGAAGTATTGAAAAGCTTGTGGCAGATGAAGGGTCTGTGGATGGAATAAGCATTAGCAACGGGCATATGCTCTATGTTGCAATGAGAAAAAGTACTCTTCAAGAGCTGTATTCTAAAGAAGATGATATTGAGCAGCAGGCTACTGATTTTAATGGATGGATATATGAGGAGTTAAAAGTAGGGCAGCCTGAGAAAATAACGGTGGAGACAGAACCAGGAGTTTTGATAGATGGATGGCTTTTAAAACCTGCTGACTTTGATGAAAATAAAAAATATCCTGCTATACTTGATATTCATGGGGGTCCAAAGACCGTGTATGGAACTGTATTTGTACACGAAATGCAGTACTGGGCAAATGAAGGCTATGCAGTTTTCTTCTGCAACCCTAGAGGCAGTGATGGAAAGGGAAATGAATTTGCTGATATAAGAGGCAAATACGGAACTATTGACTATGATGATATAATGAAGTTTACTGATGAAGTCTTAAGAAGATACAGCTTTATAGATAGTGAAAGAATAGGGGTTACCGGAGGCTCCTATGGAGGCTTTATGACAAACTGGATAATAGGACATACTGATAGGTTTAAAGCTGCAGCTTCACAAAGAAGTATATCTAATTGGATTTCTATGTACAGCACAACAGATATAGGATATTTCTTCGCCGAGGATCAGGTTTCAGCTACTCCTTGGAGCAATCAGGAAAAGCTTTGGGATAATTCTCCGCTTAAATACGCAGATAAGGTGAAAACACCCACACTATTCCTTCATTCAGAGGAAGACTACAGATGCTGGCTTGTGGAAGGTATTCAGATGTTCACAGCATTAAAGTATCATGGAGTAGAGGCAAGGATGTGTATGTTCAGAGGTGAGAATCATGAACTAAGCAGAAGCGGTAAGCCAAAGCACAGAGTAAGAAGGCTTAAAGAAATAACTCAGTGGTTTGATAAATACTTAAAATAATAATTTAAATTAAAACCGCAGGCTTAAAGAGGTCTGCGGTTTTGCTATACAAATTTATTGAGGCACAATTTGTATATATGAATTTTTTCCATCCTTATTAGGAGATATAACTTTTATAACACCTTGTCCGTATGGATATTGTACTTTATAAACAATATTTGTCTTAGTGCCTAGATAGGTTTGAATAACCTCTGTCTTTCCCAAAACAGCTTGAACCTTATCAAATGTCATACCATTTTTTATACCCATAATGGTAACATCATTTTTACATTTAATAGAAGTTGGCTTACTTTCGCTCTTATCCAAACCTGCAATTGCTAATCCATTTGAAAATACTAATGCAGTTCCATCAGATTTATAGTCTTTTCCAAAAGTTTTTATCAAATTTGTTTTTGTCATTGAAGCATATGTTTGGACATCCTTTTTGGTTAAGTTAGCAGGCTTAACTGTTTTAGCTGAATTGGTACCGCTATTGTTTGCTGATGAAGAATCAGTTTTGTCAGCGCTGCCGGTGTTGGCAGTGCTTGAATCAGCAGTGGTATTATCTTTATCAGTACTATCAGAGGCCGTATCTGAAGCTGTGTCAGAAGCCGTATCTTTAGCAGTATCTTCTGTTTTAGTCGCAGAATCATCCTGTTTTGTCTGCTGAGAAGTCTGGTTTTTAGCAGTCTGTGAATTTAGTTTGTCTTTTGCATTATTGATTTCACTGCAGCCAGCAAATAAAAGCTGTGTAGATAGAATCAAAGTTAACGCTAAATATGTTTTTTTCATAAAATTTATCTCCTTTGTAACTAAAATATAAGTCATAATATTATATGAACTTGAATATATATAATATTTTACCATATATTTACAGTTATTCAAGAGAGATAATATTAAATATGTATGAAATTTTGAAGAGCCAGCCAAACTTTAATATCCATTTTTATATTTTGCTTTAAAAGCTCTTTAGCGATTTCTTTGGAAACCAAAATAGCCTCAATATCCTCATCATCTTCTAAAAAGTTATTTGATATACTTCCTTCGCAGCTGCAGTAAACCATTGCTACAGATTCATCGGTCATACCTGCTGATATATAAACCTTTGGGTTGGTTTTATTATTGTCGATTTCAATAAGTGAAAGGCCAGTTTCCTCTCTTAATTCTCTTCTTACAGCTTCTTCGATACCTTCATCAGCATCTAAAAGTCCTGCAGGCAGCTCATAAACGTAATCGTTAAGAGGAATTCTAAACTGTTTAATGAGTACAAGGCTGTTAGTAGGCTTATGGATTGCATTTATTATAACAGCATCTATCTTCTCTTCTTTTTTATTGAAAAATTGTTCCTTAAGGGTATCAAAGTTTTTTCTAGAAGCAATGATCCAATGCTTTTCAGCACCTTTTCTGTTTTCATATTCAGCATCATAAAGACTTAAAAATTTAGTTTGTGTTAAAGGGGTAAGCTTCTTTAGTTTATTCATGATTTTTTCCTTTCATTTGAAACTATTTATAGATTTCAAAGTAAATCAGCCCTTTAAGCTTCTCAAAAACCTGTAGAAACATCAGGATTTTTGCTCGCTTAAATAGCGATTTACTAATTGAAACTATATAGGTAGCTTATGATCTTCACAAGCTACCTATAATAATTATTTATTGAATTGTATATCTATATTATTCTCCTTAGCCAGGTCAACTAATACATCTAAAGCTTTGATTATCTGGTCTTCTTTATGTTCGCTGGTAACGCAGAATCTTAGTCTGGCTTTATCCTTTGGAACGGCAGGATAAACAGCAGGAGGAACTGCAATACCTTTTTCAAGAAGAAGATGGCTTAAGATAAAGGCAGTATTATCATTTCCAACTAAAATTGGAACTACAGCTGTTTCAGCAGCTAAGCAGGTATCAAGCTTTCTTTTATGGGCTTCCTTTATAAAAATTTCTATATTTTTATGAAGCCTTTTTACAGCAGAGTTATCCCTTTGTATTAGTTTTACAGCAGCAAGAGTAGCAGCAGCAACTGGAGGGCTTATCCCAACTGAAAATACGAATCCGGGAACATTATATCTTAAATATTCTATTAGTGATTTTTTACCTGCTAAGTAACCGCCGCAGGTACCAAGTCCTTTAGATAAGGTACCCATTTTTATATCTATATCATCAGATTCAAGATTAAAATATTCATCTACACCGCCGCCATGCTCGCCAATAACACAGGCAGAGTGAGCTTCATCTACCATTAGGAAAAATCCGTATTCTTTCTTAAGGCGCACAAATTCAGGAACAGGAGCTATATCTCCATCCATACTGTAGGCACCTTCAATTACAACAAGGATTTTTTCATATTTAGTTCTTATATTTTTAAGAATATTTTCTAATGCCTTATAATCGTTATGAGGAAAGGCTTTAGAATCGCTTCTTGAAAGCTGGCAACCTTGTGCTACTGAATTATGAGCTAAAGCATCATAAAGTATAATATCTCTTTCATTGCAGAAGTTGCCAACAAAGGTTACATTGGTTGAATGTCCGCCTACTAGAACTAAACAATCCTCAGTATGCTTCCAGGCTGCTAGTTCTCTCTCTAATTCCTTGTATAAATGTTTTTCACCAGTGAGCAGTCTGCTTCCGCTGGCAGAAGTTCCATATTTAGCTGCTGCATCTTGAGCAGCAGTGACTGTTTCAGGATGACCTGACATTCCTATATAATTATAGGAACCAAAATTTAAGACTTCTATTTCTCCATTTAACATGGACTTGTCTCGTATAATTGAATCATGGCATTTAAAATAAGGATTAGTCTCACCAGAGGCAATCTTTTGCTGAGGAAGAAAATTATTATATTCTCTGGAATCTTCAAAGCTTGTTATTATTTTTACTTCTGTCTCAGAAATAGGAGAAGTTGCTGCACTTTCATCAAGCATAATAGCGCCTTTTGTCTTCCTTAAAATTAATAAGGAAAGATCATTAACACTGCTGCAGTTATAATATTCTGAATCAGGTATAACAATACCAAATAAATCTTCAACTTTTGTTAAAAGGCTTATGCTTGAAAGACTGTCTCCGCCTAAATCATTTATAAAATGGTCAGTATCCTTTATATTTTCTGCTTTTAAAGATAAAGCTTCTGCAAAGCACTGTCTGACCTTACTCTTAATTTCTATTAAATCATCCTCATACTCTAAAGCCATTGGCTCAAGGCCTTTTACTGCTTCAGTAGCTGTGAATGTCTTTGTTTTTAAATTTAATTCAACCAAATCTATTCTATTATTTTCAATTAACTCCTTAAGCTTGTTTCTTTTAACCTTTATACCGTTAGCTAAAGGAAGTTCGCTTGAAGTTGCAAAAACCTTATTTACCTTTTTTAATATAGGAAGAGTGCCATTGACTTTGTTTATGGCATCAACAAGCTTACTAAAGTTATCTTCATTCATCTTGGGCTTATCCATGTTTAAGATAAGTGTTATGTTTTCGTAGGAGTTGTCCTTTTTTGTACCGAGGACAGATATATAATTAATTAGAGGCAGCTTGGAAAAATAGTCCTCCAATTCATCAGGATAGACATTTTCGCCTGATTCATTAACAATTATGTCCTTTACTCGTCCTTGTATCCAAAGAGAATCCTCATCAATATTTACTATATCCCCAGTTTTAAACCAACCCTCACTATCGGCTGCCGGAGATACTTTTTTACCGTCAACCAGCATACCGGTATGCATTGCTTTTCCTCTTATAAGAAGTTCACTGTCATCTTCGGAGAGCTTATATTCAAGGTGCTTAAATTTTTTACCTGAGGAGCCGTTTAATCTTTTGTTTAAATCATAGTCTCCCTGACAGGAGGCTATTCCGATTTCAGTCATTCCATAGCCGCAAACAACATAATAACCAATAGCGTTCATAAATCGAACTGTTTCATAAGGTATACGGCTTCCACCGCTTATAATCATCTTAATTTGCGGACCTAAGAGATTATCTTGAAGCTTTTTAAAAAGCTTTTGCGATAATTTAATTCCGTTATTAAAGTTAACTCGCTGAGCTGATAAACTTGTGCTAAGCATGGACTTGAACATAAGTTGATTTAGCTCTGAAGCATCATTTATCTTTTTTACAACACTGTTTACGAGATTGTTTGGCAGAAGAGGTACAGTTATTATATGAGTTACTTGATGAGACCTGCAAGCTTTCATAATAGTTTCAGGAGCTCTATCTTTTATGTAAACCATAGCTGCACCAAGAAAAGTATATACGAGATATTGAGCTATAAATCCAAACACATGGTGAAAAGGAAGAAAAGCTAATACCTTATCCCCAGGAACAGCATTCATTCGATTGTTTTCTGTTAATATTTCAAGATTAAATAACTGATAACAGATTGCTTCTCCTGAATAAGTAAATATTTTTGAGGTAGAGGTTGTACCAGAAGTACATAATGCAACCTCATCTGACCAAGCTGGAGAGGTCAGCATGTCTTCATTTTCAAATTCAATTGGGTTATTAATTACCATAATTGAATTTGACTGACTTACTAGAAAGTTGGTCATTTCTTCATTAAGTGTGCTGTCTATCAATATGGGTTTAAATCCAGCAGCTAGTATTCCCCAAAACATTACAGGCCATAAATGAGAATTAGGCATTTTTAATGCTATGTAGTTTCCTTTATTACTTTCTCCTGCTAATTTTGAAATTTTTGAAGCAGCCTTATAAACTTTTGTTTCGTAATCCTTAAAGGACCATTTAACTATATCGTTATTATCAATAAATTCTCCTGCTGTAACTTCACCGTATTGACAAAGTATTTTAAAGATACTCTTAAAGCTTAGCTCTGATTTTCTAAGAGTATCAAAGTTTGATGAAAGGGTCATAAGTCATTCCCTCCTATAATAATGAACATATTATTCCAAAAATATTATATCATATTTCAAAATCAAATCCAAATTTTGTATTTCTTGAATTTTAGTATGTAAACAATTAAAAAAGTAAATTACTACTTTTTTATCACGATGCCAAGAAGTCTTGCGAGGGAAATAGCCTGTGCATCTGTAACTATGGCTCCATATACATCAGAGGTTCTTGCACCTAAACCGTCAATTTCACAGGTTGAAAAGTCAATACCTTTTAGAATTACACCAGAAAGCTGGCATTGAGTCATATCTGAATTTTTAAATTCTACTTTGGAAAATTGACTTTCTTCAAAGTCCGATGAAGGAATTTGACAGCTGTCAAATGAAACTAGTTTTAAATCTGCAAACCTTAATAGGGCATATTTCCCACTGCAGTTTTTAAAAGCTGCATTTCTTAGGGTAGAATCGCTTAAGTTGGTCCCTACAAGCTTACAGTTAATAAACTCAACTCTATGAATGGAAGCTTCTCTTAAGTCTGCATTTGATAAATCACAGTTTTCAAATCTTACATCAGTAAGTTCCAAGTTATTAAGTGATACATTTCTAAATATTACATTTTTGAATATAACTTCATCAAAGGAAACACGAGATGAATCAAGATTTTCAATACAACAGTCCTTTATAAAAGAAGAAGAAAAAGAAGCTTCCTCAAAAATATCATCTGAAGATAAATTAGTTTCAGGCAAAATTTTTGAAAGTTTTGGTTTTAATAATTTTATACTATTACTCTCTATCATGGCAGGCCTCCATATATTTATTTGAAATATATTTAAAGAACGATATAATTATAATCATGTGTATAATTATAAGAATTTGGAGGCTGAAATACAACTATGAGTAAAATAACTTTTAAAGGAAGTGCAATATTAAATCCTGTACCAGCAGTTATGATAACAAGTCAAAATAAAGAGGGCAAGGTAAATGTATTTACTGTTGGATGGATTGGAACTGCCTGCACTCGACCTCCTATGATTACAGTTGCCATAAGGCCTGAACGATTGTCTTACGAATATATAAAAGATACAGAGGAGTTTGTAGTTAACCTTCCTACTTCTGCTATGACAAAAGTAGTTGATTATGTGGGAGTTGTTTCCGGTAAAAGAGAAGATAAAATAGAAAAGCTAAAGTTTCAGCTTGAGGATTCAGAGAAAGTAGCTGTGCCTTCACTAAAGGACTGTCCTGTGAATATTGAATGCAAGCTTAAAAGCATTACTCCGTTAGGAAGTCATGACCTATTTTTGGCTGAAGTAGTTTCTATTTCTGTTGATGAAAATATTATAGATGACAAAGGAAAAATTCATCTTGAAAAAGCCAACTTAATCGCCTACTCTCACGGTGAATATTTTGCGCTGAATAATAAGCCTTTAGGCAAGTTTGGTTATTCTATTGCAAAGAAAAAGAAGAAAAAATAGAACTAGCAGGGGGAAGATGTATTGAAAAAAATCACTTTCAAATTAGATAGAAAAGCAGATAAAGAAATAATAGAACTTGCCTGGCCGTCTATAACAGAGCAGATTCTTGAAATGATGGTTGGTATGGTTTCAACTATATTTATGGGGAGAATAGGAACAGACGCTGTAGCAGCAGTGGGTATGGTCAATATGCTTATGGGATTTTTACAAACCGTCTTTTCAGGTTTGTCCATGGGTACTACAGTTATTATAGCCAGAGTAACTGGGGAAGGAAACAAAGAAGAGGCAAAAAAAGCCTTAATACAATCTATTTATATGGCTCTTGTTATAGGGCTTTGCTTAGCGTTATTTGGAAAAATATTTTCAGTATCTATTTTAAAGCTATTCTTTGGAGGAGCTGACTCTAACGTTATCAATTTAGGTATAAGCTACTTCGGGATAACGCTTTTGAATTTACCTTTCTTTGTTCTTGATATTATTATATCTGGAGCTATGAGGGGAGCAGGAGATACTAAAACCCCTATGGTTATTACAGGAGTCGTAAATATTATAAATATTATTTTAAACACAATATTAATATTTGGTATGCCCATTCTTCATATACCTGCTTTAGGAGTTATAGGTTCAGCTATTGCAGTTACAATTTCAAGAGTTGTCGCCGTAATTATTAGATTGATTGTTTTATATAATGGAAGAAAACTTAAGCTTAATTTAAGTCTTAAGGATGATTATAGTATTAGAACTAATGTTATGAAAAGAATTATTAATATAGGAATCCCAGCTTTTATAGAACAGGCTGTTATGCAGGGAGGATTCTTATTAGTTCAAATTATAATTGTTACACTTGGAACTGTAGCTATGGCTTCCTACCAAGTAGGTATTAATGTAAACTCCTTAGCCTTTTTCCCGGTGTTTGGCTTTGCAATTGCTAATACAACACTTGTTGGTCAAAGTCTCGGAGAAAGAAATTATAAAAAAGCAGAAAACTATGCCTATGAGAGTTTAAAAATAACTATGCTTATGGCTTTTGTTCTAGGAATACTTATGGTGATTTTTGCAAGACCTCTTGCTAATTTATATTCAAATGATCCTCTTGTTATAAAGGAATCAATGAGCCTTATACGTACCTTTGGAATACTTGAACCTTTAATTGCTATTTTAAATGTATGCTCGGCAACTCTTAAGGCAGCTGGAGATATTAATTATGTTATGGTATCTTCCTTTGTTGGTTTATGGACCTTTAGAGTATTTGTATGCTTTGCTTTAATAAGGTGGGCTCATTTTGGAATGACTGCAGTAATGATAGGAATATTTTTAGACTTTAGTTCTAGGTCATTTATGTATTTGTCTAGAATGCTTAAAGGAAAATGGAAGTATTTAAAGGTTTAAAGCATTTATTAGTATTTTAGCAATAACAAAGAATGATTGTTACTAAAACTTATAGCTGCATGATAGGAAGGTGAATATTTTATGTTTAACATTCAGGATATATTATCTGGAGATTTTTCTAAATACCCTGAAGAAACTCAGGAATATATGCAGAAATATACAGAAAAGCTTAGAGAAAGCATTAAAGAAGCACTAGCTAAAGATATGGCGGATAAAATACTTAAAGACGTCAATAAAGACAATGAAACTTTTGTGAATGTATTAACTGAGATACTTGATAATGGCTTTAAAGGCTTTAATAAAATGTCTACTAGGACTCTTCTTAACATGTACTTAGAAAAGAAAAGTGAAGAGGACTTTATGAAGCTTTTGGAAAGTATTAATCTAGAATAAAAAATTAAATAACACCCTTGAAATGTGGTAATAAAAAACTTATAATATGATTATAAGTTTTTTATTATGAAGGGGAATTAACTATGAATATAATGTTAAAACAAAAAGTTGATTTAATGGTAGAGAACTATAAAGAATTCAAAACAGGATTTAAATGGGAAGCTAACTTGGTTAAACATTTTGGCGCCATGGTTCATGTCACTAACGATAAAAGAGTTGATATAGATAAACTAAGAGAAATTAAAAGATTTATAAAAGAAGAAACTAGCTGGACATCATATTTTAGAGGAACAGGAGAATTTCTTATAGTAAATCTTTTAGCCTTTGAAGATGACTATAAAGCTTTTTTTGAAAACATGTTAAATGCTTATGAGAAGATGAGAGAAGCAGGGTTTAAAAGAAGTCCTCAGCTCCCGTTAGCTGCTTATACAATAGTTAAGCAAGTCCCAATAGGTGAATGGGATTATAGAATTCAAAGGACCAAAAAGTTTTATGAGAAAATGAAAGAGAATCATTATTGGCTAACTTCTTCAGACGATTATGTATTTGCTGCTGTTTTAGCTACTACGGACTTGGAGATAGAAGCTACTTCAAGAAAAATTGAGGAGTGCTACAGCTTTTTAAATAAAGAAGGCTTTTATAAAGGTAATGACTTACAAACCTTATCTCATATCTTAGCAATTGGAGAAGAAGGAGTAGAAGAAAAATGCAGCAAGGCAGTGAACTTATATAGAAGCCTTAAAGAAGCGAATTGCAAGCTTCAATATACCGGCTTAGCAACTTTAGGATTATTGGCGCTTATTACAAATGATATTAATGGTACAGTAAGTGAAATAAAAGAAGTTTTTGATTATATTTCTGATAAAGATGGCTACGGATTTTGGGGTATTGATAAGAATACTAAAGTTATTCTTTGCGCTACTTTGGTATCAGATTATTATGTAGATGAGATCAAAAAAGGAGTTATTCAAATAACTTTAAGCAACAGCATAAATGCTATCATTATAGCTCAGCAGCAGGCAGCGGTAGCAGTGGCTTGTGCAACTAGTGCTGCAGCAGCTTCATCTGCAAGCTCATAGGAATAAATATCAACTCACAGGAAAACATATTTCTGTATAGGAAAAGAACGTACTTTAAGTTTTTTATCTTCAGAAAGGAGTGAAACCTGTGAAAAACAGATCCAGATTAACAAATACTCAAAGAAAAGCAATAGGTCATAAGATGAGAGATAATGGTGAAATCGCACACTACACTGAAAAAGTACAATACAGCAGAAATAATGATAATGTAAAACCGGAAACAAATCTTTAAAGTTTAATTGTTAAGTATAGGACTAAATTGCTGCAGGCTTCGCTTTAAAGTCCGCAGGGCTATTTGTGGAAAATAATATATAATCTTAGTGATTACTTTGCGACTGTTCTAAGGTTCGTGAGGCCATAAAACTAAGAGCCTCTAAGAATTCGCTTTAACTCTCGCTATCTTTAAAGCGAAGCTTCTATAATAAATGCTGATATCATATTTTACTTTTGTTAGCTCAGAAGAGAGGCTCTAAGTTTTATGACTTCACTTCACCAAGAACATGGTCAAAGTACTCAATTAATCTTATATATTATTTTCCACACTGCCCTACAGACTTTAAAGCAAGCCTATAATAATTTTGTTGCTCTTTAGTTAATTAGTTTAAACATTAAAAGCTTATCGCTATTTAATAATAATTTTGATATAAGTATATTTTTTCATATTGCGGAAAACAAATCTACTGCAAACCAGCACGGCTTAAGTAAATATTTAAATATTTTTATAGGTTTATATTTAAATAGTTAGCAATAAAAATGCCATTAGTAGCTTTTAACAAAGCCAAGAGTTTTAACTATAAATACAGGCTTGAGTAAGTGATGTAGATAATTATAATTGCGAGCTAACGCTGCATAGGCTGGGTATAAAGACCGAGAGCAGGGGTAGAAAATAATATTTTAATTTGATCGATGACTTTACCCATGTTCGTGGTGAAGCAATGCTGAAAAGCTTAGAGCCTCTTAGCTTTTCAGTATTGCAAGCCTTAGAACATACGCAAAGTTATCATAAAGTAAAATATTATTTTCTACACTAGGCTCTAAGGTCTTTTCACCACAGCTTGTGATAATTTATTTCTCAATTTTACTATATTACTTCATTTCTTCGCTTAAGTCTTCTGTAAAGCAAAACTGCTGTTAAAGAGCACAGCAGAGCGCAAATTCCTACGAAGGAATAACCTGCTTTCATTCCTGATGCCATACCAATTTCTAGTCCATATCTGTTTGTAAATATATTTTTAAACAAATCAATTACTGCGCCTACTAAAAAGTTTCCAATGACACTTCCTATACCCATCAAGGTTACAGTAAAGCTTATGGCAGTGTCACTGTCTTTAGGATATCTTTTTGCAAGAAAGGCCATAGTAGTTGGATATATGGGTGCTATGCCTGCACCGGCAAGTGCAAATAAAAAGGATCCATTCTCACCGATGAATATGCCGGCTAAAGTTAAGATACCTGAAACACCAGAAAAAATAATGAGTGATTTTACAAAGCCGATTTTATCTGTAAGTGGTCCTAAAAGAAGCCTTGAAAGTGTAAAAGTTAAAAAGAATGCAGATAAAAGTTTCGACGCGGTATTTACATTCCAGTAATAGGTTTTTTCAAGAAAGTTGACAAGCCATCCTCCAACTGAAAGCTCTGAAATAACTCCGAAAGAAAGAATAATTACTATAAGCCAGGCAGACGGATCTTTTATATATTCCTTAAATGGCATACGTTCTTCTTCTTTAATATCATCTCCAGGAAATTTTGTAAATAGAGCTATGATAAAAGGAAGCAAAGATAGTGAAAGTATTATAAGATACATTCCATGCCAGCCTATCTCCTTATTTGAAAATTTAGCTCCCATAAGAGCTGTGGCAAAAATAGGCGCTGCTGTTGAACTTAAGCCATAGAAAAAATGAGATAAATTCATCATCATTCCTGTATTCTTTGTAAAAACTCTGGCAGCTAGAACGCCAAGAGCTATTTCCAGCACTCCATTTCCTATGTACATTAAAAAATAAGAAGCAGAAAGGGTTCTGTAGCTTGCTGATATGTATATAAATACACCTGCAAGAGCCATGCTCCCAAAGGCCAAAAGACTTGAAAATCTTATGCCGAATCTTTTAGTTAAAAAGCCGGTAAAACTACAGGCCAAAAGATATCCAAGAGAATTAAGAGCTAAAAGCAAGCCAATTTGCATTTCGCTTAATGAAAAATCAGCCTGCATTTTAGGAATAGCAGGTCCTTTTATATTTTCAGAAAAGCCAAATACTAAAAAACCGCCAAAAACTATAATTAAGAGTAAGTAATAATTTCTTTTTTTCAATTTAAGTCCCCCTAAGCGTAAATAATTAAATCCTCATGAAAGTTAGATATATTTTAAATTTAGCATTGATGGTTAGCTATTACAATATATTATAGAATTTTCTGTTCAACTAGTAACTTATATATACTGAAAAGCTACTGGAAATTCAATAGTTTGAGTCATGTGCAAGTTAAGTTTATAATGAATATTCTATAGATTCTTATACTGCACTATGATAAAATTCTATTGGATAATAAACTTTTCAGAAGAATATTGGAGGAGCAAATGGATAAGGTTTATAACGGTATAGTAATTTTTGGTGAAATGGGAGCAGGGAAGGATGCCTTGGCAGATCAGTTTTGCATTTTGAGGGATAATGCTAAGATATATAAAATAAGTTTATTGTGCAGAGAAATGATGAAGGTATCTAAAGTTAATCAAAGGTGGAGAGGTCAGGAAAGATATATCGGTCAAACTATCGCTGATAGATTTAGAGAATTAGATATTAATATTATGTGTGATTACATACTTGCTCTTATATATGAAAATGGACAGAAAAAATATGGCTGGGATAACAGCAGTTTAGATGAAGATGTTTTTAATAAAGCAATTCTTGAGCAGCTTAATATTATGAGAAATGATGAACTATCACTTATTGTAGGAGGACGTACTTTAACAGACCTTGAATATTGGAAGAGTAAGAACTATCTTATAGTGGGTGTGAAGGTTAGCGATGAGGTAAGAAAGAAGAGACTTATAACTAGAGATGGAATGGAAGTGGTTAAGAACAGCAGCTCAGAACATAATACTGAAGTTGATGTTCCTTATATAATAAATAATCTATGTCATGAAGTTATAGTAAATGACGGTACTTTAGAAGATTTAAAAGCCTTAGCAGAAAATCTCTTAGTGAAATACAGCTTTTAAAATAAAAACAGCCATAAATATATAAATATTTATAGCTGTTTTTATTTTATTCAGATATGTTTTCAGATGTTTTTTTATTTCCAAATCCAAAGAGCTCTTTCTTTTGGTAAATGAATATTCCCATTAATATTGGAAATAAAAAATTAATAATCATTGTAGTCTTAAATCCATTATCAAGAATAGAGAAAGCAATATCTAATACTGTGCATATAAAGTAAGCATAAACTCCAATTGCTTTCTTGCATAAAATTAGTATAATACCGGTTACTAGCACTACTGATATAATGAGTGATGTTATATTTTGATTTTGTGTAGGTAAAGGTAAGTTCATTGCAGAAAACTGAGCTTCAAATTTATCTCTAGCAAAAACCATTGCTCCAAGTCCGATTATAGCAATAGCATATATTACTAACTGAATAATTGATACAGTCAATATGCCTCCACCTAATTTTTGTTCTTTGTTATTATCCATATCTGTTCTACCCCCCACTTATTTTAGTAAAAAATCCATATAATGTTATTATAGTAGATTGTGAAAAAATATGCAATTAAAAAAGGACTAAAATTTCATGCTTTAGCCCTTTTTTAATAAAAATCTTATCCATTACTTTGATTGTTAGTACTACCATTATTGTTATTGTTGTTTTTATTTGGGAGAGTATTATTTTTGTTTTTGAACTGTTTATTATTAGAAGGGTTCCTTTGCATTTGCCTGCTTATGCCAGGTCTGTCCTTAAAAAACTTTCCTGCTCTATTCCACAGCAGAGCTCTGTCTGCCATTATTCCTCCGACAAAGCATATAATACCTACAAGAATAATTGGAATAGCCATCTTTACGCTGGGTTTAAGCTTTCTAAATCTCTGCTTTAAAATAGTTCGTACTTTTACTTTGCTCACATCATCTTCTGCTGAAACTTCTTTTACTGTATCAACAGTTTCAGTGTTTTTTTTATCAATATCCATATTATCAGGCTGTACATTTTCATTAGTAGTAATATCTTTTTCTTCGTTCATATTATTTTCTCCTTTCACTCGAAATACTGGGTAATTTAAATACAGGTTAAAACTGATTTGCAGTTTTTATCTTCTAATTATTATCTTAATTATATAATAAAAGTGCTGTATTGCAGTAAGATGACAACATTATGAATAAATTTTAAATAATATTATGTAATTTGTGTATAATGAAATTGAACAGAATAATTAAATTATGTATTATATAATAATGAGGGTATAATGGAAAAAGTTATTTTAATTTTTGTAACTGTAACAGTTTATTTGGCAATGTTTTTCAAGTTTGGACTCAGTTTGATGTTTGTCAAAGGCATAGTGATGGCTTCTCTTCTTATAGTTATGTCCTTTAACGATTTAAAGCATCAAATTATTCCAGATGTGCTATCAATTATTACTTTGATAGCCGGTTTAGGATTTTCTTTTCTAACCGATATATCTTTTATAAATAGTGTACTTGGCATGTCTATAGGAGGACTAATATTATTTTTACTAGCACTTATACCTAGTGCCTTAGGCGGTGGAGATATTAAAATTATGCTTGGTCTAGGAGCTTTTCTAGGAGCATATAGAACAATTTGGGCAATTTTTTTAGCCTTTGGATTATCTTCAATTATTAGTATTATACTTCTTTTATTTAAGATAAAAGGGCGCAGAGACTATATACCTTTTGGACCGTTTTTAGCATTGGGCACTATAATTTCATTTCTTATTTTTAAATAATTTACTGCATACAACTAAGCTGTGTCGGGAGCTGATAGAATGAACAATATTGAATTAGATATTGGTTTAATTAATAAAATAATTAACAAAATAGTAGAGGAAATAAGCTCCAGTAGGGGACAAATACTTGACATTGTAGATAATATCAGAAGAGAACAAGAAGATTTAAAGTTTCAGCTAATTAAAATAAAGAATGAAACTACTAAGGTTATAGGAGAAGTGGACGAACTTCAAAAGCAAGAGAAAGCTGCCAGAAAAAAACTAGCAGAGGTTTCGGCCAATTTCAACAGATATACCGAAAAAGATATAAAAGATGCTTATGAAAAAGCTTCAGATATGAGATTTAAATATTTTACCAAGATAAATGAGGAAAAAGCTTTAAGAGAAAAGAGATCTCAGCTTGAAATAGCGGTAAAGAAGACTATGGAAAATATTGATGGGGCTGAAAAAGTTATTAACCAGATAAGTATAGCTATGGGATATCTGGAAGGCGATATTCTTTCAGCTTTAGAAGGTGCAGATAATAATTCTGAAATGTTTCTTGGTATAAAGATATTGGAAGCACAAGAAAATGAGAGAAAAAGGATTGCAAGAGATATACATGATGGACCAGCTCAGCATATGGCGAATGCTGTTATGAAAGCAGATATTTGTACTATGGTTATAAAAAAGGATGTAGAAGAAGGGCTTAAGGAGATTGCAGATTTAAAGGAAAGTATAAAAATTGCTTTAAAAGAGGTAAGAAATATAATTTTTGATTTAAGACCTATGTCGCTTGATGATCTGGGATTAAATCAAACTATTCAGCAAACTGTAAAATCAATAACTCAGGAATCAAATATAGATATAGAACTTAAGTTAAAACCAATAAAAACCGAAATAGAGCCTATTATTCAAGTAGCGGTATATAGAATAATTCAAGAGGTGTTTAACAACATTAAAAAACATTCGAAGGCAAGACATGCTGAAGTAAAGCTTGACTTTGGAACAAAATATTTAATGCTTATTATAACTGATGATGGAATCGGCTTCAATGTGGAGGAAACCTTAAAGGAAGTTAGAACAAAAGGTGAATCCTATGGACTTATTGGTATTTTTGACAGAGTAAATCAACTTCAGGGAGAAATTGAAATAAAATCCTCAGCTGGAGAAGGAACTAGTTATATTGTTAAGCTTCCTAACAATCGTGAGGTGATTAAGGATGATAAAAGAGGAGATTAAAGTATTAATAGCAGATGATCATGCTATTATAAGGGAAGGCTTGAAGAGAATAATAGGCTTTGAGGAGGATATTGAAATCATCGGAGAGGCTGAAGATGGCGAGAAGGTTATTTCTCTTCTACAGAGAATTGCTCCGGATGTTGTGCTTTTAGATTGTAATATGCCTGTGAAAAATGGTATAGAAGTATTAAAGTTTATAAAGGCTGATAATGAAGCAAAAAAGGTTATTATGCTTACTATTGAAAATGATAGAAATACTATTCATGCTGCTATTGATATTGGAGCAGATGGATATGTACTTAAGGATTCTGCAGGAACTGAAATAGTTAATGCTATTAGAATGGTTTATAAAGGAGAAAAATATATTGATAAATCTTTGGTGTCCATGCTGTTTTTAGATATAAAAAGTAAAGATAAAAAACCTAACAGCACCTTGGATAAGTTATCAAAGAGAGAAATTGAAGTATTGATTAATATATCAAAGGGATTAAGCAATAAGGAAATAGGAGAAAAGCTTTATCTTTCAGAGAAAACTGTTAAAAACTATGCTACTAACTTATTTAGAAAAATCGATGTGGAAGACAGAGTTCAGGCAACGATTTTTGCTATAGAAAATAGAATAGAGGAATATTATAAGAAACGATATTCTGAAGAGTAGGGACGAAAGTCCCTATTTTTTTATTACCTATTTACCTAAAACAATGTGACTTTTGCAATCTGCCACAGTAAAGCGTTTTCTACTATAATTATATCAAGAAGAGAAGAAAAATCCAAAGAGAACCCACTAACCACGAAAAATAACTAATAGTAAGAAGGTAAAAGTCCTAAATGGACTTTTACGAGTAATTTTGGAGCGGAGCGAGAGTTTTTAAATTACTCAGTGCTCCGACTAAAAGGAGGTGAAAGTCCTAAATGGACTTTCACGAGCAATTTTCGAGCGGAGCGAGAGTTTTTAAATTACTCAGTGCTCCGACTAAAAGGAGGTGAAAGTCCTAAATGGACTTTCACGAGCAATTTTCGAGCGGAGCGAGAGTTTTTAAATTACTCAGTGCTCCGACTAAAAGGAGGAGTGACTATGCTAAAAAAATTCAAAGGCTATGCTTTAACAAAAATAAGCAACGAAAAAGGCCAGGGTATGGTTGAGTATGCATTAATAATTGGACTTGTAGCAATAGTTGTCATTGCGGTTCTAGTATTGCTTGGACCAGCAATATCACAAACTTTCCAAAAGATAATAGATAAACTTTCTCCAGCCTCAGGAGGAACAACATCTTATATTGATTATGTAAAAACTTTTCTAGCTTAATAGTAAATATATACAAAAGGAATAATTGAAGATACCCTCTAAATCACAAAAATGCTCTAATCATAATATGTTTGATTAGAGCATTTTTGGAATAAATGAAACTTTAGGAGGTTGAAGTCCTAAATGGACTTCAACGGGCAACCTAGCGAATGGCAATGAGTGGTTTTAGGTTGCCCCGAACTGAAGTCCTAAATGGACTTCAACGGGCAACCTAGCGAATGGCAATGAGTGGTTTTAGGTTGCCCCGAACTGAAGTCCTAAATGGACTTCAACGGGCAACCTAGCGAATGGCAATGAGTGGTTTTAGGTTGCCCCGAACTGAAGTCCTAAATGGACTTCAACGGGCAACCTAGCGAATGGCAATGAGTGGTTTTAGGTTGCCCCGAACTGAAGTCCTAAATGGACTTCAACGGGCAACCTAGCGAATGGCAATGAGTGATTTTAGGTTGCCCCGAACTGAAGTCCTAAATGGACTTCAACGGGTAGTTTGCGAATGGGGATGAGCACGCTAAACTGCCCAGTGTTTGCGACTGAAAGGAGGTAAGGTTACAGGTGAAAATAATAAAAAATAATAAAGGTCAAGCTCTTGTAGAATTTGCAATTATACTTCCAATAATACTGCTTTTAATAATGGGAATTGTACAATTTGGAATGATGATAAATTCTTATTTAGCTATTCAATATGCAGCAAGAGAAGGTGCAAGAGCTGGAATAGTTGGAAGCACAGATTCTGAAATAAAAAACTTGATTACAGCAGATTCGCCTAGTCTTGATTCAAGCAAGTTAACTGTAACCATAACCCCTGCTTTATCCAATAGAAAGTCAGGTGATACACTTACTGTAAAAATAAGCTATAGCTATAACTTGACTATTCCAGTAATAAGCAGCATATTTAAAAACTCAATAATTTTAAGCTCACAGACCTCCATGAGAATAGAATAATGAGGATGATTATGATGAAAAAACAAGCTAATAAAGGAAATGCATCTATTGTATTGTGCATATTAATCACTGCGATATTTGGGTTTGCTGCCTTTGCACTAGATATAGGACTGGTTTACACAGAAAAGATAAAGTTATCTAATGCTATGGATGCAGCAGCACTCGCAGCTGTTGTGGAACTTCCCAATGATGAAGTAAAGGCAAGATCTACAGCAGAAGAGTATCTTAAAAAAAATGGAGTAGATTCTAATAATGCTACAATAACAATCGGAGATGACAAAAAAAGTATTCAAGTATATGGAACGGTAAACGTAAAACATCTTTTTGCACCTATAATAGGTATACAATCAAGTAATGTAAGTACAAGCAGTAAGGCAATTGTAGCTCCTGCAAAATCTATTAAAGGCAGCATAAGACCTTTTGCAGTTGAAAACTACAGCTTTTCCTATGGTGATTTAGTGACTCTTAAAAGCGGGGCAGGCAGTGGATATCACGGAAACTATGGTGCAGTAGCTCTTGGAGGTACGGGAAACAGTGTTTTTAGAAATAATGCTCTTTATGGTTACAACGGAAATATATCAGTAGGAGATTATATTGATACTGAACCCGGTAATATGGCTGGTACAGCAAATGCAATAAAAAATTATATTAATTCTGAAAGCAGCAGTTTTGATAATTTCTCCAGAAGTTCTATTAGAATATGGACAATACCAATAGTTGATAGTCTAGCTGAGAATGGTAGAAAACAAGTTCAAGTAGTTGGCTTTGCAGAGTTTTATGTTGAAAATATATATGGAAAGTCAGGAAAAATAGAAATTAACGGAAGGTTTATCCAATATGTTGTAAATGCTCCTGTAGATACAAACTTAAATGACACAGGCCTGTATGGAGCTAGGTTGTCTAAGTAATAAGGAAAAGGATGTGACATAGATGAAAAGCAGTGGTTCAAAGATAATCATAGCATCATTTATATTAGCTCTGCTAGCAGCAGTGACAATATTTATGTATATTCAGTCTTTAAAGTCACCTAAAACGGTAGCTAAGAAAACAAGTATTTTAGTGGCGGCTGAAACAATACAGCCAAGAACGCTTATAGATAAAAGTATGGTCAAAGAAGTTCAGATTTCAGACAGCACACTCTTTAGTGATTATATTAATGATTCCTCTAAAATTATCGGAAAATATACAAAGGAAACAATAATGAAGAATGAAGGCTTTCATAAGGATAAGCTTATCAATGAAGATGAAGAAGAGTTGAGTTTGAAAATAAATAAAGATCATAGAGCCATTTCAGTAAATGTTATGGGTGATGCAGGAGTAGCCTATCTTATAAAACCTGGTGACTTTGTTGATATTGTTGTTTATTTAAGTGAGAAATCTGACGGTTCAAAAATAATCAGACCTGATGTAGCAAAAATTCTGCTTCAGAATATTGAAGTTTTGGCTGTCAATAAGCAGCTTGATAGAGAACCAAGTAAAGACAGCAAGGATGCACAAAAGGATCAGGCAGTTTATTTAGTAACATTGTCGGTAGAAAATAAAAGCCTTGAGAAAATAGTTTTAGCTGAAAGCATAGGAACTATAAAACTTGCACTTAGACCTTTAAAGGATGATAGTACTGTGGATACAGAAGGTACAACCTGGAAAGAGTTTGATGTTAAGGTTGATGGAAGTGAAAATGCACAAGTAAATAATGAAAAAAACACAGGTAATAATCAAAATAATAACATTTTGAGCAAGGATGGCTATACAACCTATAATGTTAAAAGAGGAGATACTCTTCGAAAAATAAGCAGTCAGGTTTACGGTGATCCTTCGAAATACACTTTAATTAAGAAAGCAAACAATATAAATGATGAAAATACTATAGTAACTGGAGAAGTTCTAAAAATACCAAAATTGCAGTAACAAGTTTTCCACCACTTAAAAGGAGGGCTTTGCATGAATAAGATTAGAATGCTAATAGCAGATGATATAGAGGAGACAAGAAGTGTAATAAAAAAAATACTAAGTCTTGAAGATAACCAGTTTGAAGTTGTGGGAGAAGCAGCTGATGGTGAAGAAGTATTAAGTCTTATACCAAGGGTTAATCCGGATGTAGTATTAATGGATATCAATATGCCTGTTTTAAATGGACTTGAGGCAACAGAGAAAATAACAAACGATTATCCTAATGTAATTGTCATAATAATGTCTGTACAAGCTGAAAATGAGTATCTTAAGAAGGCTATGTTCTACGGTGCAAAGGAATATATTATTAAACCTTTTGATTATGATTCCTTGGTTGAGACAATTAAAAGCACTTATGAGAAATATAGAGAAAGACAAGTAAAGTTTGTCAATAATGAACCATCAAGAGAAGGGAAAATAATTACTTTTTTCAGTTCAAAGGGTGGTGTTGGCAAATCCGTTCTAGCACTTAACAGTTCTATTATCTTCAGTAAACAAAGCAATAAAAAAATACTTCTTATTGATATGGATTTACAGTTTGGAGACATTTCAATAATGGTTAATAAATATAATCAAAAGACTATCTTGGATTTAATTGATGAAGGACAAATAGACTCTTTTGAAAATATAAAACCCTATTTATATAAGTATAGTGAAAATTTAGATATGCTTTTCGCACCTTCAAAGCCGGAAGCTGCAGAGTATATTAGTAAAGAAAGCATTGAAAAACTATTAATGCAAGTTAAGAAGCAATATGATGTGATTGTTGTAGATACTGGAATTAATTTTAATGATAATACATTATATGTTTTGGACAACTCTGAAAAAATAATATTTTTGTCTACAATGGAGATTATATCACTTAAAAATACTAAGCTTGGATTAAGAGTTATGCAATCTCTTGGATATGAAAAGGACAAGGTAAAACTTGTTATTAATAGATTTAATACAAGCTATGGAATAGGTAAAAAGGATGTAGAAGAAGTATTTAAAGATAATATTTTCGCAATGATTCCTGATGAAGAAAAAACAGTTACTTTATCAATTAATAAAGGAGAACCATTTTGTGAAGCTAGCAAATATAACAAATCTAAAATTGGAAAAGCTGTAGAAGTGATGTGTAAGGATTTATTAGGAGAGTGATAGTATGTCTCTTATGAAAAGACTAGAAGAGATTAATATAGATAAAAAGGCTAATAAGGCCAGTGAAAAAGAGATAGATCCTTATTTTGAGCTTAAAATGAAAATTCAAAATAGAGTAATTGAAGAACTTGATATAGATTTCAATGAAATTTCTGAACAGAATGAAGAATTAAAACTAAAAATAAACTATATAATTGCTAAAAATATTGAACAAGAATCTCTTAATATGACCAACAGTCAAAAGAATAAAATAAAAGAAGAGCTTCTAGATGAAATTATTGGTTTTGGTCCAATTACAGGACTTTTATCAGACAGCAGTGTCACTGAAATAATGGTGAATGGTCCTGAACATGTATATATAGAAAAAGAAGGTAAGCTTGTGCTTACGGATGCGAAGTTTAAAAATGATAATCATGTACTTCATGTTATTAAAAAGATAGTATCGCCAATTGGCAGAAGAATAGATGAGAGCTCACCTATGGTTGACGCTAGACTTCCAAATGGTTCTAGAGTTAATGCTATAATCCCTCCTTTAGCAATAGATGGGCCCTCCATTACCATAAGAAAATTTGCCGAAGATCCTTTTAAGGTTGAAGATTTAGTAAGGTTTGGAACAATGAATTCAAAAATGGCAGAACTTTTAAGAAACTGCGTTGAAGGAAGGCTTAATGTAGTTGTATCAGGCGGCACAGGCAGCGGGAAGACTACTACACTTAATGTGCTTTCCTCATTTATTCCTCATAATGAACGTATTGTAACAATCGAGGATGCTGCAGAGCTCCAGCTTTCACAGGAACATGTAGTAAGGCTTGAAACAAGACCTTCAAATTTAGAAGGCAAAGGTGAAATAACAATAAGGGATTTAGTTAAGAACAGCTTAAGAATGAGACCTGATAGAATAATTGTAGGTGAGGTTCGTTCAGGTGAGGCTCTGGATATGCTTCAGGCTATGAATACTGGGCATGATGGTTCGCTGACAACAGGGCATGCTAACTCACCAAGAGATATGCTGTCAAGAATTGAAACTATGGTTTTGATGTCTGGAATGAATCTTCCTATAAAGGCTATAAGAGATCAGGTTGCTTCTGCTATTGACATTATTGTTCAACAATCAAGGCTTATGGATGGAAGCAGAAAAATAACCTATATAACAGAAGTTCAAGGTATGGAAGGCGATGTTATAGTGCTTCAGGACATATTTAGATTTGATCAAAGAGGGCTGGACAGCAGAGGTAAGGTAAAAGGAGAATTTGTTTCTACAGGAATAATGCCAAAGTTTGTTCAAAAGCTTAAAGAAAAAGGTATTAATGTTCCGCCTGACCTGTTAATTTAATGGGGGTGATGAAATGATATATTTGATAGCTATATTAGTGTTTTTTACTGTATGGGCTTTAGGGGCAATAGTACTGTTTAAGCTTACAAATAAAAACAGACCAATAGATAAACTTAAGCATTTTGATGAGGAGTATACTCTTAAGGAAAAGTTTGAGAACAATAAAAATCATAAGATCAGCCCGTTAAAACTTTTATCAAATTTGGTTCCACAAACCAAGCTGAATAAAAAGAGCACTGAGAAAATAGAAAATGATCTTATGAAGGCTGATTTGCAAATTACTGCAGAAGAGCTTTTGGTTATTAAAATATTATCATCATCAGCAGTTTCTTTTTTGGTATATGCTGTTTCTAAAGATTATTTTATGCCTTTGATTGTTTTTATATTGATTTGGAATATACCCAAATTTGTAATATCAAAAAGAAAAAAGGATAGAATAAAGACTTTTGACAGTCAGTTAAATGAAGGTATAACAATAATATCAAACTCATTAAAAGCAGGATATTCCTTTCTTCAGGCCGTTGCTGTAGTTACTGAGGAAACAAAGGATCCGTTTTCAAAGGAGTTTAAAAAGCTTTTAAAGGAGATGAGTCTTGGGATTTCAGAAGAAGAATCGCTTAAGAGCTTTCTTGAAAGAATGGAATCAGAAGACTTGAGGCTGGTAATAAATGCAATATTAATTCAAAAGGATATAGGGGGAAACCTATCTGAAATACTGGATAATATCTCAGAAACCATAAGAGAAAGACAAAAGATAAAGGGAGAACTTAGGACTTTAACTGCACAGGGAAAATTATCAGGTATTATAGTAATGCTTATTCCTATTTTCTTAGGAGCATTTATTTATGTTTTTAATAAAAAATATATGATGGTGCTTTTTACAACACCAACGGGTATAGCTATGGTTTCAGCATCTATTATCAGTGAAATATTTGGGTTTTTGATAATTAGAAAAATAGTTAATATAGAGATGTAGCTTTAAAAAATTATAAGGAAGGGAGAGAAAAATGATGCTTTACATTGCAGTGTTTATAGTTTTTATAGCAGTATTTATGCTCATATACGGAGTACTCGCTTTAGTAACTCGTGATAGGACGATAATTACAAAAAGAGTAAAACAGGTCAAGCTTCTTAATACTGCAGAGGAAGCTGAAACAATAAATAAATCATTTTTTGAAAGAACAATTGACCCTTTTTATCAGGAATTAGGAAAATTTTTATTAAAAGCTACACCTAAGAGTAAGCTTGAAACCTTGAACAAAAGGTTAGAAAAGGCAGGAATGCTTAAAAACAGCACTACTGAAAAATATCTTTATACCAAAAGTATAGTAGTTTTAATATTTTCATCGTTTATGGGTCTGCTTGCCTATGCTGCAAGTCATAGCTTCCTCAAAGCTTTGGGACTTTTTGTTCTTATGGGACTTTGCACAAATACATTTTTCAGTTTTTACTTATCAAGAAAAGTTGAAAATAGGAAAGGAAAGATTCTTAGGGATCTACCCTATACATTGGATTTAATTACAGTCAGCGTTGAAGCTGGGTTATCCTTTGATGGGGCAATGGCTAGGGTTGTTACTAACATTAGCGGAGAATTATGTGATGAATTCTCTAAATCTCTTAAAGAAGTGCGTATGGGAATAGAACGTAAAACAGCTCTAAAAAATATGAGTGATCGTTGCGATGTAAGAGAACTGTCTATGATTGTAACCTCTCTTATACAAGCTGATGAACTCGGAGTAAGCCTTGGAAGAGTTTTAAGAATTGAATGTGCTAATTTGAGAGAACACAGAAAGCAGGCTGCAAGAGAAAAAGCAATGAAAGCTCCTATTAAGATGTTATTTCCACTAGTATTCTTTATATTTCCATCAATTTTTATTATTATTTTAGGTCCGGCAGTAATTCAAATTGTAAAAGTTTTTACTGCAAAATAAACAAGGGGCATAAGGATTGATAATCCTTATGGACTCTTAAGGAATACAAGGGGGGCTAAAAATGATTAAGGTTTTAGAATATAATTCTATGGTACTAGCCAAGGTTTTTATAGCAGCTACCTTCAAAGCAAGATTTTTAGGATACATGTTGAGAGAAAAGCCTCATTATGAAGCTATACTAATAAAACCCTGTAACAGTATACATACTTTTCTTATGAGATTTAATATTGATGTGTTATTTGTCGATAAAGATATGAAAGTAGTTAGAAAGATTGAAAATTTATATTCCGGAAGGATTATAATGCCAGTAAAAGGCGCGGTTATAGCTATAGAGGGCAAAGCAGGTTCTTTCAGTGTAGTTAGTGAAGGCAGTAAAGTAAATATACTTGATCAAGAATTATAGTATATTCATATGAATGTAAGAATATTACTGGCAACCGTTGAAATATTGAGAATATTATGCTAATATTTAATGTGTGGAAGATAATGTAGAAAAGAGCAAATTCCTTGAAAAAGGAAGACGCAAAGCTGCGGGTCTAAGGATTAAAAACTAATCTATGACGGCTGGGCTGCCTATTTAATACACAGTTATATATTAAAATAATTTATTATAATTTATTTTTGTACAAGCTTTATATGGGGAGGCAGTTAAAAGTATAAAAATAAACAAGCTGTGGCTGAGAATTTTAAAGTAGGCATTTTATATTTTTTAAAAACGAAAGGGGAATGTATTATGAAAAAACTTCTTATGGCTATTTGTTCTATGGTAATGGTATTTTCTTTCTTTGGCTTTAAGGTTCAGGCTGCAGAGACTAATGTGGACAAAGTAAATCAGATGATTGAAAAAACAAATAAGGAGATAGACTTTGAAATTCAAAAAGCAGTTACCCAGGCTAATATGCTTGTTTTTAGATATAACTGCGAAAAAGCCTTATTTGCAGGAGAGATAGATGTTAACTATACAAATGCTAATATAGACAGGCTTAACAATGTAATCAATGTATTAAATATGGAAAAGAATCTTCAGGTTTTAAATGTTGGAAGCAAGGAGTATAGCGAGCTTCAAAAGAATGTTGAAGATGTTGTTACCAAAGTCAATAGTAAAAGCGAAACCTTATTTAGTGCTCAAAAACAAGAAGCCTTAAACAAAATAACCCTAAGGTTTAATAACGATTTAGATAAAATAATAAATCATTTAATCGATGTTACAAACCAAAAAGCTGCAAAACTTATAGAAGAAGCAAAAAAATATGGAGTGGAAGTATACTCAGAATGGATTGAAGTAGAAATAGGCGGAAGGGTTGTTTTGGTAGATCCTTGTAAATCAAGATCGTTTTAATGAATATATTAAGTACAAAAGGGTTTGATTAAGTAATCAAGCTCTTTTTTGTATTAAAATATATATGATTAGGAAGGGAAAATAAGATTTTAATAGAATATTATATTTTAGATTTAATTTTTGCAGTTAATATGGTTTATAGGAGATATATGATGTTTGGTTTATATTTAAGTAATGACAAAGAATATATCGAGAAGGTTTCTAAGCAGGGGGAAGAACTGAAACTTTTAGCAAAAGGTGATGGAGTTGAAATAATGTCACAAAAGTTTCAACCTGACTTGGTTTTTTGGGTTGAGCCCGGAGATAGTGAAACATTAATGGAGTTCTTTTACATATTGGAAGGTACCATAGTTTATACAAATGAGGGTAATGAAGTTAAACTAAATAGAGGTGAATATTTTTATGCGCAGGGTTTAAAGGAATCAATACATTTTAGAACTTTGACTGAAGTTACTTTGCTTTATATAGCTAGTCAACCTGTATTTCATTATTTAAGTAATGAAATAGAAAGTTTGATTGAGATGATAAACAAGGTTGAAGAAAAGGATATGTATACTCATAGTCATAGTATGAGATTAAAGGAGTATACAATAAAAATTGGTGAGAAAATGAATCTCCCTCAAAAGCAGCTTGATATACTATATTACGCCTCATCATTGCACGATATAGGAAAGATAAATGTACCGGATGAAATACTGAATAAGCCTGGAAAGCTGACCAATGAGGAATTTGAATATATAAAGAAGCATCCTGTTGATGGAGCAGAAATAATTAAAAATACCTTTCTAAGGGAAACAGCAGCAGGAATACTGCAGCATCATGAAAGACTAGACGGCAGTGGTTACCCTAATGGATTAAAGTGTGATGAAATTTGCCTTGAAGCTAAAATAATTGCAGTGGTCGATACCTATGATGCAATGACTTCAGACAGGCCTTATAGAAAAGGTATAGATCCAAGAACTACTATAGATGAGATAAAAGGTTTGATTGGAAAACATTATGATGAAAAAATTGTTATGACATTTGAACAAGTATTAAAGGATGAGAAAATTATATAGTATATATAATAATTTGCCGAAGGACTGTAACAAACAGCTTCGGCTTTTTTATGCAGTTTCTTATATGTATTATGAAATTATAGATGCAAAAATAAATTTTAGATTTGTATTGACTATTATCAAATATGATAATAATATAATAAGTGATAATATTATTAAAATTGATAATAACAAAGGAGAAGTATATGGATAGCAAACTCTTAAATTGTATACTAAATCCTGTAAGGATGAGAATAATTCAAGCTTTAGCAAAAAATAAAAATATGACTGTTCAGCAAATAGCTCAGGAGCTGCCAGAGGTTCCTCAGGCAACTTTATACAGGCACTTAAGTAAATTAGTTGAAGTTAAAGCTATTACAATAGTTAAAGAAAATAAAATTAGAGGGGCCGTGGAGAAGGTATATGCCTTAGAAACAAATCCATATAAAGCTGTAACAGATGCTTTGGAAAATACTGATAAAGAAGAATACTTAAATTTATTTTACAATTTTTTAATGATTCTACTAGGGGATTTTGAAAAATACATTAGTCTAGAAAATGCAGACCTACAGAAGGATGGAGTAGCATTCAGAAGTGCAGCTTTATATTTAAGCGATGCTGAATTTGCTGATTTCATAAAAGATTTAGGAAAAGCTTTTGATAAGGTAAGGGATAATAAGCCATCATCTGAAAGAAGGCTTAGAAAGATATCTACAATAATTGTACCAAATGTGGAAGATTAAGAAGGGGGAATTAATAATGAACCTAAAATTTATAAAAGAAAATGTAGATATAAATGGAGAAGTTTCATTAAGGGGAACAATTGCAATACCTGAAGTTGAAAAGGATAAGCTGCCTGCAGTTTTGATAATTAACGGTTCAGGAGGAGCTGACAGAGATGGGAATATGAAAAAGCCAGCTATGAATTCTAATATTTATAAAGAACTTGCTTATTTTATTACAAGTCTTGGTTTTATAACATTAAGATACGATAAGAGAGCAGTTGGAGAAAGCGAGGGCAATCCTCATACAATTGGAATGATGGATTTAGTAAATGATATTAAAAGTAACATAAGCTTTCTAAGAAATCATCCAAGAGTAGATGCAGAGAAAATTATACTTGTTGGCCATAGTGAAGGCTGTATACTATCAACGATAGTTAATACAACTATGCCTGTTAGCGGGTTAATACTTCTTTCAGGAGCTGGTACAAATATTTGGGAACCAATGCAGTATCAAAACAGACAGATTCTAGAGGAAGTAAAAACCATGAGAGGCTTAAAAGGTATTCTTTTAAGATTAGTATTAAATGAAGAAAAGCTTAATAAACAGCAGGAAAGCCTGTATACTACAATGATTAACTCTACTGGTGACACAATAAAGTTTAAGGGCAAAAAAATGCCCGCAAAATGGTTTAGAGAGCACTTTAAATACAGCAATGATGAAATTCTAACTGCGTTAAATACAGCAAAATGTCCAGTATTAGCTGTTACAGGAGATAAAGATGCTCAGGCAGATTATAAGGATTTAGAGAAAATAAAAGCTCTAGGAAATAATAATATTCGATGTGAGGTCATAGAAAATATGGATCATATGCTTAAAGAATTCTCAGGTCAAAAATCAGTTTTAAATATAATGAAGCAATACAAAAATGAAACATCTCAGCCGATTCACCCTAAGTTAAAAGCTGCAATAGAAGAATGGTTGAATAAATTTAATAAATAAGAATAGGAGATAACATTTATATGGTAAGCTCATCATCAATTATGTTTATGATAATTTCGGCAGTAGTCTCAGTACTATTGCCTGTAATACTATTTTTATACCTCAGAAAGAAATACAAAATTTCAATAAAGGTAGTAGGGGCAGGTATTCTTACTTTTATGATTTTTTCTCAGGTTTTAGAAAAGCTTATGCATATGGCAGTAATAAAAAGCAACTTGTTCACGACACCACTATCATTTGGGGTTTATGGAGCACTTGCTGCAGGTGTATTTGAAGAAACCGGAAGATTTATTGTTATGAAGTTCTTCCTCAAAAATAATAAAGAATGGAAGGACGGATTGGCTTTTGGTATTGGACATGGAGGAATAGAGGCTATATTGATAGGAGCTATGATGAATGTTCAATATATCATGATTTCGCAAATGATTAACAACAATACTTTTAATCAGAATGTATTGGATAAGGCAGGCAGTAATCCTGCAGTCAAGCAGTCTATGATAACTCTGCATGATACATTAGTAAATACTGCGCCAGTACTATTTTCTTTTGGTGCATTAGAAAGAATCTTTGCAGTGATTATTCATATTGGAGGCAGTATATTAGTTCTATATGCGGTTAAAAATAGAAAACTTGTTTACTTATTTTTAGCAATATTTATTCATGCTTTAATAGACTTTTTCCCAGCTTTAGCTCAAGCAGGATTCATAGGAATTGTACATGTGGAATTGATATTAGCAATCTTTGCAGTGCTAATATTCTTCTTCATAATAAAATCTAAGAAGATGTTTAATGAATAATACGGAATTAATTGCAAAATAAAATGGCCGCAGGCTGTGCTTTAAAGTCCACAGGGCTTTGCACCACATCCTGCGGCCATTTTATTTCGCAATCTACTTCAAGTATTCTTCTAAAACAATATTAGATTCTTTAATCTTTTCAGCCACATCTTGTCCTACATATCTTATGTGCCAGGGCTCATAGCTGTAGCCTGTTATATTTTCCTTTCCCTTAGGATAGCGTATAATAAATCCAAAGTTTTGGCAGTTATTTCTTACCCAAGTACCTTCTTTTGTTTGTCCAAAATCTTTTGAACTGTTAGATGAACTGCTTCCTCTTATATCTATGGCAAGGCCTGTTTGATGCTCGCTTTCACCAGGTACAGCAACATAGCTGTCGACATAGTTTTTTCCACGACTCTTTAGCTTTTCATTATATAAGCTCTGTTGAGAATCAAAGGAGCGATAAGCAGAAACCCCAAATAACTTTAAACCTTGTTTATCTGCAGCTTCAAACATTTCTTTCAGAGCTTCAGCAGCGTGCTTTTGCATAAGCATTTCTTCACTAGATGCAGAAGATAAAAAAGGAACCTCAGCTTTGATTAAATTTCTAGGTACATAATCACTTTCCGACTGATGATTTTTATTTATAAGCAATAAGAGGTTTGGTCTGTTCATCATAAAGGCATAAGCTCTATATTCCTCCATATCTGTAAGTTCTGAAGCTTTCTCAGGATCAATTGGAAGCTTTAAAAGTCTTTCAATTTCAGCTTTCTCAAAAGCTTGTGTTTTTAGGTTAATATTTGCAGATGTATTTATTGAAATTGAACTGTAGAGCTTAAGTGCAGCGCCAACAATAATACAGCCACCCAAAACAATCCCTATAATAGTTTTTTTCATATTTTATATCCCCCAGAAGTTAAGCTTGATAAAATGTGGAAATACAATATAATATTTACTATGAGTATTTATATATAAATAATAACTAATTTTCCATAAATATGGAAGTGAAAAATGAGACTTAGCAATAATTTTATAAGGGTACATGAAAATTAATGAAATGAAACAAACTAGAATATAAAGGGGGGTTATGTTTTTGAAATTATTAAATTTATTATTAATCTTTATTCCGATAAGCTTTATAGGTGAATTTATGCATTTTTCACCGACGTTGACTTTTATATTTGCTGCACTTGCCATTATACCGCTTGCAGGACTTATGGGAGAGGCAACTGAGGAAATATCCTTTTATTCTGGACCAAAGCTTGGTGGATTTTTAAATGCTACCTTTGGAAATGCAACCGAACTTATAATTTCATTTTTTGCTTTAAGAGAAGGCTTATTTGATGTAGTTAAGGCTTCTATTGCGGGATCTGTTATAGGAAATGTACTTTTAGTTCTCGGGGCAAGCATGATTTTTGGAGGACTTAAATTTAAAACTCAAAGATTTAATAAAAGAGTAATCGAAGTCAGCTCAAGCATGCTTTTGTTTGCTGTCATAGGATTGAGTGTTCCTGCAATATTTACACATACAGTAAAAACTGAGCTTTTAAATACAAAATATGAAGGCTTAAGCATAGCCGTAGCAGTAGTAATGTTTATTATTTATCTTTTAAGTTTATATTTTTCCTTCTACACTCATAAGGATATTTATTCAGTAGATCATGAAGAGGAAGGAGAGGCAAAGTGGTCTCTTAAGAAGGCAGTAGCTGTTTTAGTTATAGCAACAGTAATTATTGCTTTTGAAAGTGAATTTTTAGTAAGCGCAGTTGAGCCTATGACGGAAAGCTTAGGCCTCAGCAAATTCTTTGTTGGTATAATACTCATTCCTATTATAGGTAATGCTGCAGAGCACAGTACGGCAATTATTATGGCTATGAAAAATAAAATGGATGTAGCAGTTGAAATAGCACTTGGCTCAAGTCTTCAAATAATACTATTTGTTGCTCCGGTGCTTGTGTTTTTAAGTCTTCTGTTTACACCAATGAGTATTATTTTTAATGAATTTGAGCTTATAGCCCTTATTGTATCAGTGCTTATTGCCAATAGAGTGGCTAGTGACGGTGAATCAAACTGGCTTGAAGGTGTTCAGCTTTTAGCTGTTTATATTATAATTGCAGCCTCGTTTTTGATACTTTAAATAAAAGGTCGTGATATTTTCACGACCTTTTAAAATTTCTCCTGTAAATTTCAGTTTTTCTTATTACATAAAAAAGTATAACTATAAGCACACCAATAAAGGCACATATACTATAAAATAATGGATTTTTAGTTGCCAGTATTTCATTTATAATTGGAAGAAATAAGAGCAAAGTAAGACATATCCAAATTAATGAGTTTGCAATTCTATTAAAAAGTTCTCTTTTTAAACCAAATCTCTCTAATGATCTTTGAAGAATAAATAAAATTACCTGTCCTCCATCTAATCCGGGTATTGGAAGAAGGTTTCCAAAAACTAGCCCTATATTTACAACAGCAAGTAAAGACCAAATTTCTCCAAGGTTACTTACAGGGATACTTGTGTAGGCATGGTATACGCTACCGTTTGCTCCAATAAAGTTTCTAACATCTGTAAAAATATGAAACACATTTGGAATGAGTTTTACAAACATTACATTTAACATAAGAATAAAATTGAACTTGCATAAAACTAGTATAGCAAACATTCCTAAAATCAAATTGTTAAGCACTCCTGCTAAAAGTATAAGTATATTTTTGAATAGATTCAAGTTATCAATATCGTAGGCATCATGCTCTACAAATCCCATTAAAGGAAAAAACTTAATACTGAATTCTGTTGTGCCAACATAGGTCTCAATAAAGGATGGCCCAGCACCTACTGAGAGTTTTAAGGCTTTTACCCGAAAGAGCTTTCCAACATAATAATGGCCTAGTTCATGAATAAATAGAGAAATCATAAAAATAAAATAAAAGCTTATAATCTTCATTAAGCCTGCTCCTAAAAGTATTATATTTATTTATATTATTTGGTTTTGCGGACTATTCTTTAACATACCTAGTTTATCCATCAAATTGACTTGTTCAAAAATATATACTATAATGAATTACTATAGCAGGATTAATGTAAAAATATATCTAAATATGTCTTGATTTTTTATTTTAATTGTTATAATATATTTGTATAACAAAAACACGAACAATAATATTTAAAATTAAATAAATATTCACTTCGTATATGCTTGAAGATAAGGTTCAAGCGTTTCTACCGGGTTGCCGTAAATTACCTGACTACGAATGTTTAATTACTTATAATAATGCTATTTATTATTATGTGATTTTACATTCCTGAGCGGTAAACGTTCAGGAATTTTGTTTTTATACCATTATAATTCTTAATTAATGAGCAAGTATGTTAAATATTTGATTCTAAGAATGAAAGTGTTGTACAAAAACTATGCGAAGTGTATGCAGGTTTTTTGTGCAGCACTTTTTTTATTATGGCTTTAGGAGATGATGTAAGTAATGCAGTTATTAAAGGACAAAATACGCAATGAAGGAAGAGTAAAATCGGAAACTATTTTAAAAGTGGACAGTTTTTTAAATCATCAGATTGATGTAAAGCTTCTGAATGAAATCGGAAAAGAGTTTAAGGAGAGATTTAGAGATAAAGAAGTAAATAAGCTTCTAACAATTGAAGCCTCAGGTATAGCAGTTGCAAGCATAACAGCTCAATATTTTGAAAACTCAAAAGTAGTTTTTGCAAAGAAAACGGAATCCTTAAATTTAGATAATGATATTTATAAAACTGAAGTATATTCATTTACAAAGAATAAGGCCTATAATGTGATGGTTTCAAAAAGATTTATAAATAAAGAGGACAAGGTACTAATATTAGATGACTTTTTAGCTAATGGCTGTGCAGCTTTAGGACTTATAGATATTGTAAAGCAAGCTGGAGCAGAGGTAGCAGGAGTCGGTATAGTTATTGAAAAAGGCTTTCAGCAGGGAAGAGCAGAAATTGAAAAGCTGGGTATAAGGGTAGAGTCTTTAGCTACCATAGATAAAATGGAAAATAATAAGGTGTGTTTTAAATAAAGCTCAGCATATGACTGAAGCTTTATAAGAATAAAGATTATCATACTTAAGGGGGATAAAAATTTATGAAAAAGCTATTTAAGTTAATGGCTGTCGCAGCGGTTACAACATCTCTAGTATTAACAGGATGCAGTGCAAAGGATAGCACCAGTGCAAACAGCGACAAAAAGTCCAAAATTAAGGTTGGCTTTATATATGTAGGACCAATCGGTGATGGTGGTTATACCTACGCTCATAACGAAGGAAGATTATATCTTGAAAAAGAACTTAAGGTTGAAACAATTTACAAAGAATCAGTAAAAGAGGACAAGGCAGAGGTAGAAAAAGTAGTTGAAGATATGATAGAGCAGGGAGCTAATGTAATTGTAGGTACAAGCTTTGGTTTTCAAGAGGGTATGCTTTCAGAAGCTGCAAAGCATAAGGATGTTAAATTTATGCACTGCTCAGGTACTGAAACCGCTGAAAATATGAGCCAATTCTTTGGTAAAATTCATGAAATGCAGTATTTAGACGGTATTGTAGCTGGACTTAAGACAAAGACAAATACTATAGGTTTTGTTGGCGCCTTCCCAATACCAGAGGTAATAAGAAATATTAATGCTTTTACACTAGGTGCAAAGTCAGTTAATCCTAATATTAAAGTAAAGGTTAATTGGACAAACACTTGGTATGATCCTGCAAAGGAAAAGGATGCTGCACTAGCACTTATAGATGGTGGAGCTGATGTTATAGCTCAGCACCAGGATACAGCAGGACCACAACAAGCAGCTGAAGCTAAAGGCGTATTTTCTATAGGATATAATACAGATATGAGCAAAACAGCTCCAAAGGCAAATATGACCTCTGCAGTTTGGAATTGGGGCCCATATTATGTTAAGCAGATTAAAGCTATTATGGATGGAAGCTGGAAGTCAGAAAAATACTGGGGCGGAATCTCTGATGGCATAGTGGATATAGCTCCACTAACATCTTTAGCTCCAACAGATGCTAAGGATAAGGTTGAAAAGGCAAAAGAAGATATAAAATCTGGAAAGAACAAAATATTTGTTGGACCTCTTAAAGACCAAAAGGGAAATGTTAAGGTTGAAAGTGGTAAGACAATGTCTGATGATGAAATATGGAATATGAATTGGTTTGTAGAAGGTGTAGATGGAACTATACCAGCTAATTAATTGTTATTCTAAAGAATAAAACTATGGGACTGAGGCCTTAGGCTTCAGTTCCATATAGTTTTAATTAGTAAATCGCTATTTGAGCGAGCAAAAATCCTGATGTTTTTATAGGTTTTTGAGAAGCTCGAATAGCAGATTTACTTTGAAATCTATATAGCTTATATTTTGGAGGAAAAATGGATAAGAAAATTCCTTTAATGAAATTAGAAAATATAAATAAGGTCTTTGGGAAGGTAGCGGCAAGCAAAAATGTAAATTTATCTATATATCCAGGTGAAATTCATGCTTTGCTTGGTGAGAATGGTGCAGGGAAAAGCACAATTATCAATATTATATCTGGGATTTATACTCCTGACAGCGGAAGTATAAAATATGAGGACAGAGAAGTTAAGTTTGCATCACCTAAGGATTCAATTAAATATGGTGTAGGAACTATATATCAGCATTTCAAACTAGTAGATGCTATGACAGCCAGAGAAAATATAATACTCGGTCAAAAAAGCGGAATTTTTAAAAAGGGAAAGAAATTTGAAGAAGAGATAAAAGTAATATGCGAAAAATATGGCCTGGAATTGGATTTAAATAAATATGTTTGCGACATGTCAGTAGGTGAAAAACAAAATCTTGAGATATTAAAGGTTCTATATAGAGGAGCAAAAATATTAATACTGGATGAACCTACTACTGTGTTTACTCCACAGGAAACAAAAAAGCTCTTTAAAATAATGAGAAGAATGAAAGAACAAGGCTGCGCAGTAATTTTCATTTCACATAAGATGGATGAAGTTATGGAGATATGTGATAAAGTAACCATCTTAAGAAAGGGTGAAACGATCAAAACCTTAAAAGTGGAAGAATCAAACCAGGATGAACTAATAGAGCTTATGGTAGGCAGAGCGGTAGACTTAACTATTGAAAAGGCAGACTCTAAAATAGGAAAAGAATTACTTCAAATTAAGAATCTCACAGTTCTAAATGAAGAGGGCTCTGAAGCTGTAAAAAATATTTCCTTCCATATTAATGAAGGAGAGATATTAGGGGTAGCAGGTATTGCTGGTTCAGGACAAAAGCAATTATGTGAGGCCATTGCAGGAGTAATAAGTGCAAAAGCTGGGGAGATAGTGTTTTTAGGAGAAAATATTGAGGGAAAGAATCCAAGAGAATTTATTAAAAGAGGAATAAGCATGAGCTTTATTCCGGAGGATAGATTAGGCATGGGACTTGTAGGCTCCATGGATATGGTGGACAATCTTCTGCTAAAGTCCTATCATCTTCAAAAGGGTATGATTATAGATAGAAAGCCATTATTTGAGAAGGCTAAGGAGCTAAAAAAATCTCTTGAAATAAAAACGCCTAGTATAACCTATCCTATAAAGTATCTGTCTGGAGGGAATATACAAAAGATTTTACTTGGAAGAGAGCTTAGTCTTAAGCCAAGACTTCTTGTAATGGCTTATCCTGTAAGAGGACTTGACATAAATACTTGTTTTACAGTTTACAACTTAGTTAATGAAGCTAAAAAGAGCGGTACTGCAGTACTGTTTATAGGGGAAGATTTGGATGTTTTAACTCAGCTTTGCGACAGGATTATGGTTATGTGCCACGGAAGCATAAGCGGAACTATAGAAGCTGACAAAGCCACAAGAGAAATACTAGGAAGAATGATGGTAGGCTCAAAAGCATAATTAAGGAGGTTAAAGTCCTAAATGGACTTTAACGGGCAACCTAGCGAATGATAATGAGCGAGTTTAGGTTGCCCCGAACTAAAGGTCTAAATGGACTTTAACGAGCAATTTTCGAGCGGAGCGAGAGTCTTTAATTGCTCAGTGCTTCCGACTATAAGGAGGTTAAAGGTCTAAATGACCTTTAACGAGCAATTTTCGAGCGGAGCGAGAGTCTTTAATTGCTCAGTGCTTCCGACTATAAGGAGGTTAAAGGTCTAAATGACCTTTAACGAGCAATTTTCGAGCGGAGCGAGAGTCTTTAATTGCTCAGTGCTTCCGACTATAAGGAGGTTAAAGGTCTAAATGACCTTTAACGAGCAATTTTCGAGCGGAGCGAGAGTCTTTAATTGCTCAGTGCTTCCGACTATAAGGAGGAACAGGTTTTGATAAGACTTATAAAAAGAGAAGAGATAAGCAAAATGAACAGCATTAAGGTGAGAGTTATAGCTGTAATTCTTGCACTGGTCGTTGCAGGCATATTCTTAGCCTTAATGAGCTTCGATCCTATGAATGTATTTCCAGGAATGTTAAAGGGGTCTTTTGGATCGCCATATAGAGTAAGACAAACCATAATAAGGGCCATACCTTTAGTTATTACAGCAATAGGTATATCAGTAGCTTTTAAAATGCAGTTTTGGAATATAGGCGGAGATGGACAGATATTTATGGGAGCCTTTGGAGCTGCCTTAGTAGCACTAAACCTTTCAGCTCTTCCAAGACCAATTTTGCTAATACTTATGGCAATATCTGCAATGATTTTTGGGGCGATATGGGGAGCTGTAGCTGGGGTAATTAAGGTGTACTTTAGTACAAATGAGACTATAATAACTCTTATGCTGAACTATATTGCTCTTAAATTTATCACTTTTTTGCAGTATGACTTTTGGAGAGACAAGAAAGCAATGAATTTTCCAAAGATAGCTAACTTTTCAGAAAATGCTATATTGCCAAAAGTTTTTAATATACATGCAGGATGGATTATAGCAATTATTGTTGTAATTATTTTTTATATTATTATGAAAAAGAGCAAGTTAGGTTATGAGATTGCAGTGCTTGGCGAGAGTAAAAATACTGCCAGATATGCAGGAATAAATATAAATAAAACTATTTTGGCTGCTGTGTGTATAAGTGGAGCCTTATGTGGACTTACGGGCTTTATTCAAGCTTCAGCGGTGTCCCAGACCTTATCTGTAGAGGTAACAGGTGGGGTAGGGTATACAGCTATAATAGTAGCCTGGCTGTCAAATTTAAATTCCATAATTATTTTGGTGGTTTCTGTACTTTTTGCTGGGCTTGTTGAGGGCGGTTCCTATATACAGACAGCATTTGGAATTCCTAATGCAGCAGCGTCAGTAATTCAGGCGTTACTATTATTCTTTGTACTTGGAAGCGAATTGTTTATAAGATATAAAGTTTCTATAAGGTTAAAGCCCTAAATGGGCTTTAACGGGCAACCTAGCGAATAGCAATGAGCGAGATTAGGTTGCCCCGAACTAAAGTCCTAAGTGGGCTTTAGCGGGCAACCTAGCGAATGGTAATGAGCGAGTTCAGGTTGCCCTGTGTTTCCAACGAATGAAATGAGGAGGAACAATAATGAATTTAGAATTATTTCTTCACGCAGCGGTAGTAGCAGGAACACCTCTTTTATTGGCAACCTTAGGAGAGATACTCTGCGAAAAGGCAGGCAACCTTAACTTAGGGGTTGAAGGTATGATGCTTTTGGGAGCTGTAATGGGGTTTGTTACTGGCTATAGTACAAGAAATCCAGCCTTAGCTTTAGCAGCAGCTATGCTTGCAGGAGCCTTGGGAGGGCTTGTATATGCTGTTTTAACCGTATCCTTAAGATCTAATCAAGTTGTAACAGGGCTGACTCTGACTATTTTTGGTACAGGAATATCAAGCCTTTTAGGTCAAAAGGTAGTGGGTCAATCACTATCTGAAAGTATAAAAGTATTTTTTTCTCCGATAAAAGTTCCAATGCTTGGTGATATACCTTTTATAGGACATATAATTTTCAATCAGGATGTATTTGTTTATCTATCATATATAATAACAGCAGCAGTAGGTATATATCTATATAAAACTAATATGGGACTAAACCTTAAAGCTGTGGGAGAAAATCCTGCAGCAGCAGATGCAGTAAGCATAAATGTGAGCCTATATAAATATATAAATATTCTTTTAGGTGGAGCTTTGGCAGGGCTTGGTGGAGCCTATTTGTCTCTAGTACATGTTCCAACCTGGCAGGAAAATATAACTGCAGGAAGAGGCTGGATTGCTGTAGCGCTAGTTATTTTTGCAGCTTGGAATCCTTATAAAGCAGTATTAGGTGCTTATCTCTTTGGAGGATTGGATATAATAGGCTTTAGAATAAAAACTAGCTTTGTATCCCCTTATTTTTTAGGCATGCTTCCTTATTTGGTAACTATAATTATTCTTATATTTATTTCTGTTAAAAAGTCTAGGAAGAACTCTCCTCCAGAGTCCTTGGGGCTTCCTTACTTTAGGGAAGAAAGATAAAGTGCTGTTGAAGTTAGCAGTAATATCAGGCAAACTTATTGAACAGTTTAAATTAAAATAGGGTGTTAGAGCATATCCTACTTAATTTAAACTGATTTTTATTTTCCATTTTATGTGCAATAATATTATATATAGTATCTAGCATATAATAGCACAAGTGCAAAAGAAGTAGATGTTCTTATAGTTGACGGTAATATAATCACTATTGATGCAGATGAAACTAATGCTAGAAGAGAAAAAATTGAAAAGCTTACGAAGGATATATGGCAGTAAAATATGAGAATGGTTAAAAAATAATAGGTTGAGATGCAATTTCTACAGTGTTATAATAACTATTAATACATAATTGTTATACAAAACTTAATTGAGGATGGTGAAAAAATGAATATAACAATAAATAATATTAGTATTTTAGAAGCTCAGGCAGTTATAGTTCCGGTATTTGCTGAAAGTGAAGAAGTTAGTTTGGAATATGTTTCGGATATTTATCAATATATTAGAAGCAGGGAACAATTTAAATGTGAGCAAGGAGAAGTTTTTACTACAGTAAAATTTGGAGAAGTTTTGCCTCAGGACATTATATTTGTAGGGCTTGGAAAAGAGGAAGAGATAAACGGAGAAAAGATAAGAATTGCTTTAGCTAAGGCAGTTAAAAAGGCAAGAGAGCTTAAGGCGGAAAAAGTATATGTTGATTTTATAAATACCGAAAGTTTGTGTTATGGTGCTGTAGTTAAAGCTATGGTAGAAGGTTTGAAGTATGGAGACTATAAATTTGACTGGTATAAAACAGATAGAAAAGAGCAAGCAGAGCTAAATATAGGTTTTGGAAATGTTATTGAAGAAAAATATAAAGATACAGAGGACTACATAAGAGAAGGTGAAGCTGTAGCTGAAGCGGCACTTCTTGCAAGGGATTTAGTTAATGAGCCTGCTAATGTTATATATCCTGAGACTCTTGCGGAAGAGGTTTTAGAACACGGAAAGAAATATGGCTTTGAGGTTGAAGTCTTAGATGAGCTTCAAATTGAAGATTTAGAAATGGATGCTTTCTTATCAGTTGCTCAAGGTTCTGATAAGGCTCCAAGAGTTATAATTATGAGATACTTTGGAGATATAGAAAATAAGTCTGAAATATTAGGTCTTGTAGGAAAGGGATTAACTTATGATTCCGGCGGGTATTCTATAAAACCTACAGATGGCATGGTTACAATGAAGTCCGATATGGGTGGTGCTGCTGCAGTCATTGGAGCTATGAGTGCTATAGCACAAAGAAAGCTTAAAATAAATGTAGTTGCTGTTGTTGCAGCCTGTGAAAATATGATCTCTGGAGGAGCATATAAGCCTGGAGATATTATTGGATCAATGTCCGGAAAAACTATCGAAGTATTAAACACAGATGCAGAAGGAAGATTGACTCTTGCTGATGCGGTATTCTATATAGTTGAAAAGGAAAAGGCTTCAAAAGTTATAGATGTAGCTACCTTAACCGGAGCTGCACTAGTTGCTCTAGGAACTACTACTACAGCTGTAGTAACTAATAATGATGAATTCTACAGTGAACTTGAGACAGCTTCAAGAAAGGCTGGAGAAAAGGTGTGGAAGCTTCCTGCCTTTGATGAATATAAGAAGATGCTTAAATCAGACATTGCTGATTTGAAAAATTTAGGCGGAAGATTTGCAGGAACTATAACAGCAGGATTGTTTATTGGAGAATTTGTTCTGGAAAGACCTTGGCTTCATTTAGATATTGCAGGAACAGCCTGGACAGATACTGAAAGGGACTACTACTCAAAAGGCGGAACAGGAGCAGGAGTCAGAACTCTTTACTATCTTGCAAAGAAAGCAAGCAGAAAATAATTCATAATAGAGAGTGATTACATGAACATTAGATTTAATGCTGAAACAGAAGAAGCACTTAAAGAATACTTAAAAACAAAAGAAAATAAGGTTATTAGGCTCAAAGTTCTGGGAAGAGGCTGAGGAAAACCAGCCCTTGGTCTTGCTCTGGATGAGCAAAAAGAGAATGATTTAGTGAGAACTGTTGATGGAATAACCTTTGTTGTGGATAAGAAAGAAGAATTGGATTTTAAAAACACAGAAATTCTTCACAGTAAATATTATATAAATGATGGCTTTTATGTGAAAGCTTTCAGCGGAAGAAAATAAGAAAAAGCTTAGTCTAAATGCAAATTTGCATAATAGACTAAGCTTATTTTTTTAAGCAATCTTTCTTTCTTGAGTCTTTTGTTTAACTTTAACTTGAAGCGAGCTGTGCTTGTGTGAATAAGTAAAGTATACAACAATTCCAAGTGCTATCCAAATACCAAAGTAGATCCAAGTTGCCTTTGATAAATTAGTCATTAAGAATATGCAGCATGCAACTGCAAACAATGGAAGTGCTGGTACTAAAGGTACCACGAAGCCTCTTTTAATGTTAGGATGTTTCTTTCTAAACACAATTACTGATAATGCAACAAGCATAAAGGTTCCGATAAGAATTATGTTTGCAAGGTCAGCTAATTGCTTTAAATCAACCATTCCAGTCATAAGAGAAGCAGCAATTCCTACTACCCAGGTTGAAAGTACAGGAACACCAGTCTTTTTATTTACCTTAGAAAAGGTCTTTGGAAGAAGTCCATCACGGCTTACTGAAAATAATATACGTGAAGCTCCATAAGTATAAGAAAGCATAACTGCAATAATACCTATAACTGCACCAACTGATATTGCTGAAGCAGCCCATCCTTGTCCAACACTAGCAAGTGCATAAGACATAGCATCTGCAACATTAAGCTTAGTGTAACTTGCAACGCCAGTAAGAACTAAACAAACTACTATATATATTAAAGTACAAGCAACAAGTGAAAATACAATACCTATTGGTAAATTCTTTTGAGGATTTTTTACTTCCTCTGCTGAAGTTGATACAGCATCAAAACCTGTAAAGGCAAAGAATACAGAAGCTGCTCCAGCGAATACCCCTTTTATACCGAAAGGCATGAAAGGATTCCAGTTTGATGGTTTTATATAAAATACTCCAACAGCTACAAATAAAACTATGATTGCTAATTTAACAATAACCATTAAATTGTTTACTTTTTTGCTTTCCTTAGTACCTCTTGATAAAAGGAAAGTAACCATTAAAACAACTAATACTGCAGGAAGATTTACAATTCCTCCCTGGCTTGGTATACTTGTAAGTTTTTCAGGTAAGTGAATTCCTACTTCTTTTAGAAGTCCGTTAAAGTAAGCGGCCCATCCACCAGCTACAGTTGACGTGCTTAAAGTATAACCAACAATAAGAGACCAGCCAACTAAATGAGCAACTATTTCACCCAAGGAAGTATATATGTATGCATAAGCACTGCCTGAGGTAGGTATTGATGAAGCAAACTCTGCATAACAAAGTGCTACAAGAATACAAACAATAGCTGAAGCTATAAAGGATAAAACAACAGCAGGACCAGCATCACGAGATGCAACGAGACCTGTTAGAACCATTACACCTGTTCCGATAGTTGCACCTATACTCATAAGAGTTACGTCAAAGGCACCCAGGTGTTTTTGAATTGAGCTGTTTTTGTTGCTCTCTAAAATTGAATTAACATCTTTCTTTCTAAAAATAGATGACATGATATGTATCTCCCTCCGAATTTTACACTTGTACTTATTAATCTTTAATTGCCATTAACAATATTATGAGAAAATGCATTTATAGTCAAAGTCCATAAGCGACAATTAAACTTAAAATTCTACATTAATCATATATTATCTTATGAAAACGTAATTTATCTTGCATTTTTAAAAAAATATGAATTAAAAATTTCATATTAATTTTGGGTATTAACCCATTAAATTATTGTAGAAAGATGGTTATAATGGAAAATGGGAAGTAAAAGGGGGAATATATGTGAGAAATGATGCGAGATTATTATTGATTGGTTTTGCTATATATTTAGCAGTATTTTTAGTGCCTATTTTTCTCTATCTAAAATTTAAAGAAAAGACAGACCCTTTTATGTTTTTAAGACTTAAAAATAATATGTCAAAAAATATTTTTAAAGGTGCTGTTTTTAGTGCGGCTTATTTACTTATATTAATAATAAAAAATATAGCTATACAAAGAAAAGAAATTAATATGAATATAGGAATGATGTGGTCAGCAGTACTACTGGTAGGATTTTTTGAAGAAATACCGTTTAGAGGCTTTATTCTTCAAAAGCTTCAAAAGAAAATGAATTTTTGGAATGCTAATATAATTACAACTATAATATTTGTACTTTTACACTTTCCAAACTGGATTATCTCAGGCACAGATATGGTAAGTTCAATTGTTACAGTTTCAATAGCAAGTTTAGTATTTGGATTTCTATTTAAAGAATATGACACACTATGGATACCCATAATGTGCCACTCTGTTTTTAACATGACTACATGGATTGGTTTGAAGTAGAAGTTATAATTTCATATTTCTTATAATTCCTATAAGGAAGATTAAATACTTTATAAGCTAACGGTGTAATAAGAATGGCCTCAATGCAAGCAGAAAAAGTTACTATATTAACATAAGTATTATTTTTTAGAGTAATCGCTAGAATATATAAGGATATAGTAGTTACTATAGATAATGTTTTTAATTTTCTTCTAGTCTTTTTGCTTGTCAATGGCCTTGCAGCAGTATCTGCAGGAGCATATAAAGCAATTAATACTAAACTCATTAAGAATAGAACAGTGATATTAAGCTTATTCAGCGTAAAATAAATGCTTAAATAAACATTTCCTAAAAATATAATATAATTTGCTATTATACATTTTAAGCTTGAGGTTGCATGTATTCCAGAAGCAAAACTTCTTAATATTCCAAAGCTTATTAAGGCAATTAAGGTATACTTTGCTATTCCTAAAAAATAAGCTGTAATAAATAAAATAATGAGCTTAAAGGTATTCGTTAAAATAGATTGTATACCATATTTTATTTGTTTCATTTCAATATTTGATTTGTCTAAAGAAGTTTGCACAAATACTGCAGCTTTTTCACTTATATATTCTGATATATCCATATTAACCATCCTTTAACTAATTATTACAATCTTATAATGTCATAAATTGCTAATTAAGTCAATATATAATAAAATATTGGATTATATTGTCACTCGTGTTATAATATTTGATACAAGGTACGTAGAAATATATATATATTTCAGGAGGTGCGTCGTGCTTAATATCATAATTTGTGAAGATGATCCAAGGCAAAGAAAAAAAGTTGAAGATATAATTATTCATGAACTAAAATCTTCTAAGTTTAATATGAATATTGACTTATCTACAGATAATCCAAAGGAAGTAATAAATTATATAGACAAATGTAAAGGAAAAACTTTTATATACTTTTTGGATGTGGAGCTTGGAAGTGAAATTAATGGGTTAGAGCTGGCTAAGCAGATTAGAAAATACGACCCGGCAGGATACATCATATTTATAACATCCCATGCAGAAATGTCTTTTTTACCGTTTCAATACAAGGTACAAGCTATGGATTTTATAATAAAGTTTGATGTTAATAGTATTGATATTAGAATTAGAGAATGTATCAATGCAGCATATAAGGACTACGAAAATCTGAAAACTCTGGATTCAAATATAATACCTATCACCTTTGGAAGCAGAATTATTAATTTTAATTTAAACGATATATTGTTTTTTGAAACTACAAGCAGAGATCACAGATTAAGAATACATACCTGTGAAGAACAATTGGAGTTTTACGGTACACTAAAGGAAATAGAAAAAATGGTTCCAAGCTATTATTATAAATGTCATAGGTCCTATTTGATAAATACAAAAAAAATAAGGGAAATAGATAAAGATAAGCTTGTTATACGAATGATTAATGATGAGATATGTTATACAACTTCTCGTTATTTGAAAGGACTGCTTAAAAATGTTTAGTCTGATTTTTGTACTGCTTTATTCTATTATAATGTCTGGAACATTGGTAGTAATAATTTTGAATATTGATATGAAAAAAGTAAGCATCAAAAGTATATCTATATATGCCTTAATAAGCTATTTGATGTGTATAGTATTTTATTTTAATAAAATTGAAAATCTGCTGCTTCCAGTGCTTACCTTTTGTACATGTATACTTTTATACATAAATACTAAGGAGCTTATTTACTCAACGCTAATTTCTATTGCAGTAGATTTTATCTTTGCTGTAAGTGATGTAATAGTTGGAGCTGTAACAGTTTTTATCTTTAGAATAGATTATAAAAGCATTATAAGTAATGAAACCTACTACTTTATTATTGGAGTTTTTATATTGCTTATAGCATATGCTTTAAGTAAAGTTGTTAAAATAATTTCAACAAAAATAAATATGAATTCTTACAGCCTAAGGGAATATTTGAAAGATAACTTCCTAATAGTTATTTATGTAATCTTAGGTTTATGCTCTATATATGCTTATACAATTATTAACAAAAAACTTGGACAAAATTTCAATAAGGTTATTTTATCATTGTATATAGTATTAATTGTTGGCTTCTTTATATTTACCACTATTTTAACTTACATAAGCAATAAAAATATTAAAAATAGGCTTGAAAACCAGCACAAGCAGCAGGAATATGAGCAGCTAAAGGAATATACTAACATGCTTGAGACAGTATCCAATGATTTAAGAAAGTTTAAGCATGATTATTTAAATATATTAGGTACTATAGGCGGGTATATAGAAGCAGAGAATATTGCCGATCTAAAAAGCTTCTATAAAGAAGAATTATTACCGGAAAGCAAGGTAATATTAGATAAAAATAAAAATTTAAATGTTTTGCAGCATATAAAAATTATATCATTAAAAGGGCTTATATCTTCGAAGATTATTGCGGCTCAAGCTAAGGGAATAGAGACTAATATTCAGATTGTTGATGACATTGAAAATCTCCCAATAAATTTGATTGATATATGCAGAATTATAGGGATATTGATGGATAATGCTATTGAAGCAGCTGAAATGACGGATGGCAAGAAAATAAATTTAATGTTTTTGAAGGAAGAAGAAAGTACCGCGTTCTTTATAAGCAACACCTGTCTGGAGGATACTCCTCCTGTAAACAAAATATATGAACAGGATTTTTCCACTAAAGGCAAAGGCAGAGGCCTAGGACTTAAAATTGTTAGAAGTATTATAGATGAGAAGTATAATAATATTTTATTAAATACAAAGATTAAGGACAATGTATTTACGCAGGAGATAGTAATTTTAAATGAGAAGAACGGCAGCTAGGATGCCGTTCTTTTTTGCGTCAATCTATCTTATATAAGGATTCCGGCATTTTTGGTTCGCCAAAAGTAAATATAAAGCACATAGATGTAGAGATTGAAGCTACAAACATTGCAACTGCGCAGATTATAAGTGATAAAAATTTCTTTAATCTTGTTTTCCCCATCTTTATACCCCCTTATTCTTTAGTTTTTAGGATTTTTGATAAAAACTGTATTAATTTAACTGATTTAACTATAATTCTAGTACTTTTATATAAAATTATCTACAAAATGTCGTAAAAGGCCTTTTTTTAGTCGTGAAAAACCTTTTGTACAAAAAATGATTAGAGAAGCATTATGATATTAGCATCCGTAATTTGATATATTACTATATTTATTGATAGCTAAAAATACGGATATGCAAATGCATACTGCAGAAATAAACAGCAGCCAAGTTTTGTGGCTTTTTCTGTACAAAAATATGCTTATGATTGCACCCAATATAGGAAGTGCATAGATGAGAAGAAGAATAGCTGCAAATAGATAAAATACTAGTGTAAGTATAGCCTCACCAAAATTTGGTTCAGTAAAAAAGACAGAAAGCAAAAAAGACGCAACACAAAGCACAATACAGATAATTAATAAATTTCTTGCTTTCTTTTTTCCAAGAATCACATTCATTAAGGTGTTCACTTACTAGACTTTTAGTTTTCTCGCTGACAATATTATTAATATAATTTGGCAATAAGTCTTGGATCATTTCGCAGGATACATTTTCTTTCATAATTAAGCTCCATTTTATTTATCAATAATACTTAAGGTATGTGAAAGCTTCCCAAACAGGAGAACAACTTCAATCAACACAATCGTCCCGAGAAATGAAATGATAACATTCGGCCAAAGTGTATCTTCTTTTTTTAATATGTTTTTTTTCCATATAACTGTAACAAGTATTGCTAGTAATGGTAGGAAATATACGCCAATATATAGAGGGATAAAGGCTAAGAAGCCTTTAGTATTAGGATGATTATGAACAGCATTAAACATAGCAATTCCTATTAATGCGGCTCCTATGGCAATAATGGTAAGGAACGAAATTATTAGTTTTTTTCTTAAAGTTTTTATATAATCGGAGTCTTTTATTACCTCCTGATGTTGATTATTCTCGATAGCTTTGATGAGGTCTTTATATTCCTTTTGACAAAGCTCACACTTCCTTAAATGATTTTCTACACAAATATTTGTTTCTTTACTTGCAATTCTATATGAATACATAAGTAGTAAATCTTTTGTTGTATCGCATGACAGATCATTCTTCATTTTTCAGCCTCCTTATGATTTTCGATTTCTCTCTAAAATATTTATATATTCTTCTATTTATACAATGCTCTAAAGTTTACCAATGTTTTACTATAAATTATATTGTTTTCATAAAAAATTATCTACAAAATAGCGTAAAAGGTCTTTTTTCAGTCGTGAAATATGTTTTATGTGCATAAAACATATTTCACGACTGAAAAGTATAGGTTTCGCGACATTTTGTAGAAATGTTAAATTTGTTTATGGTATTATTCAGACAAGTTAGTTATAAAATGTAAAACATTATGAAATATAGACTAATTAAGCAGAAAGGAATACAAAATGTTGAATTACAAAAAATGCTTAGTAAAGCAGCATGATATGACGGACTGCGCAGCAGCCTGTCTTGCAACAGTGTGCATGTATTATAAAAGAGAAATTACAATAACTAAGCTCAGAGATGTATTGGGTACGGATATTAAGGGGACGACCTTGAAGGGCTTAGAGGATGGGGCACAAAGACTTAGGTTTGATACTAGAGCAGTAAGAGTAGATAAGGAAGGCTTTACAAGCAAATATACTTTGCCTGCTATAGCTCATGTTATTACAGACGAAGGCTTAAGTCACTTTGTTGTTATACACAAAGTAAAAAAGGACAAGGTTATCATATTAGACCCCGCAAAGGGCATAGAAAAGATAAAAGTAGAAGAGTTTTTTAAAAGCTTCGATGGAATTTTGCTCTTAATGATACCAAACAACGAGTTTCAGCCAGGTAAAAATAAAAACAGCAGTATGCTGTCAAAGTTTATTGATTTACTTTTGCCTCAAAAGGCACTGTTTATTTATAGCATTATAGCTTCTGTGCTGCTTACCTTGCTAGGCATAGGCTCCTCCTTTTTCAATAAGTTTTTAATGGATGAAATTCTGCCTTATGGTCTGAAAAATCAGCTTAAAATTTTTGTTATTGGTTTTTTAGTAGTAGGCATCACACAAATTATAATATCGGCGATAAGACAGCATATGCTTTTATATCTGTCTCAAAAGATTGATATACCGCTTTTATTAGGCTACTTCAAGCATGTGTATAAACTACCGATGCAGTTTTTTACCACAAGAAAAGTTGGAGATATACTAACAAGATTTAGTGATGCTTTTACAATAAAAAATATACTTACTTCAGTATCCTTATCTCTGATTATAGACGTTATATTAGCCTCAACTTCAGCGGTTATTCTATACTTAATGAACAGCACCTTATTTATTGTTATACTCATACTTACAGTTATAAGTGCAGTACTTATATATGTATTTAAGGAACCTTATAAAAAGATAAACCTAAAGCGGATGGAAGCAGGTGCAAGGCTTAACAGTCATATTATAGAAAGCTTAAAAGGTGTAGAAACTCTAAAGGTTCTTGCGGCAGAAGATAAAAGCATTGAAAAGCTTGAAAATGAATATATTAAGAATTTAAAAATTGCCTTTAAGGAAGGTGTTTTATCAAATATACAAGGCTCTGTATCTTCCGGAGTGTCTACCGTAGGTAATCTGATTTTAATGTACATAGGCGCCTCTTTAGTAATAGACGGAAAGATAACCTTAGGAAGCCTTATGGCTTTTACCTCCTTATCTCATTACTTTATGGATCCAATAGGAAGGCTTATAGGACTTCAATTGAGCATACAGGAAGCCAGTATATCCTTAAAGAGAATTTCTGAAATATATGAGGTTGAAAAAGAACAAGTTCAGGAAGATAAGATAAAAATAGATTCAATAGATGGTGATATAGAACTTCAGAACATAACCTTCAGATATGGAAGCAGAGCTCCGGTATTAAAGGATGTAAGCATAAAAATACCTAAGGGCAAAAAGGTTGCCTTAGTTGGAGAATCGGGAAGCGGAAAAACCACAATATCAAAGCTTTTGCTAAAATACTATAATGCAGAAGAAGGAAAGATAAAAATATCCGGCTATGATATAGATGAGCTGGATGTATATTCCTTAAGAAAATCAATGGCATATGTGCCGCAGAATATAGAGCTTTTCTCCGGTCCCATAAGAGAGAATATTTTGCTTGGGAAGCCAAACTCTACTTATCAGGAAATGAAAGAAGCCTGTGAGGCTGCAAGCTGCAATTCCTTTATAGAAAAGCTTCCGGGAAAGTACGATACATTTTTAGATGAAGCCGGAGGGGGACTATCAGGAGGAGAAAAGCAAAGGCTGGCTTTAGCAAGAGCTCTTATAAAAAAGTCTAAGTTTTTAATACTTGATGAAGCAACAAGCAACTTAGACTTTATAAGTGAAGCTAAAATTTATGATACCTTGTTTGTTAAAGGAAAAAACACCACAATGCTAGTTATTGCTCATAGACTTTCCACAATACGAAACTGTGACCTTATATACGTTATGGAGGAGGGCAAGGTAGTAGAAGTGGGAGATCATGAAACTCTGTTAAAGAAAAAAGGATGCTACTACAAGCTTTATATAAGCCAAGTAGGTGAAATAGAACCAAAGGGAATTGAAGAAAAACAAGAAGAGAAGGAAATAGCTGCGTCAAAGCAGGCAGAAGAAACAGAGGAAGGTGAAGTATATGAATACAATTGAAAAAATAGCATTAAGAGAAAACAAGGCCTTGAAGCTGAATAATGTTCTTATAAGGGAAGTAAACCAAAATGAGTTTATGGATATTAATAAGATAACTTACATGATGGACGGCTATATTAAGGCTAGAGGAAATGCAGCAGTGGGGCCTATGATCAACTATTCCTCAGCTTCTGCAGATGAAAGTGGACAAGTAAAAATTATATTAAAGCTTATGGTTCAGCTTAAAAACCCTATACATAATATTGAGGCACCCTATGAGTTTAAAAATCAGATAAAGCTTTCAAACTGTCTTTTTGCAAGATTTATGGAAAAGGAAGAAAATCTTCAATATGCTTACTCAAAGCTTCATCTTCATGCCTTCGAAAATGATATAAAGCTTAAAGGAGACAGCTATACAGTGTTTGTGGAGAATAAAGAAAGCAGCGTAGTAGCAGATGTTTTTATGGAGACTTTAAAGGAGGATTTAATTCCTCATGGTGTATAGTTTAAATGAAATAACAGACAGTAAGCTGCTTTATGATAGAAAGCCTCCTAAGTTTATGGTTTTAATAGTGCTGCTAGTTACAGCACTTATAGCAGCATTTTTAGTATGGGCCGATAAATCTGTAAAGACGTATGTAGTAAGAGGACAGGGATTAGTTACCACAGAAAATAAAGCAAATGTAATGGCAAGTATATCTGGAACAGTCACTGATATAAATGCAGAAGAAGGTAAAGAGGTAAAAGAGGGAGATGTACTCTTTGCTTTAAATCCTGTAGACTCTAATTTACAGTTAAATCAGATAAATCAACAATTAGATTATGACAATAAAAGAATAGCATTACTTGAAAGAGCAGAAAAGGACGCAACAAAGAGTAAGAACAGCTTTGATAAGAATAATCCTGATGAAGCTGAATTTTATAACAGATTAGCAAATAGTTATGCTAAGAAAAAAGAGTATGTCGTTGATATCGAAAGCTATAAGAAGCAGGGATATACAGATGATCAGATAAAGCAGTATAAAGATCAGCAAGCTGTAAAGGCTAATGAAGTGTACTATGAGACAATAAATGGATTCACCAGTGAAAAAGTTCAATTTCAAGGTGAGAAGAGTAAGTTAGAAGCTCAAAAATCAATGTATCAGAAAAGTATGGATGCATATAAGGTTGTTGCACCTAAAAGTGGGAAGATACATATGGCCACTCCTATAACAGAAGGAATGGTTTTACAACCAGGAAATCTACTTGGTACAATAAGCAGTAATAGTGAAGATTTAATTGTAGAAGTACTATTATCATCCAGTGAAAGACCGCTTATACATATAGGAGATGAAGTATCACTAGCCGTTGCAGGTTTAAACCAATCTGAATATGGAACTATTAAAGGTAAAGTAAAGGGTATTGATGAAGATGCTAGTATAGATAATCAGAAAGGGAATGTATATTTCAAAGTAAGGGTTAAACCAGATAAGACATATCTCTCTGATAAAAAGGGCGAAAAAGTGAATCTAGTTTTAGGAATGGTGATAGAAACAAGGGTTAAATATGAGAAGATAACTTATATGAAGTACTTTTTAGAGCAGATTGGAATAAAGCTTAATTAATCATTAGAAGTAGTTATAGTTTATCTAAGGTAGCTCGAGATATCTGGGAAGACTGTAAATTACTTTTAATATATAAATTAAAATAAAAAATGATAAAATGAGAGGAGAATTATTAATGAGTACATTAGCGTTAAAATTACCGATGAATTATGTTGAGCTAGAGAGAGATGAGATGGAGTATGTTGATGGGGGATTCTCATATCAGGTAGCTAAAGTTTTAGGTGTTCCAATAGCCGCGAATCTATATTTTTCAAATGGAGATTTATGGGCATTATCCGTAGCTGGAGCAGGTGCAGCTGGGATTCTTGCAATATGGTGTCCAGAACCCATTATAAGTAAAGTAGTTGCCACTGCTTTGATAGCATCATCTGTAGCAGTGGGAGTAGCAGCATCATACGGTAAACAATTGAAGGTTCAATGGACCGCAGCTTATGGTATTAGCCAATTTAATTTTTATTAGTTTATAATAACGAGTAAAGATTTATACTTGATTGAAAAACTCACTTTGAAATTTAAAGGAAAATAACGATAAAAGTTAAATTTAGAAAAAATTTGGACGTAAATGAAATTTTGTAAAAACATATGTATTAAACTTCAGGTTAAAGTAATTATGTTTTATAAGGATATACCAAAGTTCAGAACTAAGGTTAATAATATTAATAAAAAGTAAAGCTTCAGTGGTTCATAAAATTGATTTAAATATTAATACTGTAATTATAAAGGATAACTTATAAACAATAAGGTGAATAGTATTATATTGATAATAGTTATAAAAATTTTATGGTATTAATGTTTGTAAATCAATACGTTGTACAAATAATTAATTTTATTTAGCTTTATATTGCTGAAAGTATTGATCAAGATTGAATATATGACGGTAAGTGACAATTGATTTAAGCCTACTGTAAAGTGGTCTCTCTTAATAATTTGCTATGTATAGCCTAAATAAATTAAATTATTGGTTGAGAAAAGTAAAAGTGATTTTAGAAAATCACATCTAAATAAGATTATGGGCATTATACAGAGAACAAAAATGTTTATATGTGGAGGCTAAAAGTTTTGAAAAGATTTATAAATAGTATAGGGGTTATTTTAATAAGTTTAAATATAATATATACAATTATGATTATATTTTTAGACTGGACTGTAAAAAAAGAAATGGTTCTTCCAATACTTATCTTAACTGCTATATATGTTTTATATCGTTTATATTTAGATAAAAATAAGGAAGACTCTTTCAAAAAATAACCATGAGTAGAAATTAGGAACAAAGATACTAATATATAACTTGTGAGTACAATTTTATCAGTGGCAAGCTTTAGCTTGTCACTATTTGTTATTAGGTTTAATAGTAAAAAAATTCGCATCTTTTAATGCTCTAAAGGTAAGCGTTCCACTGATTCTTTCCAAGGTTTGTTGAATTAGTGATTTAACATTTCATATATAATGTCAAAGGTTTCAGGAGAAATAAAAGAAGTTTATATTGAAGAAGGAAAATATGTTAAAGAAGGCGATGTACTTTTAGTATTTAATTCTCCGGAGCCTAAATATCAAGCTGAACAAGCAGAAGGACAAATACAAATATTAAGCAAAAGAATTGAGCTTCTAAAACGAGCTGAAAATGAAGCATCAAAAGGAAAAAATACCTTTAAGAAAAGCGATGCAGAGGAAGCAGAATTTTATAATAAGATTTCAAACAGCTATGTGAAAATGAAAGAATACAATGTTGATGAAGATTCGCTAAAAAAACAAAACTATACAGATGATCAGATTAAGCAGTATAAGGATCAGTCAAAAATCAAAATAGATGAAATATACTATGATACAATCCTATCTTTTACAAATGAAAGAAAACAATTAGAGCTTGAAGTGGAAAAACTAAAGGCACAGAAAGCATCTATAGCACAATCTACTGAAGAGTATAAGCTTTATGCCCAAAGCAGCGGTAAAATACATCTAAATACTTCGCTAAAAAAAGGTATGGTTCTTCAAGGCGGAAGTATGCTTGGCAATATATCCAGTGATGATGGTGAATATATTGTAGAAACTCTTATACCAAGCAGCGATAGACCAAGAATTCATCAAAACGATGAAGTATCTCTTGGAGTAGGAGGCTTGAATCAAGCTGAATATGGAACCTTAAAAGGAAAAGTTACAGCTATAGACGAGGATGCAACCATAGATAATGAAAAAGGAAATGTATTCTTTAGAGTAAAAGTTAAACCAGAGAAAACCTACCTTCAGGATAAAAAAGGTGAAAAAGTAAATCTAACCTCAGGTATGGTAACAGAAACAAGAGTTAAGTATGAAAAGATAACCTATGCAAAATACTTTATGGAGCAGATAGGTATTAAATTTAATTAATATGCTGTTAGAAGTAAATATGGTCAATTAGTGGTAGCTGCAGATATCAATGAGAGGCTATAGATACTTTTAATATATAAAACTAAAATATAAAAAATTGAGGACGAGGGGAGAAAATAAAATGAGTTCAATGACTTTACAAATGCCAATGAGCTTTGTTGATGTTGACAGAGATGAGATGGAGTATGTTGATGGAGGAGCAAAAATTGTAAACTATTGGTGGGGATGGGCTAGTGATTTAACCCCTGATGAATGTGGTAAAGTAGCAGAAATGTTGGAAATCAATAAGAGTAGAGGTGAAGGCATAGGAGCTTTAGGAGCAGTATTAGCTGCAGTATGGCCAGTAGCGGGAGCAGGAGCTATTATTGCATCAGTTTTCTATTCTATGAATGTATCGTCAGTCATACAAAAATTAAAAATATGTAAGGACAATGGAAGGTATGCAACATTATGTAAAAATCTCACTGGATATTCTCTTAATATTTGGTAATCCGGAATAATGTAATATATAGAAAATTATTCTAGACTATTTTAAATAATAGTTATTTTCCATATTATAAAAAGATATATTAAAACTCCAATTATTAACTTAGTAGAGAAATTGGAGTTTTAGTTTTATTTAATTACACTTTGCGAAATAAATGAGTTTATTTAAAGAGTTATTTATAACCTTAGTTAGTTGAAAGCAATTTAGTATTTGATGCTTATTTTTTATATATTATTTTATACATGATATTTACAGAAGGGTAGAATCTCAAGATACAATAATAGCTAGAAAACCTATATGTATTTAATGATAAGTGATATACTTGTATATAATTATAGAATATTTTGAAGTTAAAGAGGGTGGAAGTATTATGAAATCAATTGGTCATAAAGGGAAAATAATATTAGTATTATTAATAATTTTGGCTACTGTGTTTTTTAGCACTACAGCATTTAAAAGTGGCAAGATTATTTTTATTATGATGATTACGACACTTGCTTCCGTAGCAATTAGAAGGATATTAAATAAAAAAATAATCTTAACAACAAAAAAAATAATAGGACTAGTTTGTTTAGTAATTACATTGTATTTTTCGTACTTATATTTCTTTGATTCAGTATTAGTCAAATCATTAAAAAATATGCAATAGTAAAATTCAAACAGACATTAAAATATAAATAGAAACTTATGATGTTTTGATATCTCTTGCAGCAGTGGCAAAGAAATAAATATATTATCAATAGATGATATGTTTTACTTGCCTTATTATCTTTTAACGCTTTTTTATGAAAGATATAATGCAAAGATAATAATGAAGATTATTGAAAATAATACTGTTTTGAAAGGATATTATTTTAGCTCAACTCTTATAAAATGCAAATTTATAATAAGATTTGGGCTATTAATTTTTTAATTTATGATTAGGATCATGATGGGTTTAATGAAAAAACACTTTAAAACTTAAGAGCAAGCTTGAACTCTATAGAGGAAATGTATGCCTTTGTTTTATGAAGCTTTGCTGTTTTTATATATCTATGGTCTGATTCAATTGTTTCAAATATAGCTTTACATATAACCTTTAATTTGGCGGGAACCTTCATATTCCCAATATTAATTTACTATACATCCAAATATGTTGCTGTATATGTAGTACTTGGGTTGCTGTTTTTAGGCTTTGCTGCAATTAATTTATATAGGGGCACAGTAGGAGTAGCAAAAGAAGCTAAGGTATATGAAAATTAATAAAAATGTCTTAATATATAAATAAGAAACAAATAAATAGGAGTAAAGTGTTATGAAGAAAAATAAAATAATTACAAAGATTGTTGATTTTATAGGTTATCTTATTGCATTTATTATATATGATAATATTAGCAATTATTTGGGCATTAATAATAAAAAATTTTTTTCATTAGATACTGCTTTAAGTATTTTAATATTTGGAATCTGTATTGTAACTGCAGATAAAATTATTTTTATAATTAGGGAAAGACAGAGTAAAAATAAGTAAAATGATTAATAAACCTTTATGGGGGGATTATATTGAGATTAAACAAATGGATTATTGGAATTTTTATATCCTTAGCATTTACAGTGCCACTAGGCAGTAAAGTTCAAGCAGAGGAAATAAGGCTAAAAAGCGATCTTATAAAAACTGAAATTGCTCAGGATGGTTCGATGAATACAGTAGAAGATTTAAGCTTTGATATTTCGGGCAAGTATAATGGTGTATATAAGGATATTTCCTTTGACAAGGGTGAAGGCATTTCTAATATAACTGTTTCCGAGCTTAAGGGTGGTGAAGCATCTTATAAGGAAGTAAAGTCAGCAAGCAATGGGGATAAGGGAGTATACAGCATAGAAAGAAAGTCTAACAGTGTAAGATTAAAAATATACTCTCCATCAAAAGATGAAATAAAGAACTTTAGGATATCATATAAGATTCCGGGAGCAGCTAAAAAATATAATGATATTGGAGAGCTGTATTGGAAGTTTATAGGTAGTGATAATGAAACGAAAATAGAGAATCTGCAAATTAGTTTAGTGCTTCCTAAGGGCGCCACAAAGGAAGAAATGAAGGTTTTTGGTCATGGACCTTTAGATGGAGCCTGGAGAATACAAGATGACAGAACTATAAATTTTTCGGCTTTAAACGTACCTTCAGGAAGATATGTTGAGGTTAGAACCTTGTTCCCAAAAGAGCTGATACCTCAGGCTAAAGTAAGCAGTAACGAAAATAAATTCGAAAGCATAATGGCAGAAGAAAATAGATATGTTAACGAAAAGATAGAAAAGGCAAAGGAAAAAGAAAAGTTTATAGAAGATACAAAGATTATTGCTTTTCTTATGAGTGTTGTAAGCTTATTAATTATTATTTACATTTTTATAAGCAGAAAAAAATATTCTTATTTAGATGATTTAATAGCAGGAAAAGATATAGCAAATTATAATCCGGCTATAGTAGCCTACAATGCAAAAGCAAAGCTTATGCCAAACGACTTGATGGCTGCGGTTATGGAGCTTTCAAGGCGAGGGTATCTAAGTATTGAAGGTAAAACTGACGAATATAAAATTAAAAGAATTAGAAAAAAAGATGATAATACCTTTAAGCATGAAGCATATTTAATGCATCTTCTTATAGACGAAATAGGAGACGGAAATTCTGTAAGCTTAGAGGCTATTAAGAATTATGGCAAAGATAAGCCTAATGACTTGAGAAGACAATTTGCACTTTGGAGAGGCGAAGTAAAGCTTGAGGCAGATAAACTGGATCTTCATGATAAAAAGGCTGATAATATTAAGAGCTTTATAATTATATTTGAGGTTATACTGATAGCAGCGGCTGTGTTTCTGGTTGCTTTAGGAAACTTGTATGGCTTTATAAGCATTATTGCTTCTTCATTAGCTTTTTCAGCTGTATTTTTAATTAATACAAGAACGCTTGAAGGAGAAGTGCAATTAGCTTTATGGAATAAGATGAAGAGAAGAATTAAAAACTTAAATAAGTTTGAAATAGAAGAGCTTCAAGATAAACCTCTCCAAGGAGAAATATATCTTATATATGCAGTTTCAATGGGGTTAAGAAGTGATCTGATGGATAAAATAACTCCAAAAGAAGAAAGTTATGTTGATGAAACAGCTTCAAGCTTTTGGCCAATGTATTATATGATGAGTAGTGACAATGACAGCTTTTATAATTCCTTTGAAGCCCCAGTTAAAAATACAGAATACAGCGGAGACTTTAGCTCAAGTGATAGCAGTGGAGGCTTTGACAGCGGCGGTGGTGGTGGAGCCGGAGGATTTTAATATTTGTATAGATAAAAAGATATGCTAAACTAATAAGTTGGCATATCTTTTTTACATTGAAATGTATATATCTACTTCAGATTCATGCGTTAAGGATATAATAGAGGCATAATCGCTGTTAATATTAAATGCAAAAGTAGGGGGATTGAGATTTTTGCTTAGAGTATACTCACCGATATCAGAAATTACATCTTCAAGTGATTCTGCGCTATCTGAATGTGTTATTTTAAAAGTGTTAAAAAGGTTAAAATTATCTATAAATTTATAGTCCTTATAATCAGGTACTTTTTTGTCAACAGGGATAAGTATTTCCATATCAAAGAATTTATTAGACCCTATTTCAGTAATATCGTAGGGTCTAGCAAAAGCAAGACCTAGGCTCCATGCATTATAGTTCTTAATTACCTTCGCCAGATTTTCTATTTCATATTTGATATCCTTATAACTCATAACCTTTCTAATAGATATTAGATTTTTAAAGCTGAGCTTTTCGTATTCAAATATCATAAAAATCACCTTCTTATAATATAACTTTTGTGCTATATGTCAGCTTTAATGTACTAAAAATTCTGAAAAGTTACAATAGATTTTCCGTAAAAGGGGCTTTTTTTACCGCAAATGAAAGTTACATAATATATTCACGACTAAAAACATACCCTTTCACGATATTTTGTAGAATTTAAGAACTTAAAAATGTTAGTATTTTAGTGAGAGATTATACAATAGGGGATGATAGAGTGGAATCAACATATGCTGCTGGGATAGTAATGTGCATATTAATGAGTGCTGGAACTTTTGTTTTTGGATACTTAATTGTAAAGAAAGGCATTTTAAATTCAAGCTGTGAAAACGAAGAAGAAAGTGCGGAAGAGATAAAGTTTATAAAAAATTTTGGGATGAGTTTTATAGTCATCAGTATATTTTCTATGACAGCAGCAATAATAATTTTTTTGGCATATCAAAAAAACAGCTACATAACTCTTATTAGCGATATACCTGGGGTGCTTGTATTAATCATCATTTTTAGAATTCTTGAAGGGACAAGATATTACAAACTAAAATAATATGTTTTTGTTTTTAAAGCTGCGGTGAGTATAACATCGCAGTTTATTTTTTTGTAAAAATAAAAAAGCAGTGATTTAAATTTAAAAATCATTGCTTAAAAGTCATTCTTTACAAAACTAAAATTATAAAGTATAATTAAATTTTGTGTATAGTTATATCAATAATATCATTATAATTCAAATTTACACTATAATCATAGCACAAAGCTGATAATGATGTCAAGGGATTTTAAAAAAATATGGGGAGCGTGGTTAAATGAATAATTTCGACGACAATCAAAAAGAAGAAAACATATACTTAGTAAAAACTTTGGAAGTCATCAAAACTGAGCTTGTAAAAGAAAAAGAGGCCTTAGATTCCAGGCTTACTAAAGTAATTGCTTCTAGAAAAGAAATGTGGGAAAAGAGCGCACATTCTTCAGAGGATTTTGATGCAGTACCAGAAATGAATCAATATTTAAATGAAGTTAATACAGAAACAATAGGTTACACAAGCGCTCAAAAAAGAATTGATAAATATGAAAGAATGCTTAAATCTCCTTACTTTGGAAGATTTGATTTTTCTGAAGAGGGCTTTGACGAGGTTGAAAAAATATATGTAGGCCTTTCTAATTTAATGGATAAAAAGACAGAAAATATATATGTTTATGATTGGCGTGCTCCAATTTGCAGTATTTTTTATAGGAATGAACTTGGTAGAGGCTTTTACAATTCGCCTGTAGGAAAAGTATATGGAGATGTTCTATTAAAAAGACAGTATAAAATTGAAGCTTCAAAGCTTAAATATTTTTTTGACAGCAGCATAAGAATAAATGATGAAATGCTGCAGGAGGTTTTAGGCAGAAACTCTTCTGATAAGATGAAAAGCATAGTTGAGACTATTCAAAAGGAGCAGGATATAATCATAAGAGATACTGAAAATGAACTATTGATTGTGCAGGGAGCAGCAGGCAGCGGAAAGACTTCTATTGCTCTTCATAGAATAGCCTATTTGCTTTATGAAGGTTTAAATTCAAAACTAGATGCAAATGATGTTTTAATAATTTCACCAAACTCAATTTTCAGTAATTATATTTCAGATGTACTCCCTGAATTAGGAGAAGAAAATGTACAGCAGATAATTTTTGAGGATTTAATTAATGGGGAAACAAGACAGCAGCAAATGGAAAGGCTTATTGAACTCCAGGGCAGTGAAGACTTTGATACAAGTCTTGAAAGTATAAAGTTTAAAGGCTCAAATGAATTTGTGAAGATTCTTGACAGGCTGCTTGAATACTACGAAAGAAGATTGATTTCATTCAAGGATATATACTACCATGGAAAGACTATTGAAACAGCTCAGGAGTTAAAGAGTGTTTTTCTAAATAATAAGATCAATATGCCTATTGCTAAAAGGCTTGCAAGAATAGAAAATATGATATTAAATAAAATTCATCCATTAAGAAAAGAAAGGCTTGAGTTAATAGAAAAGATAGTTGAAAGAACTACCGAAACTCACATGTTTGAAATAAAATCCTTCAGCAGGCTGTTAGCTATTAAGGAAGCAAATAAGCTTATGGAGCATATACGAAGTTTTACTTCTATAGATTGTACTAAATTATATAAATTGCTTTTTGAGGACAGAAATTTGTTTTTAAGACTTTCTAAAGATATAGACCTACCTGAAAATATAGATAAAATTATTTCTGACACAAGAAACAACTTAAATAAAGGCTTTGTATCCTATGAGGATGCAGCTGCACTATTGTATTTAAAATTAAAACTTGAAGGCAGCGAAAACTACGATGAGATTAAGCAAGTTGTAATCGATGAAGCTCAGGACTACTACCCAATACACTACCATATTCTTAAGCTTTTATTTAGAGCTTCAAGATATACTGTTCTAGGAGATTTTAACCAAACTCTTGAAAAACAGGGCAGCAAAGATTCATATGACTATGTAGAAAAAATACTTCATAAAACTAAAACAGTTAAGCTTACCTTAAATAAAAGTTATAGGTCTTCCTTTGAAATTAATGCTTTTAATCAAAGGCTGCTTAAAGAAAAACAGGATTTCTTATCCTTTGAAAGACATGAAGCTGAACCAGAAGTTAAATTTATGAAGGACATAGAAAGTCTTAATAAAGAAGTATGTAATGCTATTGCTGAATTTTATAGTAAAGGTTATAAAAATATAGCAGTAATTTGCAAAGATAAAAATGAGGCAGAAAAGATACAGAAGAGTTTAGGAAGCATGATTGATATAAGGAGTTTAGAAGATAAGAAATATGGAAGCAAAAGTTCGGTGGTTATTATTCCATCTTATTTATCAAAGGGGTTAGAATTTGATGCAGTCATTGTTTATAATGCTTCAAAAGATAATTACAAAAGCGATTTTGATAGACGGCTATTGTATATAGCATGTACTAGAGCTCTTCATCAGCTTGTGCTTTATTACACTGGTGATAAGTGCGAATTTATTTAAATAAAAAAACCATCGCGATATCTTCTTATATAGATATCGCGATGGTTTTTATGTTAGTGACAGCCTGAGCAGCCTGCACATCCGCCTACTGGTTCGATAAGTGGTCTTAGTGACATTCCTCTTCCATCATTTTCTTCTGAAGATAATATTGTAAGTATGCCAAACTCATCAATAATTTCAGGCTTTATTAAGAAGTTTATATCGTTGACTTTTTCTACAACATCGCCTTCTTCTAGTTCGCTAACGGATATATCAAAGGATGGACCGCTGCAGCCAGAACCTGAATAATTGATTCTTATATTAAAATTGTCTATTTTGTTTTCTTTTAAGAATTCTACAAATTCTTCGTAAGCTTCATTGCTTATAAGTAGTTTTTCCATTTTAGACCTCCATGTATTTTGAATATTATGAGAACTATTATCAACTAATATATTTTTATTATGCTCTTAATTTTAATAAATTGCAATAGCACAAGATGAATTTTTGGAATTAAGTATGATATACTTTTAAATGTAGCAATAATTTTAGTGGTCAAGGGGGAAGGGCAGAAAATGAATAAGGACATTAAAAGATTCAGAATTTTTATGTTTATATACTGGGCTATGATATTAAGTGTAACTGGAATGTATACGATGTACATAGCACAGCTTGGTTTTTCTAAAAAAGATGTAAGCATAGCTGTAACGATATATACGCTAGCCGGGCTAATTGGTCAAAGCTTTATAGGATATCTAGTTGATAAGTTCAGGCAGATAAAAAAGATAATGTTTTTCTGCATAAGCATGGGGCTTTTAGTAGGAATAGGCATGGCTTTCTGCACCGTCAGCTGGCAGATTTATATCATAATCTTTATTTGGGGATTTTTTGTTGTTGGTACTAACTCTCTTTCAGAAGCCTGGTGTATTAATATATTAACTAAGCATAATGAGCAAAAGAACTTTGGAAGAGTGAGAGGTTTCGGTTCTATAGGTTACGGATTTTCAGGAGCCTTTTTAGGAATTATACTTCAAAGTGTTGGCTGGAAAGTTTATAGTTATTATATATTAATAGCAGTCGTATTAACTTTAGTAATAATATACTTTATGGCAGACAGTGAAAAGCAGATTACAGATAAAGAGAATGAACAAGTTTCTATAAAGGAAGCCTTTGGACAGGTGTTTATGATAAAACCAATACTAGTTATGATAGCTATTATGTTTACCTATAATTTTGTTATGAGAGGCATATACAGTTATCTTGGAGTTTTGGTTTCAGATTTCGGCGGGGGAGCAAGAAGCTTAGGACTTACCTATTTCTTTGATGCTTCACCAGAAATAATTACATTTTTCCTTGCAGCAAAGCTTTTAAGAAAATTTCACAGCAAAAGTCTTATTTTTATAGCATTTCTTCTTCAGATAGTAAGATTAACTGTAATTTTAATATTTAATAACGCAGCGGCAGTAATGATTATGGGAGTATTTTCAGGGTTTGCCTTCGGTCTTGTTGCAGCTTCCTATAAAACCTATATTTATGAACTTGCACCTGCAAAATATAAGGCGAGCTGTTTAAGCCTTTCAGAATCTATAATAGGTTTATCTGCAATAATAAGTGCGCCTATATTTGGATTCGTGTTCACTGAATTTGGAACAAATTATGCAATAATATTCGGGCTTATCATAGACATAATTGCAGCGTTGGTTATGTTAAGTGATCTTGTAAAAAGAAAAAGACCTATACAAAGCAAAGACCTCAGTATGTAATCCGGAAATAATTAATTATGTTAAAGAAGAAGATTGCGAACTAAGATAGCCATAGCTGGCAGGCATTTAGTTCGCAATCTTATTTTAATTAGCTGCATTTTATAGTTTTTTGCTTTTTTCCCAGTCAGCAACATATTCTTGCAGTATCTTATGCAGCATTTTTCCGATTTTTGAGTAAGCTTCGTCATTTAAATTTGCAAGAGAAATTCTAATTGACCATTCAGGACCTTGGAAGCCTCCTCCACTTAGAAGAACTATTGAAAACTCTTGAGCCAGACGGTAGAGTACATGTACAGGCTTGTGATTAGCCTGAAGATAATCCGCAAATTCTTTTCCATAATAGTGGCTGGCCCATTCAAGAAGATCAAATTCTGTATAATAGGCAGCATCGTAAATATCTTTTCTTAAGTCTAATCCAAGCCCTTCAAATAAAAGCTTTTGACGTCTCCTGCATATTTCTATGGTAAGTTTTTTATATTTATTCTCTTTGTCTATTAGTGAAAAAGCAGAGAAGAAGGCCATTTGCACCTGTTGAGGAGTAGATAGTCCTGCGGTATGATTTAGGGCAACCTGTCTGCTGTCAGCTACAATTCTATCTATAAAAGGAATATCATCTGGATTGGTTGAAATTCCTTCATATCTTTGTATAAGTTCCTTTTTTATATCTTCGGGAAGTTGTTTTATAAGTTTATCAAAAACATTCTTCTCATGTAGAGCAATGGTTCCAAGCCTCCAGCCCGTTACTCCAAAATATTTTGAGTAGGAGTAGGCACCGATTGTATTATAAGGCAGATCAGCCATTAAGGAACGGAAGCCCTCAACAAAGGTTCCATATACATCATCTGATATAATCATTAGGTCTGGATTATGATTTTTTACTATATCTACCAAGTATTTAACAGATTCAGGCCTCATAGCAACCGATGGTGGGTTGCTTGGATTTACACAGAACAAAGCCTTTATGCTTGTATCTTTAAGTTTATCAAGCTCTGAATTTGGATACTGCCACGTATGAGTACCGTCTTTAGTAAGCTCTGAAGCTCTCAGATAAACCACCTCAAAGTTATAGCGTGGCAGATGAGGAACCTCAAGATAAGGAGTAAATATTGGAACCATTAGAGCTATTTTACTTCCTCTTTGAAGAAGCTCATTTGCTATTAAGGTGTCAAATATGTAGCACATAGCTGCAGTAGCACCCTCCACTGCAAATACGTTGAATCTTCCTTTAGGTGGCTTGTTGTAGCACATTTCCTGAACTAAGTATTCATGTACAATTTTTTCAATATGTATAAGCATTCTATCGGGGACAGGATAATTATCTCCAATAATTGCATCAGCTAATTCATGTACAAAATCATCTGGAATAAAGCCTAATCTTTCAACTCCATAAGTAATTATATTTCTTAAAAGCTCTCCACCGGGAGCATTAGGATTTCTATCAAGATAATTATTCACCCTATCAGCAATACCTTCCTTTTGAGGCATGCCAGCTAAATCACCCTCATTCCAAACTCTTCTGGTTTCTTCAACAGCAAAAAGACCAAAAGTAAAGAAAGCTTCACGAGGTGTAGCAGCTGTCCAGTTTGGATTGCCGCGGCCGGCATCTAAAAGGGCATGAGCACTCTTTTCCTTTTGGTCCGCTGCAAGGTGAATTAATTTGTTTTTAAATTCAAAAGGGCTTATTTTTCCGTATATATTTTCAATCTCTTCACGCTAAATATTTCTAGTATCCATAAGCTATAACCTTCTTTCTGGCAGAATATATAGCTTTAGGTTGTGCAATATTTTTGTGTAGTATTCTTTATAAATGCTTAAAAGTTAATATTAGTACTTAAGTAATAAAAGTATTTTTAAGTAAGTATTTCTAAATTTATCCGTGGGATATTATGGAGTATATACGTCTAAAATTTTGTGTGTTAAAAAATCAACAATAGTACCTGGAAAGGAAGTAGATTTATGGAGGTATTAGATGAAGCTGTCATTGAGGCTAAAGCTTTAGTAAAAACCTTTAAGCTTGGAGAAGTAGAGGTTGAGGTTTTAAAAAATATTGACCTTGAAATAAAAGAAGGAGAATTTGTTACTATAATGGGACCTTCTGGGTCTGGGAAAAGTACTCTTTTATATCTTCTTGGCGGATTGGATAAGCCAACTTCAGGAAGTGTAAAGATTGCAGGAAAAGAACTTTCCTATATGAAGGATAAGGAACAGAGCATTATGAGAAGAAGAAATGTAGGTTTTGTTTTTCAGTTTTATAATTTGATTCCTAATCTTGATGTGGAGGAGAATATAATGCTGCCTCTGCTTTTAGATGGAAAGAAGCTAAAAAGCTATAAGGAAAGACTTGAAGAAATTTTGGAGGTTGTTGGGCTTGCTGATAGAAGAAAGCACACTCCAAGGGAGCTTTCAGGAGGGCAGCAGCAAAGAGTAGCCATTGCAAGAGCTCTTGTGGGAGATCCTGATGTTATTTTAGCTGATGAGCCTATAGGCAATCTTGACAGTAAAACAGGAACAGAAGTTATGGAGCTTTTAAGAAAGATTAACTTGGAGAAAAAGAAAACTATAGTGCAGGTTACTCATTCTAAAGAAGCTGCAGGGTATGGACAAAGAATTGTTTATGTTAAAGATGGAAAGGTAGTTGAAGGTTAATGAAAAAGAATAAAATAATTTTAATTTTAGGACTTACTGCAGCTGTGATGTTTTCAGCAGGCTGCGGCAAAGCACAGGATGCAAGCAAGGAAAGCAAGCCTGTAATGGCAAAGGAAGCTAAAAATGTGGTTGAAACCTCCGGAGTTGTTAAAGCATCCAATATTGAAAATATAGTTATTGATCTGCCTATGGGAGCTCAGGCTAAAGCATTGAATATTAATGTTAGAGATGGTCAGAAGGTGAAAAAGGGAGATAGGCTAGTTGAATTAGACTTATCCGATTATAACACTCTTCTTACACAAAAACAGAAGACTATTGATGCAGACTGGACTTTAAGAAAGGATATGATTACAACAAATCAAAAGAATGCTCAAAGTCTGAAGATATCAGCAGAGCAGGCAGAGCTAGATGGACTTAAGGCAAAGCTTAACAGAAATTATATAAGCAGCGGGAGCATAATCTGCGATATGGATAATGCTGTTGTTAGCGAGGTTAATTATAACAAAGGTGATGTTATAACTGCCCAGCAAAAGGTATTAAGTCTTATGGAGTTAAATAGTATCTATATTGTTGCAAATGTGGATGAAGAGTTTATAAAAGATGTTCAAGAGGGAAGGTCCGTTACTATTATACCTAAGTTTGACAAGACCTATAAGGTTACAGGGAAGGTAACAAAAATACCAAGCAAAGCAGTAAAACAAAATGGAGAAACAACAATACCTGTTGAGATTTCTATAGATGGAAATTCAAAGCTTCTGCCTGATTACAGCGTAGATGTTGAAATAAGCAAGAATTAGCCTTGCAAGTTTGAAAGGCGATGATAGTTTGAGGATAATAATAAAATTTATACTGAAAAATATAAAGGAAAAAAAGCTTAGAACTTTGCTTATTACCATATCTGTAGCGGCTTCCTGTGCTTTGTTTTTTGCCTCAAATGGCATTTCTGAAAGCTACAAAAGCTCTTATATTACCATGATTAGAAGTTCTATAGGGAACTCAGATATAATTATAAGCCCGGACCAAAAGTCACCATCTAAGTTTTTAAAGCCTGATGCCGCAGAAGGCTTTCAAGATAGAACGGATTATGTTATAGGAATGATGAACGGAGCCGGAAGCTATGCTGTAAATAAGGATGAGAGTATTAATGTAGTACTTAGAGGAATTGCCTATGAAGATTTAGAAAAAATTAATCCGGTCATTCTGAAAGAGGAGTTTAGTATAAAGCCATTTGAAGGAAATAAACTTATCATAAGTGAAAAAATGGCGGACAAGTATTTTCTAAAGGCAGGAGAAAAAATTAAACTTAAAATAGGAGAAAATAATCAGGTATTTACCATAGCAGGTGTAGCTAAAGGAACCTCCTACTTTAAAACAGAACAAAATGATATGGTGGCAGTGGCACCAAAGAGTACTTTGGAGGAATTCAATTCAGCAAAAGGAAAAGCTACCGCAATCTATGTTAAGGCAAAGGATTTAAATGACAAGCAGCCTCTTATAAAGGAGTTAAAAGAGGTCTATAAAAATTATGATGTTGAAGAAGCTATAAATGAAAAGGAACTGGATCAGGATCTTCAGATGGTTAGAACCTCTTTTACTATGATGCTTGCAATAGTACTTATTATGAGCATGTTTATAATATATACTGCTTTTAAGGTTATTATAATGGAGAGGATGCCTGTAATAGGAACCTTTAGAAGTATTGGAGCTACAAAGAAAATGACAAATATAGTACTTGTGACGGAAAGTGTTATTTATGGATTGATAGGAAGTATCATTGGAGACTTTTTGGGCATAGGTATACTTTATGTTGTTGGAGTACTTATGAATCCGTATAAAAAATATATTACTCCAACCTTGGAATTCAAGACCTCGGCTTTATTTACTGCTTTTTTATTTGGAGTACTTGTCTCTTTTATAAGTGCAATTGTTCCTATTGTTAGAGTATCTAAGGTTCCTGTAAAAGATATTGTATTAAATAAAATTGAAAGTGCAAAAAAGAAGAAATATTGGAAGCTAATGCTTGCAATTATATTATTGGTCTACAGTCTTATGGGACCTATGAATTCACCTAAAAATCAGACTATAGCAATGATAATAAATTTATCTGCTTTACTGAGTATTATGGTTTCTGTAGTACTGATTATTCCGTATATAAATACTGTTTTTGTTAAAATATTTACTTCAATTTACTCTATGATATTTGGAAATGAAGGTATTCTTGCTGCTAAAAATTTAAGAGATAACAAGAGCCTTTTAAATAATATTTCACTATTAAGCATAGGTATATCAGCATTGTTTATGATTAATGTGGTAAGTTTCAGCATGAATAAGGAAGTTTCAAAAGCCTATGCTGCATGGAACTGTGATGTGGCTGTATTTCCTAGGGTAGATATGACTACAGAAAATACTGAGGATGTAAGAAAGATAAGTACTGTAGATGGAGTTACCGATGTAGGGCCAATAAGAACAAAATATAATGTGGAAGTTAATATTGATAATGTACCTAATAACAAGATAATGGTTATAGACAGTATTGATTCTAGAAAGTTCAAAGATTTTATTAATGTTGATTTTCCTGATAATGTTAAGGATATACCTGAGGATTTTGACGGAGACAGAAATATAATGATAACCTCTATTTTAAAATCACGATTTAATGTTAAAATAGGTGATACTCTGATTTTAAAAACAGAAAACGGTGATAGGAGTTATACTGTAGCAGCAATATTTAGTACATTAATGGAAAACGGCAATTATGCTTTTATTCCAGAAAAATATATGAAGAGTGATTTCAAAGTGAAAAATTATGATAAAATTTTTGTAAAAACAAGCAAAGATAGTGATACTGTTAAAAATGCCTTAAGTGATAAATTCAAGGGGAAAAGGTATGTAATTAACACGTTGCAGCATATGGAGGAGGACAATGCAAAATCAAATGAAAGCATGATGAAGCAGCTTACTGCATTTCCTTTTGTTTCAATAATAATTGGCGGGTTTGGAGTAATAAATAATTTTATTATAAGCTTTATTGAAAGAAGGCGTGCTTTTGCTGTACTTGCCTCAATAGGCATGAGTAAAAGACAGAGCATAAAAATATTATTTATTGAAGCATTGTCAGTAGGATTGATAGGGGGTATCATGGGGGTAGCAGCAGGCTTTGTAACTACAGTAATAGTACCCTATGTAATGAAAGCAATGGAACTCCCTTTAAATATGCATTATTCCTATAGTTTGTTTGGAATGTGCTTTATACTAGGAATAGGAATAACTATGGCAGCTTCGATTGCCCCAGCTTTAAAATCTTCAAAGCTTAATATAATTGAGGCAGTTAAATATGAATAGATAGCTTAAAAAAATACCTGTAAGCAGTAAGTTTTATGATTGCATATAGGTATTTTTATTTTATATGATATAATCTTAAATAAAATAGCTAAAGCTTAGATAATAATATAGCTATTGAAATATTTACATATTTATATATTTACACGAATCTAAAGAAAAGGAGATCATAAAATGAAAAATATAAAAATAAGCAATGCAAAGTTAAATAACCTTAAAGTAGAAAATGTAAGAGAAACTCAAAGTCAGCATGTTCACGGCGGAACTTATATAGGTGAAAAAAAAGACGGGAAAATGGAGGGGGAAGGAACTTACCTCTATAATGACGGCAGTAAGTACATAGGACAGTGGAAAAATGATAAAATGAACGGACAGGGAACACATACATGGACTGATGGGGAAAAGTATATAGGTGAATGGAAAGATGATGAAAAACATGGTTATGGTGTATATACCTGGCCGGACGGAGAAATATATGCAGGGCATTGGGAAAACAGTGAGAAGACTGGACAGGGTACCTACACTTGGAATGATGGAGACACTTATGTTGGAGAGTGGAAAAATGATTTAAGACACGGCTATGGTATGCATACCTGGTCAGATGGTGATAAATACATAGGCGAGTGGAAGGATGATATTAGAGATGGAAAAGGAATGTATATATTTTCGGATGGAAAAGTCCAAATTGGAGAGTTTAAAAACAATGAGTATATAGGATAAAAAAGGCAGTAGAGGTTTTAACCCCCTGGTTATTTTACCAATGAAATCGGTTATAATGGAAGTACAAAAAATGTCAAAATAAGTAGGAGGCATTCTATGAAAAAGAAACTTCTGTCTATATTGATTTCAGCAGGTATTCTAGGGGGAACCTTTATACCATCAATATCACATGCTGCAGAAGCTGCAACAACCTACAAGGTTATTGCAGGAGATTCACTTTGGAAGATTTCAAGTAATTTTAATGTATCTATTTCTGATTTAAAACTTTGGAATAGTCTAACTGCAGACACAATCTATGTTGGACAAACCTTAAAGGTAGCTCCTATTCATGTAGTTCAAGCGGGGGATACTTTGTGGATTATTTCAAGAAAATATGGAACAACTGTTGATAATTTAATGAAGCTCAATAATTTAACTTCATCAGTTATCAAAGTTGGACAAGTATTAAAAATTGCAGGAACTCCTATAACTGTGCCAGCTCCTGCTCCGGTACCTGTAATCGAAACTGTTAACTATAAAGTAGTATCTGGAGATACACTTTGGGCATTAGCTCAGAAATATAAGACAAGTGTAGATGCAATAATGAAAACCAATATGCTTGTTGTAGATTATGTAATGCCTAATCAAACATTAACTATACCAGTAAATTCAAAGGAAATTGTTAAGCCTGTTGGAATTACAATGATGAAGGCAAGAGTAAATAATAATTACGGAGATATATACACTTGGGAAAATGCAATGAGATTATGGACGGTTGGAACTACAGGAGCTCTTAAGGATTTAGCTACAGGAAAGACCTTCAATGTTAGATACTATGGAGGTTCGAACCACAGTGATATAGTTCCTATGACTCAGAATGATACAAATATTATGCAATCAATATATGGAGATTGGTCCTGGGCAAATTCTCACAAGAGGCCAATGGTGCTTTGCTTTACAAAAGGCGGGGTAAACTACCAAATGGCAGTAAGCCTAACAGGTATGCCGCACAGCACTACAGACAGTACAACAAATGGAATGAACGGACATTGTGATCTTTATTTCTACAATTCAACTGGACATGCTGATCCAATTATAGATCCAGTACATCAGGCAAATATATTAAAAGCAAACGGACAGTAAATTTACGAGAAGAACTCTAGTGCAGAAAGCATTAGAGTTTTTGATTTTTATACAAGCACACTAAAATAATGTATTTCATATACTGCTTATAGTAGCAAAACTATAGAAAGGTTAAGGTATGTGGAATAAATTTGATTTAGTAGATTTTATTCAAAGTTGTCTTCCAGTGGATGCTGTAATCTTAGCTCATAGAAATTCAGTAAATAAGCCTGCTGTAGCTGTTAAAGATATAGATAATGATGGCATATTGGAAATTTCAGCTTTATACAGATGGCAGGATGAGGACTATATTATTGTTCTAAAGAATCAGGGTGATTATTGGTACACAGTGCTTAATACAAAGACAAATGGTCAAAGTGCATCATATCTTCTTAGAAATGTTAAGCAAGCATCTATAAACCTGTATTCTGCACCGGTTAGAACTGCAAAAGGTACAAAGTGGGGATTCATAAACAACAAAGGAGATTTTATAATCAAGCCTAAGTATGACAATGCTTATGATTTTCAAGATAATGGTCTTGCAGTTGTAGAGGTAAATAGATTAAATGGACTTATTAATACAAGGGGAAGTTTTGTAGTAGAACCTAAGTATGATGATATAAATCAGTTTTCAGAAGGCAGAGCGGTAGTTTTTGATAATCAAGGGTTTAGAGTTATTGATGAAAAAGGAACTGTCATAACTAAGAGAGCTTACAATTTTATAGGAAGTTTTAATAGTGAAAGAGCATTGTTTTCTAATTTAGATGATAAAGGAAATACATTATACGGATTTTTAGACAGGCAAGGAAATGAAGTAATAAAAGCAAAATATGAGCTTGCTAATAATTTTAGGAATGGAAAAACAGTTGTTAAAGTTAAAGATAATCAATATGAGCTGATTGGAATCAATGGAGAAACTTTAAATACCTTTAATTACAACTATGTAGGTATTTTAAGTGAAGGGCTCATGGAGTTTCAAAAGGAAGCTGAGGGAAAGTATGGTTTTATTGATGAGCAGGGTAAGGTAGTTATTGAGCCTCAGTTCCAAAATGCTCAAAACTTTCAAAATGGAAGAGCTATTATAAATACAATTGACGATTATATTTACAAGTATGGACTTATAGATAAACAAGGAAACATAATATTCAAGCCTGATTATGATAATATGAATATATTGGGTGAAAACAGAGTTGCTGTAGGCAGAGCAATAGTTCCTGATAAACCTTTTATGGGCTATAAATATGCCTTGGCTGATATTAATGGGAAGTTTTATACTGACTTTATCTTTAATGATATATCAGACTTTGAAGGAGGATTAGCTTCTGCAAGTGATAATAAAAATACCTTTTTTATAGATAGAAGCGGAACTATCGTTAATAAGCTGCCTGTGGTAAGCGGCAGTGGAAGTCTTACAATAATAGGTGACGTAATAAGAGCTTTAGTTGATTTGAGAACAACTTATTTTGATAAAGCTGGTAATGTGATATATAGAGAGAATACTGTAATACCTTTAAACAATCAGTATAAAGTAATGGAAGAAAAATATAAGCCAAACAAAGATTACTTAGTTTATTATCCTCAAATAGAGGGAATTAAGTACAAGACAGTACAGCAGTCGGTAAACAAAAAACTTAAGGAGCTTTCAAAGGTCAAATATGTAAAGCCGGATGTTCAGCTTGAATCTAGTTATACAGGAGATTTTTCAGTGGAATTCTTTAAGAAGAATCTACTTGTACTAGAACTAGAGGGCTATGATTTTGCTTTTGGAGCAGCACATGGAATGCCGAGTAAAATTTATCCCCACGTAGATCTTATAAGCGGAAGATTTTACGAGCTTAAGGACTTATTTAAAGCTAACAGCAACTATGTTAAGGTTTTAAGCGATATTATAGGAGAAATGATAAAAACCGATCCTCAGTATTCTTACGTATTCCCTGACACTTATAAAGGAATTAAGCCTAACCAGCCTTTTTATGTTGATGCAAATAATCTATATATTTATTTTGAACCCTATGAAATAGCTCCGTATGCTGCAGGTTTCCCAACTTTTAAAATACCTTTTAACAGCATAATGAATATAATAAATACTCAAAGTGAGTTTTGGAAGTCTTTTAATTAAAATAAGACCTCTTAGGCATATTAAATGCTTAGGAGGTCTTTATTATGATAAAATATATTAAGTGATAATATTTATTATTTACAAAAATATTTCTATGGTTTATGATATATAAGTAATTTAATTATTAAATTCTAAATATTGCAGATTTAGAAAGGATTGAAATATAAAATGAATAAACCATATAGAGTTTTACTATATTATAAATTTGTGAAGATAGAAAATGCTGAGGAATTTGCCAAGGAGCATCTAGAACTATGCAAATCACTTGGATTAAAAGGACGTATTTTAGTTGCTGAAGAAGGCTTGAACGGTACGGTTTCAGGTACAATTGAACAGACAGAAGCTTATATGAAGGCAGTTAAGACAGATGAAAGGTTTGCTGATATGGTATTTAAAATTGATGAGGAAGAAGAAAATTCCTTTAAGAAGATGTATGTAAGATATAGACCAAGTATAATAACGCTTCTTCCAGAGGATGATGTAAATCCTAATGAAATTGTGGGAACATACTTAAAACCTAAGGAATGGATGGAAATGCTTCAAAGAGATGATGTTATTGTAGTTGATGGAAGAAATGACTACGAATATGAAATAGGGCATTTTAGAGGAGCTATAAAGGCAGAGGTTAAAAACTTTAAGCAGTTTCCAGAATGGATAGAAGAAAATCTATCACAGCATAAGGATAAAAAAGTACTTACCTATTGCACAGGTGGTATTAGATGTGAAAAACTTACAGGTGTTTTCTTAAATCAAGGTTTTAAGGATGTTTATCATCTTGAGGGGGGAATAGTTACCTATGGCAAGGATGAGGAGACAAAGGGAAAGCTGTTTGATGGAAAGTGCTATGTATTTGACGAGAGAATTTCTGTTAAGATTAATCACACAGAAGAGGATGTTGTTATTTCAAAATGCAAGCACTGCGGAAAACCAAGCGACAGATATATAAATTGTACCAATGATGACTGCCATGAACAGCATCTTTGCTGCGAGGAATGTGAGAAGATACATGAAGGTTTTTGCTCCGAAGATTGTAGGGAACACATAAGGTTTCATCCTAAAAGAGATGCAAGAATAAGGCTTAAGGAAAAAATGAAGGTTTATAAAAAATATAATCAAAAGCACCAAAAGCTTATGGAAGCTTCAAAAAGATTAGAGAAATTAGACGCATAATATTAAAAGTGGCAGTCGCAAAACGATTAAATCCAGCGTGTTAAACTGTTTTGCCACAGCCCCTTTTTATTTTTTGTTAATTATAGTAAAATATAGATTAACATGAATTTGATAGGAGATTTTATATGGGCATAATGAATCTTTCTGAAATAATGGATAAATCCATTGATATTTTAAGAAAACATGTAAAAAGTATTGCACTTTTTACTGTAGGATATGGAATAATAGCTTTTTTACTAATATTAGGCTTAGTCATTGTCAGTGCTATTGTTTTGGCTATTGGTAGTTTTGCATTTAGCTCTGTAAGGAATATAGCAGCACCTGTAATTATCATTTCTATAATTGCGATTTTAGGTGCTTCTTTTATGGTGAGTTTATATTCAGGAACAATAAAAATAGCAAGTCAGGAATATTTAGATGAAGGTGTTTTTGCACATGATGCTATAAAGGTATCTTTTAAAAGCATATTTAAAGTTTTTGTAATTATTCTTTGTGCTGCAGTTATGTTTATACCAGCAGGAGGATTAATATATTTAGCTGGAAAAAAGTTTTTCGGAAGCTTCGACAGAGCTTTTTTAATGATGAGTGCATTGAACGGAAGAATAGTACTTATGATTATTTTCTCAATAATATTTGTATTAGCAGTAATTTTTATAGTATCTGCTTATGCAGCATGGTTTTCCTTTACGCTGCACGCTCTTGTAGTTGAGAAAAAGGGGCCCTTTGCTTCAATAAAAAGAAGCTTTAAATTAGCTAGAAAAGATTACTGGAAGGTATTTGGAGCTTCTGTTTTATTTAATCTTGTAGTCTATGCAATAAGAGTATCTATAGAATCACTGATTGCTCTTATTGCAAGTGGAGTATACATGCTTGGAAAGATACTTAATATAAGTCAGGATTATACCACTTTTTTAACCTCTGTATATACTTATATCAATTGGCCGCTGAACTTGATCTTCTGGATGGTAGTAACTCCAGTAGCTGCCATTATGCTTACTATGCTGTACTTTAATCAGAGATTTAAGAAAGAAGGATTTGACTTAGAACTTAGACTTAAAGAAATTGAAAAAAATGATGAAAGGAAACAATTAAGTGAAACTGTTGAATTTAATAATTCCATCTAAAAATGAATTTGACAACACTGTTCATAGTATCCTAAAAAGACCTGATTATAAGCATCTTGATAATGCTTTAAGAGATTTTGTACAAAAAGCAAAGGATACTATAAAAGAATGGCTTTTAAAGCTTTTAAAAAAAACTTTTAATAATCTTAGTAATCCAGGGCAAATATCAGATACTCTGTCTACCGTATTTATGATAATTGGTATTGTTGTAATACTATCAATTATTATAGTTATAGTCATAAAGATAAATAAAACCTTCGAAAAGAAGAGGAAGGTTACGGAAATACTTGGTGAAAAAATTGATGATAAAACAACACCTCAAAGTTTAAGAAACAAAGCTTCTGATTTTATAAAATCAGGAGACCTAAGACAAGCTGTACGCTTTGATTTTATAGCCCTTCTTTTATTAATGCATGAGAAAAATTTAGTATATCTTGATGAAGCAAAAACTAATGAAGAAATTTATAGATTTTTAAAGAAAAATAGCTTTTCGAAGCTTACAATATTTAAAAATTTAATAGATATATTTAACTCTTCCTGGTATGGACATAAGGATACTAATGAGGAAGTTTACAAAAGTTGGAATGACAGTTTCAATATGCTGTGGAATGAGGTGATAAAGCATGAAGGTTAAAAAGTATAGAGAGCTTATTATCTTTATCATATTAATTCCTATATTTTTATTTGCAGCGTTCTTTGTATCAAGCAGGATGGAAAATCAGCTTCCAGCTTATTCTGTAATAAACAAGGCGTCTTTAGGCTCAAGCGTTTTTTACGAAGCTATGAAGAAGCTGAATATGCCTGTTGAAAGGACATTAAAGCCTGTTGAGGAGCAGGATTACAATACAATTCAAATTGTTGTTCCAGGAGGAAAATTTGATGTAAACAGTTCCTATATTAAGTCCTGGGTAAATAAAGGTGGTGTATTAGTTCGTTTATCTGCAGGAAATATTCATATTGTTGATTATGGAGTAAGTCCGGATATAAGAGGCGGTGTAACATTTTATAAATATGGAAAGGGCGCTGTTATAACTTCGGATGCAGCTTATATAACAAATAAGGCACTAACGGAAAATACAAGTAATGCATACAGTCTTTTAAGCGAGCTTTCAAACTTTAATAATAGAAAAATATATTTTAATGAAACTAATTTGTTTCAGAGTAATGTAAGAGCATCCTTATGGGATTATATACCGCTATGGGGAAGATTTTTAATATTTCAGTTTGTGCTCAGTCTTGCAGCCTTCTTCTATTATAAGGGGAAGCGTTTTGGAAGACCCATTGCTTTATATGAAGAGACTGAAAGAAGTGAAAATGAATATCTTTTTTCTGCTTCTGCTTTATTTAGGCAGGCAAAAAGTTATGATTTGATAGCAGAAATCTATTATAAAAATCTTTTAATACAGACAAAGTGTTTACAGGAAAGCTTGATTGACTATTGGGAAAGAGAAGAACTTCCTTCTTTAAATAAGGCAAAACAAGTTTATGAATTTATGAATAATTCAAAGGCTGAAATAAAGGCAAAGGAGTATATACAAATAATAACTACTATTGAGCAGTTAAACAGGATATTAAAGAAAAGGAGAGATTCATATTGGAAAACGTTGAAAAAAATATAGTTAAAGAATTAGCTGAAAAAATAGATAGAGAGCTTAAGAAGGTTATCGTAGAACAGGAGGAGCTTATTGAGCAGTCTATAATAAGCCTTTTGAGCGGAGGACATGTGCTTTTAGAAGGTGTACCGGGACTTGCAAAAACTCTTATGGTTAGAGCACTTGCAAAAACCTTGTCCTTAGACTTTAAGAGAATACAGTTTACTCCTGACTTAATGCCTGCTGATGTAACAGGAACAAAGATTTTTAATATGCAGACAAGAGAGTTTGAACTTAAAAAAGGACCTATATTTACTAATCTTCTTTTGGCAGATGAAATAAATCGTACACCGCCAAAGACACAGGCAGGACTTTTAGAAGCTATGGCGGAACAGACTGTATCCATAGATGGGGAAATGCACGAACTTCCTTCTCCTTATATGGTATTTGCTACTCAAAATCCACTTGAATATGAGGGGACCTATCCACTTCCAGAGGCTTTGGTAGATAGATTTTTAATGAAAATTATAATAGATTATCCTTCAAATAATGCAGAAAAGGAAGTTTTAAAGAGGCACAATGAAGGATTTTCAAGCATTGATTTAGATAAGGTTAATTTAGAAGCTGTGTGCAAGGCAGATGATATATTAAAATGTAGAGAACAGGTAGAGAAAGTCAGAGTAGAGGATGAGCTTTTAGAATACATTGTAAAAATAATTTCTGAAACTAGAGATAATCCAACTATTGATATTGGAAGCTCACCTAGAGGATCTATTGCGTTACTGCAGTGTTCTAAGGCGTGCGCTGCCTATAATGGACGCGACTATGTTATACCTGAGGATATAAAAAAAATGGCTGTGCCAACTTTAAGACACAGAATAATTTTAAAGCCTGAGCTTGAACTTGAAGGGGTTAAACCTGAACAGGTACTTGGCGATATACTATCAAAAGTTAAAGTACCAAGATAGAGAGATGGGTGATAGTATTGAGTATTACCAGAAGATTTATATACCTGTTATCCTTCGGAATTGTGGTTTTGACCTTAGGCATAGTTGTAAATAACTCACTAACAATATTTATATTATACAATTTATTATGTGCTGCTCTTTTAGTAGTAGATTATTTTATATCTCCAAGTGAAGCTGATCTATTCATAGAACGTGTGGGAGATGAAAATTTATCTATATATGAAAAAGAGACTATTGAATTTGAAGTTTTCAATAAAACAGGCAGAATACTTAAGCTGGAGCTTGTTGATGAGGTGCCTGAATTTCACTTTGAAGCTCAGAATAAAATAATGAAAGGTTTTGTAAAACCTCATGAAAAAGTAAAATTCAGCTACTTTGTATTACCAACCAAAAGAGGAGCCTTTACTTTTGAAAAACTGCATGTTAAATGCGAAGGTAACTTAAAGCTATGTACTAAAGTATTTAGGTTAAACCTAGATAGAGAATATAAGGTTTATCCCAACTTAAAAAACTTAAGAAAATACAGATTAAGTGTTGTCAATAACCGTCAGCTTAAGCAGGGGCAGAGAAATCTAAAAATACTTGGAAGAGGAACTTCCTTTGAATCCTTAAGAGAATATGTATCCGGAGATGAATACAGAAAAATTAACTGGCCTGCTACAGCAAGAAGCAATAAGCCTATAATAAATCAATATGAGCCGGAGAAAAATCAGCATGTTTATATGTTTATAGACACTGGAAGGCCTATGAGTTATACAGTAAGAGGCTATAGAAAGCTTGACTTGGCAGTTAATACGGCATTAGTTTTATCAGACATAGTAAATCAAAACGGTGATCAATCAGGACTGCTGCTTTTCAATACAGAGGTTGACAATATGATAGCTCCCGGAAAGGGAGCAGCTCACAGAAATAAAATATTGGAATCTTTATATCATGTTGACTTTACAAATCAAACTTCAAACTATGATGATGCCTTTTACTATTTTAAAAGGAAGGAACGTCATAGAAGCATAGTATTTATGTTTACGGATTTTGAAACTGTTGAGGAGGCTGAAAATATTTTAAAGGTACTTCCTATAATAACAAAAAATCATTTGGTTGTAATAATACTGATAAAGAATGAAAGCTTAGAACAAATAAGCTCTGACGATATTAAAAATCAAGAAGAAATGTTTGATAAGGGAGTAGCTCTAGAGCTTTTAAGCGACCGGAAAAAGATAATTAACCTTTTAAACAGAAGAGGTGTTTTCTGCATTGAATGTCCGGCAGAAAAAGTAGAACTTGCAGCTATCAATCAGTATGTGGAGATAAAGAACAAAAACCTTCTTTAGAATGCATAATTCAACACGGAAAGACGGTTGAATTAAAAAGTAGTAAACACAGAAGTAAGCAGACAATAAAATATCCGTATCTTCTGTGTTCTATTACTATTCCGTGTTCAATTCTTCATTTTAATAACGTATGGTATTGAAAAGTAAACAGCAAGTATTACTGCTGTGATTCCTGCGAAGGCAAGTTTGATATCAGCAGATATGTTAAGCGGAGTAAAGAAACCTTCGATAATTCCAGCAATTATAAGCATGAAAACTACTCCCATAATAAGGGATACTGCTTTTTTAGAACCATCTATTAATGCGTGCTTTCTAGAGTAGTCTCCAGGAAGCAATAGATGTTTGGCAATTATAAGTCCCGCAGCTCCGGATATGAATATTGCAGTAAGCTCAAATACACCATGAGGAAGAATCAGAGACCAAAAATTTTTAGGATCTCCGTACATATACATAAGAGCAGTTAATGAACCAAGGAGTGCGCCATTCATAAAAAGAACATACATTGTACCTAATCCAAGAGTTATGCCAAAGGCAAAGGCCTTCAGGGAAACCGTTATATTGTTTACCATGATTTGGCTAGACACTAACGGGTAGTTCCATTGACCGCCGCTGCCAGCCTTTCCGCTTTTAACGCCTTCTATCATGTCTTGAGGCAGAAATATGGAGGCATTATTTGAATTTAGCGCAGTTAGTATAAGACTTAAAGCTACACCAAAAGCAAAAAAGCCAAATGAGCTTAATAAATACCATTTATATTCTTTAAGGAGTCTTGGAAATTCAAATCCAATATACTTTAATACAGCACCAGGAGAAAATTTTCTAACTGCATAAACATTGCTGTGGCATTTGCTTATTAAAGAATTTAAATAAGTCACTACACTGCTTTGAGGATAATGAGTTCTGGCATAGGCTAAGTGATGGCTTGATTGCCTGAAATTGCTTAAAAATTTTTTAACATCACTTGAAGGCAGGGTTTTGATACCCTTTTTATTTATAATAGCTGAGAGTTCTTCAAGCTCTCGCCAGGTATTTGAATTAGCTTTAATAAATTGTTCTTCTTTCAATATATTCACCTCTTGTATATTTTACCAGACTGAAAATGAATTGTATATAAAATGGAAAGAAGTAAAGGAGAAAATCTATGAATAAAATTAGAATTACAACTCCAGAAAATATAGAAGTTGAATATACTTTAGCTGATGTAGGTTCACGTACTGCTGCTGTGGTTATTGATACACTTATACAAAGTGTAATATTAATTCTTCTTTTAGTTGCGCTTGCTTTAATAAGATATTTCTCACCAAGGTTTTGGGAAGGTTATTATGGATGGATTATAGGAGTTTCTCTTATCGTAAGTGCATTAATAATTTATGGATACTTTATTGTCATGGAGCTTAATACTAATGGACAGACTTTAGGAAAGAAAGTTATGAAGCTTAGAACTATTAGAACTAACGGCCAATCAATTACACTGAAGCATTCAGCAATTAGAAATCTTTTTAGATTATTCGTGGATATGCTTGGGATAGGAGTACTCTTTATATTCTTCAATAAACAGCACAAAAGAGTTGGTGATATGGCTGCATCAACTATAGTCATTGCTGAAGATGATAAAGCTAGACCTGTTACTCTAGAAGATTTGCAAAAAAGCAACAGCAATTTTGAATATTACATTTCTAAAGAAGAACAGGAACTTATCAGAGATTATCTCCAAAGAAAAAACAAAATGGAAGACTGCGAGAGGCTTCAAGAAGAATTGAAAAAACATTTTAGAAAAAAATTTGAGGCTTTAGATATATTAAGCGATTTTGAAAGCTTTATAAATAGTTTATAATCTGAATAACTATCCTTAAACCTGTTTACAATAGCATTAACTAATGTACTCAGGTTTAAGGAGTTGATTACTATAAAAGATAAGTTAATTAATATTTTAATAAAAATAAACTTAATATTATTGGCTATGATTTTAATAGGCAGGATTAACTTTATCAAAGAACTTTTAACTGCTATTTATAAAACGCTCTTGATTCCTCTATTTATCGCTACTTTATTTTTTTATATAATAAGACCTCTTAATGATACTTTCAAAAAAAAGGGGTTAGGAGAGGGAAAGGCAAGCTTACTTACTTTATCCATATTTACTTTTATAGCAAGCGGAGTCGGTGTATATTTTGGGAGATATGCCTATGGTCAGTTTAGGCAAATAAGCAAGCAGTTAATCAATACTATTAACAGCAGCAGTGAGGTAAGCGGAATTGTAAGTTATATTAATAAGCTTATAAGTGATAATAAGGTATATTCTTTAGCAGCAAATATGGCTAATAATTATATTCAAAAAATAGGCCAGAACTTTATGAAAATGGCAGGATACTTCATGAATACATTTTCTATTGTATTTTTGATAATAGTAATAATCTTTTATATGCTTAAAGATGGACAAAATCTGAAAAATAGTATTTTAAGATTTATACCTGTTAAATATAAAAATGTTACGGATAAAGTATTAACGGAAAGTGACAATATACTGAGCCACTATGTTACTGGTCAGGCAAAGGTTGCCCTTTCACTTAGTACAATGATTTTCATAGGCTATAAAATTATTGGAATACATAATGCTATGCTGCTTGCAGGTATAACTTTTATTTTAGCTTTTATACCATTTGTAGGTTTTTTTATATCCATGATTATTCCATCAATAATAGCCTTAGGAATGGGATTTATAACCTTTATTAAACTGGCAGCAGTGTTTATTATAGTTCAAACTCTCAAGGGGAGGCTGGTAGTACCTGCTATAATGGCTAAAACCATGAAGATACATCCTCTTACTGATATATTTTTAGTAATTTGTGCAGTAGCAGTTGGAGGGCCCTTTGCAGCTTTTGTTATTGTCCCTATATATGCTATAGTAAAAAACACAATAAAAATTGTAAAAGAGAAAAACTAGTGGAAAATATTGAGTACAATTTTTGAAATATTGTGATATAATATAATTAGAGCGTGAGATGGTATTTCCTTTTAAAGGGGATACCATTTTTTGTTTAAATAAATTGATTTTTTATTAGGGGAGGGGCACAATGAAAAGTTTAGAATTTAAATTAAAGATGAGAGACGGCTGTGAAAATTATATGTATTTATGGGAGCCTGAAGAGGGTAAAGAGATTCATGGAATAGTACAGCTTGTTCATGGATCCTGCGAGCATTCAGGAAGATATGTGGACTTTGCAAAGTTTTTAACTGATAATGGCTATATTGTATATTCAAATGACTTAAGGGGACATGGATTAACTGTTAAAGATAATGAAGAATTAGGGTATTTTGGAGAAAAAAATGGCTGGCAGACTGTGGTTGAAGATCTATATGAAATAACAAGATTTATTAAAAACGAGCACAAAAATTTAAAAATTATAATTCTAGGGCACAGCATGGGCTCCTTTTTGGTAAGACACTATGCTTCAGTTCATGGAACAGAGGTAAATGGAGCTATTGCTACAGGAACAGCACATAATCCAAGATTAGTGCTTAAGTTTGGGAGGATGTTAGCTGAAAGAGATATACGAAAAAATGGTTCCAAACATAGAAATGAAACTTTAAATAAAATGTCCTATGACTCTTTCAGTGATCAGTTTAAACCTATAAGGACAAAACAAGACTGGCTTACAAGAGATGAAAAGATTGTAGATGAGTACATCAAAGATGAATTATGCGGGTTTGTTTTTACCTCCAGCGGTTTTAGGGATATGTTTGAGGGGCTTTTGTTTATTACTGACAGAAGTAATATAAAAATGACTCCTAAGGAACTGCCAATGCTTCTGCTTTCAGGTAAAAGAGATCCAGTAGGAGCCAATGGTAAGACTGTTGTTAAAGCCTATGAAGAATATAAAAAGGCTGGAATTAAAAATATTAAAATAAAACTATATGATGATATGAGACATGAAATATTGAATGAAATTGGAAAGGAAGAAGTATACGGCGATATTTTAAATTGGATTAATGCTATTTAGATGTGGAGGTTTTTATATGTACGATGTTGCAATTATAGGTGCAGGGGTTGTAGGTTCCGCTATTGCTAGAGAGTTATCTAAATACAATTTAAATATATGCTTAATAGAAAAAGCTGAGGATGTTGCTGTAGGTGCTTCAAAAGCAAACAGCGGCATTGTTCATGGAGGCTATGCAGCAAAGTATGGAACTCTAAAAGGAGAGCTTTGCATTAAGGGCAACCAAATGTATGAGGAGCTTGATAAACAATTAAACTTTGGCTTCAGAAGACCAGGGGCTCTAGTTGTAGGCTTTAGTGAAGAGGACGAAAAGAAAATAAGAGAACTTTATGTGAATGGACTTAAGATTGGCTGCGATGATTTAGAAATAATCTATAAGGACAGAATAAAAGAAATAGAACCTCATATTAATGATGAGGCTATAGTTGCATTATATGCTAAAAGTGTAGGGGTAACTTCACCCTATGAGTTCACAATTGCTCTTGCTGAAAATGCCATTGAAAATGGAGCTGCGTTAAAGCTTGGTACAGAAGTTTCAAGTATAGAAGTTTTGGAAGGCTGTTTTAATATTGAAACAAATAATGGGAATATAAAAAGCAAATATATAATAAATGCAGCAGGCTTGCACAGCGATAAGGTTGCGGAAATGGTTGGCGCTGATAACTTTAAAATTCTTCCGAGAAAAGGCCAGTATATTCTATTTGGAAAGGATCAAGCTCATCTTGTTAATACTGTAGTTTTTCAAGTTCCAACTGAAAAAGGAAAAGGAATACTTGTGACAACCACCTATCATGGTAACTTCATGATAGGGCCTAATGCAGAGGAAATAGAGGATAAAGAGGATTTAACAACCTCGGTAGAAAGACTTGAAGAAGTTATTGAGACTGCAAGAAAATCTATAAAGGATTTTGATGTTAAAAGAGCGCTTACAACTTTTTCTGGAGTAAGAGCAGTAAGCAGTACGGGCGATTTTATAATAGAGGAAAGCAAGGTTAAAGGCTTTATAAATGCGTCAGGTATTGATTCACCAGGGCTTACTTCAGCTCCTGCAATTGCAGTCAAGGTATCTGAGATACTTAAAGGTGCAGGACTTGAGTTAGAGGTTAATCCAAAGTTTAATCCTTATAGGAAACCCATAATAATTAAGAAGAACAGCTATTTTGATGGGAAGGTGGATCATGAAGACCCTGCTAAAAATTTAATATGCAGATGTGAAAAGATTACAGAAGCAGAGATTGTCGATGCTTTGCATAGAGGGATACCAGTAAATTCGATAGATGCTGTAAAAAGGCGAACAAGGGCTGGCATGGGAAATTGCCAGGGAAATTTTTGTAGAAAAAGAGTAGCAGCTATTATAGCTAGAGAGCTGAATATTCCTATTGAAGAGGTTAGCATAAGAGGCAGACTTTCTGGCGAAGCCCCTTTCAGAGTTTCAATAAATGAAATAAAAAAGATTAAAAAATAAAGTTATTATTTCTTAAGGAATTTGTAATAATTTTGTAGGCCTTTCGTAATATATGCATTTTATAATATTTATATAGTTGTTAATTTATGGAGGGCTTACATATTATGAAAAGGGTAAAATTTATCATTGAGCTTATTATAATAATAGTTTTGTGCGTGGTTATTGTAAATAAGGCAAGGGAAGAGTTTGGCACCAGTAATTTGCAGGTAAGAGAAAGTATATATAAGTATCTTAAGAGTGAGAAAAATCAAATGCAGATATATGAAGCTGCAATGAAACTTAATAATGGAAGCTCTCAAAACACTTGTGTATATTTTATATCAGAGGTGCTTAGAAATAATAAATTTCAAATTCCTAAAGAAACCTGTAATACTGGTCAAATGATAGCTTTGCTTGAAAAAGAAGGATGGGAAAAAGACAGCAATTATAAAAACTTAAAGCCCGGAGATATTTGCTTCACAACTGATGATAAAGGAAACAAAAATGGAGTACCTTCTCATACCTATGTATTTATGGGATGGGTTAAAGAAGGAAATTACGACTATGCATACATTTGTGATAATCAGGCAAAGGATTATGGAAACAAGGTTTATCACGTAAGAAATATAAGCATTACTGCTAGTGCTAATGGATATAAAAAGGATGCTTTCAGCTTTTTTATGAAAGATGCTTAAAACACTGGATATTAATAAACATATCCAGTGTTTTTTTTATTACATGTTTATAGCAAGCTCTTCCATATTCCATATATCTGATACAAAACTCTTATAAAAATCTTCTTCATGACATACAAGGAGCACAGTTCCATTAAATTTAACAAGAGCTTCTTTCAATGCTTCCTTAGCATTTATATCAAGATGATTTGTGGGTTCGTCTAGTAGAAGCCAGTTTCCGGCGGTCATCATAAGCCTGCACAGTCTTACTTTTGATTGTTCACCCCCGCTAAGTGAACTCATTTTTTGAAGTATATGCTCTTGCTTAAGCCCGCATCTTGCAAGTGCCTCTCTGATCTCTCTTTGAGTTTTATTAGGAAATTCAGACCAGATTTCCTCTATAGCAGTATTGCTGCTTACCTTAGACTCCTGCTCAAAATATATAGGATTAAGATATTCTCCAAATTCAACTTTTCCGCTTAGGGGAGGAATGACTCCCATAATTGTCTTCAAAAGTGTAGACTTTCCTATTCCATTACATCCAGTTATAGCAATTTTTTCTCCTTTTGTAAGAGAGAGATTTAAATTATTTAGTATTGGATAGCTGTAGCCAATATTAAGTTTGGAACTTTCAAAAACAAATTTTCCAGATTCTCTTGAAAACATAAATGAGAAAGCTGGTTTTGGCATAACCTTAGGCTTTTCAAGTCTTTCTATTTTTTCTAATTGTTTTCTTCTACTTTGAGCTCTTTTAGTAGTAGAAGCACGAACAAGGTTTTTGTTTATAAAGTCTTGTAGTTTTGAAATTTGCTCCTGTTGTTTATTGTATTCGTCAAAGTATTTTTTTGTTTCTTCATCTTTTAACTTTAAAAAAGTTTCATAGTTTCCCGGATATCTTTTTAAACCTGCAAACTCAATATGATATATTACATTAGTTATCCTATTTAAAAAATCAGTGTCATGAGATATAACAATAAAGCTGTCAGGATAGCTGCTTAGATAGGTAGAAAGCCAATCTACATGTTCCTTGTCTAAGTAGTTTGTCGGCTCATCTAAAAGCAGCAAATCTGGGTTTTCAAGAAGCAGCTTTGCAAGCTTTATCTTTGTTCGCTGGCCGCCACTTAGCTTTTCTATGGGAGTATCAAGCCCCAAAGCATAAATTCCAAGACCGCGGGAAACATTTTCTATTAAACTGTCTATTTTATAAAAGTCACTTGAATACAAATAATCTTGAAGTCTGCCAAGCTCTTTAAGAAGTTTTTCAGTATCATGATTAGAGCTGTTTGATAATAGATTTCCTATGTCTAAGATTCTTTTATCAATTTCATAAAGCTTTGCAAAAGATGACTGCAGGGTATTCTTAATGGTTAAGCTTCCGTCCAATTCCTGATGCTGGTCAAGATAACCTATATTGATTAAACTAGGCCGATATACAGTGCCTGTATCAGGAATAAGTCTTCCAGTTAAAATATTTAAAAAAGTAGTTTTACCCGCTCCGTTTACGCCAACGAGCCCTGCATGTTCTCCCTTTAAAAGCCTAAAGGAAATGTTTTTTAGTATAGTTTTATCTCCAAATTCAAAGGTTAAGTTTTCTACGTTTAATATACTCATAATTTTCTCCTTTCACTCGAAACACTGGGCAGCCTTACCAGCTCGTTCCCCTTCGGGCACTGGGCAACTTAAGACATTCGCTTCGCTCATAAGTTACCCGCTAAAGTCTATTTAAGACTTTAGCCTCGCTAGTCTGCCCGTAAAAGTCCATTTAGGACTTTTACCTCAATAAAAATATTCGCTATATAGAAAGCAAATATCTAATCACATTAAGCAGTCCCATAAATCCTTGAAGATTGGATATTTTGGGACAGCTTAATGTGAAGATATTTAATACTTTCTATATAGCCTAACTCATAGTTAGGCCACAATTTCATTAAAAACTTTTATATCAATATAACTAATTTTAGCTGCAAACAAAAAAGGAAAGAGGTTATAAAACTCCTCTTTCCAAGTTAATAAACTTTGCAAAACAAAAAAGAGATGTTTGCTGCAGAATGTATAAAATATATTAGTAACCGAATAAAATATATAGAGTTACAAATACTTATACAAGCTAAAAGACAGCAAAAAAGAGCCTTATCCTGTAATCGATAATTCTATTCAGTTAGCAGCTAAAAAAGGGCAGACTACCCCTAGGTTAAGCTAAACTAACTGTAAGAACTACCATTTTACACACGATTGGCTCACATCTCCTTTAATAACACAAAATTAATTAACTACAATATATTATATATGTAAATCTGAAAAAAGTATACAATAATTTGAAATTTTCTAATAATTATCGCTATAAAAAAGGCGCCTTATATCAAGACGCCTTTTAATTAAGCTGCAGTGCTCTTATCAGAGTCTGAACTATTTTTAGAAGTAAGTTTAGTAATCCAGGATATTATATATCCAAGCAATATTAAAACTATAGGTCCGCCATAATCCTTACCTACTGCTTTTATTGCATCCATTTTAGTTTCTGCTGAAACTATGTCACCAAGACCTGCTCCAAAGAAACCTGCTATCCCAAGCACTAATAATAGTATTGATACTGCAATAGCAGCTGTGTTTGATTTAAACATTGTATATGGAGCCTTATTTCCTTTTAGTCTATAAACTAAGTAAGCTCCGGATAATATGATATAAGGTAATATAAGTGATAAAGATGATAAATTAGTTAAGAATTTAAAGAAAGTATCTATAGATCTTAATCCAGCAGCTGGTACTGCTACCAAAATTATTAGAATAGCACATTGGATCCAAAGAGCATTCTTAAGAGTACCATTTTCATCTTTCTTAGTTAGTGTCTTTGGAAAAGTTCCTTCAGGAACCTCTGAGAACATGGCTCTGATTGGAGATTCCATCCAAACAATGTACGCACCAATAGAAGTTACAGTAAGTATTGCTGCGTATATCTGAACAATAATTTTTCCATTAAGTCCGAAGTTTTCAGCTAAAAGCTTGTATACAACGTAACCTGCATCTTTTAGTCCAGCCTTTTGTATAGCATCAGGTGATGCTACAACGCAAAGTGCAACAGAACCAATTGTATATGCAGCTGCAACTAATAATGTGGCAAGTATAACTGCTTTAGGGAAAGTTTTTTTAGGTTTGTCTACTTCACCTATATAAGTTCCTGCAACTTCAGCTCCAGCAACGGCAAATAAAAGCCAGGAGAAAGTAGAAAAATAATCAACATTAAATTTAGGTACAACTGAAGCTGCTGTAAATTCTGTTGCAGATGGTTTTCCAACTAAAAGACCAACAAAAGCAAACACTATAAAAATAACTGTAACTGCTATTGTAAATCTTCCACCAAGATTACTTAGCTTGGAGAATTTTTTAACTCCGGTTGTAGCAGCCCAAGTTAGAATAATTGCAAGTGCAATTCCTAGATAAGATAATATATAAGCATTAGAATCATTAAATCTATTTTCACCGAATATAGCCCAAGAAATCATAACTGGAATTCTGGCAAAAACCATTTGAAGATAAAATAAATTAGAAATAAAATAAGACCAAGTTCCTATATATGCCCATTTTGATCCTATAGCAGAATCTATCCAGTTATATAATCCTCCGTTTTTATCATTGTTTGCAGAAGCAAGTTCAGCTATAACTGCTGATAAAGGCAGGAAGAAGAACACTGAAACTAACAGCCATGAAGGAATTGCTGCAGGTCCAAGTGCTACTGCATTGGTAGTTATGTTACCAAAACCAAAGGTTGGCACAAATATCAGCATTACTAAAGTCCATAAACCAATTTTTTTTGAGTTACTCATGATTGTCCCCCTTAATTGTAAATTTTGCATAAATATTCGCGTATTCTATTATATTATACAAATTTCGATAATGCAAATATAAAAAATCAGAATTTTATTGTAAATTATATAAATACACTCGAAAAAAATAAAAAAAGGACGCCTTGAAAAGCGTCTTAATTATGAAAATCTGATGCAAGTCTCATCCAAGTTTCAAATTTAGAAGGGTCTGATTCCTTAATAAAAAATACCCTTGCCCCTCTTGAAAAGCTATCATCTCCATAGGTACCATAGCCAATACTTCTTGAATAGCCGAGTTTTATACCATTAAGTTCCCCTACAAAATCATTTAAATGATCATGGCCTACAAATATACCTTTTACATCTTTAACATCAACTAAAGCTTCAAATAGTCCTGAATTAAACTTTGGTGAAGATATTTCTTCATTTTTAAAACCCACTGCAGAACCGTTTTCCCAGACTGTTTTAAATTCTGGTATAGGAATATGAAAAAACATTAGAGCAGGTATAGTCCTATTATACTTTTGCTCTATAGCTTCAGCAGTATGTTTATACCAATCTATCTGTTTATAATTAATCCACTCGTATTCCTTAGCTTTATAATCGTACTTTCCGGAATCCAGCATGTATATATTAAATACAGGAATATTGGTCTCGAAAGCGTTAATTAAAATATTGTAATTTCCAACTCTATCTGAAGTTTTAAAACCAGATTGACTTATGTTGTTAGGATAAGATGTGTATATTTTCATCATTTCTTCCTTGCTCATCTTACCGTGTTCATCATCATGGTTTCCAAAGATAACAGCCCAGGGAATCTTACGTCTTTCCATAGGCTCAGCAATATTATCTATAGACTTCTTAACTTCTTTAGAAGATTTGCTGCTGTCATCAATATTATCTCCGGTGAGTAAAACTAAATCAGGTTTTTCAAAGTCCAATATTTTATTCATTAGATTTATAGTCCTGATATCTATATCAGGACCATCTTGAGAATCAGCAAACTGAACTATTTTAAAAGTACCATCTTTTCTAAACTTAAGTTCAGGTTTAGGAGTTTCTGTATTATCCTTGCTATATGTAATAGAAAAGAATATCACTAAAAAAATTGTTATTGAACCAATTATAAACCATCCCTTAGAAAGCTTCATAATATATGTCTCCTTATTGGTAAATAATTTTATTATTATAATGAACAGTTTTAATATATAAAATTCAATTTATAGGTATAAATCGTAATACATAACCTTACAAATTATTTGCTCTTTTTTGCCCTCTATGTTATAAAGTAAATAAATCAAAAATATGAAGGAGTACGGACGACAATATGAATCTTTTAAGTGCAGAAAATATTTCAAAAAGCTACAGCGAAAAACAGCTTTTAAATAATATAAATTTAGGAATAAATGAAGGAGATAAAATAGGTATTATAGGTGTAAACGGAACTGGAAAGTCCACCTTTTTAAAAATCCTTTCAAAAGTAGAAGAACCAGATGAAGGGAGAGTTATAATAGGAAATTCAGTTACAATTGAGTATTTGCCTCAAAATCCTTACTTTGATCCTGAGGCTACAGTTTTAGAGCAGGTGTTTAAGGGAAATTCTGAGATTATGAAGCTTATAAGAGATTACGAAGAGGCACTTCAAAACCCGGATGCTTCTGGAGAAAAGCTTATAAAGCTTACTCATGCTATGGATACTTTGAATGCTTGGACTTTAGAAAGTGAAGCCAAGACTATTTTAACTAAGCTTGGAGTTTTAGATTTTAATGCCAAGGTAGCTAATTTATCAGGGGGACAGAAGAAAAGAATAGCCCTTGCAAGTGCGCTCATTAATCCATCTGACCTGCTTATCCTCGATGAACCTACAAATCATCTTGATAATGATACTATTGACTGGCTTGAGCAGTACCTTAATAAAAGAAAAGGTGCACTTCTTATGATTACTCATGACAGATATTTTTTAGATAGAGTTGTCAATGAAATAATAGAATTAGACAGTGGAAATCTTTACTTATATAAAGGAAACTACAGTATATTTCTTGAGAAAAAGGCTGAAAGAGAAGAGATAGAAAATGCTAATGAAAAGAAAAGACAAAGCTTGTTTAAAAAGGAGCTTGCTTGGATAAGAAGAGGAGCTAAGGCTAGAACTACAAAACAAAAAGCTAGAATAGATCGCTTTGAAAAGTTAAGCGACAGTCTTTCTGATGCAGCCGAAGATAAATTAGAGATATCTGTAGGAAGCAGCAGATTAGGCAAAAAAATAATTGAGATTGAGCATATAAATAAAGCTTTTGACTATAAAAAGGTTATTGATGATTTTTGTTATATCATTTTAAGAAACGACAGAATAGGAATAATCGGTCAGAATGGAAGCGGAAAATCTACTCTTATGAACATAATTTCAGGAAAGATAAATCCAGATAGTGGCATTGTTGATGTAGGTGAAACTGTTAAGATAGGGTATTATACTCAAGAAAATTATCATATGGACGAGAGTTTAAGAGCTATTGAGTATATTAGAGAGGGTGCTGAATACATCGAGAATGCTGAAGGGTATAAAATAACAGCTTCACAAATGATGGAAAGATTTTTGTTTTCAGGTACTCTTCAATGGACTCCAATATCAAAGCTTTCAGGAGGTGAGAAAAGAAGGCTCTATTTATTAAGAGTTCTTATGGAAGCTCCTAATATTCTTCTTCTGGATGAGCCTACTAACGATTTGGACATAGAAACACTTACTATATTAGAAGATTATATAGATGATTTTCAGGGAGCCGTGATAGCTGTATCTCATGATAGATACTTCTTGGATAGAATAGCTGAAAAGATATTTTTATTTGAAGGTCAGGGAAAAATAAAGAAATATACAGGAAATTATACTGAATTTAGAGAAATGAAAGAAAACGAAGATGATATTGCTAACAATAGCAGGGATAATAATAAGCAAAATGTGAATAAAAATTTTGATAGTGTGGATAAAAAGAAGGAAAAACCTTTAAAGTTTTCTTTTAAAGAGCAGAAAGAATATGATGAAATAGATTCGGTAATTTTAGAGCTCGAATGTAAAATTGAAGAAACTGAAGAAAAAATTAATGGTGCTTCTTCTGACTATAACTTATTGCAAGACCTATTAAAAGAAAAGGATACTTTAGAAAAGCAGCTAGAGGAGAAAATGGATAGATGGGTCTATTTGAATGAACTGGCTGAAAAGATTACTGATGCAAAACAGAATAAATAGTATATTAGTCCCTTTAGTTTTAAAACTAAGGGGACTTTTTATAACTTTTTTGAAAATTCTTTAAAATATGATGATAAGTTAACAATACTTTGGTACAATTGTAGTATACATAAAATGGAACGAATGGGGGGATTTGATGTTTAACTTAAATAAGACAGAACAGAGCTGGGCCTTATATGATTGGGCAAATTCAGCATATAGCTTGACTATTACTACTGCGGTACTACCTTTATATTTTAAGTCTGTGTTTCAAAATGCTGGAGGAAGTGCGGCGGTATCTACAGCTTATTGGGGCTATGCAAGTTCGATATCGACTTTGTTTTTAGCTATTATGGCACCGATATTAGGAACAGTAGCGGACTATAAGGGATATAAAAAGAAGTTTTTTAATATGTTTTTTATAATAGGTATAATAGCTACGGCGTGTCTTTCTTTTGTTCCAGATAATAATTGGATATTACTTTTAGGATTTTACATATTATCAGCTATAGGCTTTTCTGGTACAAATATATTTTATGATGCTTTCTTGGTAGATGTAACACAAGAAGAAAAAATGGATAGGGTGTCTACCTTAGGCTTTGGACTTGGATATATAGGAAGTACGATACCATTTATAATCAGTATGGCAATAATAATGCTTCAACAGCTAAAAATGCTGCCATTGTCTGCAGCTGCTGCTTCTAAAATTTCATTTTTTATAACTGCAGTTTGGTGGCTTATTTTCACTATTCCTATGATCAAAAATGTTAAACAAATTCACGGCATTGAAATAGAGCCTAGACCAGTCAAGAAGAGTTTTATACGAATACTTCATACCTTTAAGAATATTAAAAAACATAGAAAGGTCTTTTTATTTCTATTAGCTTACTTTTTCTATATAGACGGGGTAGATACTATTATTAAAATGTCGAGTGCCTATGGAGCTGATCTTGGAATAAAACCTGCATCACTATTATTAATATTGCTTATTACTCAGTTTGTTGCCTTTCCTTGTGCAATTATTTACGGAAGGCTGGCTCAAAGATTTAAAGGCAAGATTATGCTGTATGTTGGTATAATAATCTATACTGTAATTTGCATTTATGCATTCTTCTTAAAGACAACATTAGATTTTTGGATACTTGCAATGCTTGTAGGAACTTCTCAGGGGGGGATCCAGGCATTAAGTCGATCTTATTTTGGCAAATTAGTTCCAAAGGAAAACTCTAATGAGTTTTTTGGTTTCTATAATATATTTGGTAAATTTGCAGCTGTTATGGGACCTTTTTTAATGGGAATAGTGACTCAAATTACTGAAAAATCAAATTATGGTGTTTTTAGTATAATACTTCTATTTGTTGTAGGAGGATTAATATTATTAAGAGTTCCGGAAAATAGTGAACCTGTGGATACAAGTGAAACTATAAGCTTAAATTAAGAAAATTGTGACTCTGAATAAGGGTCATGTTTTTTTTGTGTTTTATATAAATATAATGTTTTACAAATGGGGGATTTGACTATGAACGAAATAAGTAAAGATAAATTTAGAATCATAGGAGTTGATGAGATTGATTTAGATGAAGCTTCTAAAGGTATAGAGAGAATTAATTGGAAGTATACTTTAAAAAGGTTTCTAAGCAACAAGCTTGCAGTCACAGCAGTTTTTGTATTGATAGCTATTATTATTATGGGAGCAATAGGACCTAAATTAACCAGTTATCAGCCATTTGAAGAGAAGAGAGCATGGAGAAATATTATTCCTGGTACTGAGCATATTTTTGGTACTGATTTTATGGGGAGAGATATATTTGTTAGAGTATGTATTGCTATAAGAACATCTCTTTTAGTAGGCTTAAGCTCAGCAGTACTTGATATAATAATTGGAGTTATTTTTGGAGCTATATGCGTTTATTATGGGGGAGTTATTGATGATATAATAATGAGAATTGTAGAAATACTTACCAGCATTCCTAATGTACTATTTATTATTCAAATACTATTAGTACTTAGAGTAGGAATATTTTCACTTATTATTGCATTGAGTATGGTTGGGTGGTGCAATGTAAGCAGAATAATAAGAGGACAACTTCTTCAAGTAAAACAACAGGAGTACATAATGGCTGCCCAGGCTTTAGGTGCAGTTACCTCAAGAATTATTGCAAAGCACTTCTTAGTTAATATCTTAAGCATTGCAATAGTTACTTTTGCTTTAGAAGTGCCCAATATAATTTTAACTGAGGCGGCACTCAGTTTTATAGGGTTTGGTCTTACAAAACCATTTATAAGTTTTGGAACAATGGCAATCGATGCACAGCAGAATATTTTATTTTATCCATATCAAGCTTTGTTTCCAGGTGCCTTTTTAAGTTTGATTATGATATGTATTAATTTGATTGGAGATGCACTATCAGATGCACTTGATTATAGAATTGATTTAGGAGTTGAGAATCATGAGTAAGAAGTCAGGCTATTACATTTTAATATCCGTATTTGCAGTGATTTTTATTTACCATTTGGTAATTAATATAAACACCACAACTCAGCCTCCATCAGCTGTTTGGGGAAAAGAGGTACTTGTTTCAACAGGAGATGGTAAAACATCGGCTAAAATAATGAAGTATAACGAGAATTATATTATTGCTCATAATTATGGAAGTAAGGTAAAGATATTATCCGTTAACGGGTTAGGAAAAAAACTTGAAGAACAAAGCTTTAACGCCGTAAGCGGGGAGCCTAAAAGTGTTGGCTTATTAACAGACGGAAAAAATATATATTTAAACTGGATTGAAAATAAAGGTGAAATTAAAAACTTGCATCAGTTAATTTTAGATAAAGATTTTAAAGTGAAGGATAAAAAAGAAATAGATGATATAAATGACAAAATTCAAATCGGTGATAGTCTAATGCTCATATGTTTTGAAGATAGGATGGAGATAAGTGATACTAAAAATAATAATAAGATAATAGTTAAAGAAGATTTTCCAAGAAGAATTTCAGGCACAAAGATTAATAATAAATATATAGTATCTTACTGTACAGGTACAGATTTGTATAAATATTTTTATATTGAAAATGGAGAAGTGAGTAAGGCACAAATAGCGGGTCATATGCCGGGAAGCTACAGAATGACCTATATAGGTTCTAATCTTGTATCAGATGGAAAGTATGGTTATATATTAAACCCATATATGTATTTGGGATTAAATGGCGGCATTAGTGAACTTAAGTTCCAGTTGGACAGCGATAAAGAAGGTGAGGTTCAAGAACTTACAGACTCAGAAGGATATAGAGAAACATTATTAGAAGTAGTTGCAAATACTTATGATGGTCATGGAAAGATATTAACAAGTGATCAAGTACCTATGGGAAAGAAAAAGGTGTTTTCTAATATAAGTGAATACACAATTATTGATGGAGCAGCTTCAAATCCAGTACCTGTGTCAAGAACTAGGGCCTTTTCTCTTTATTCTGATATAGCAGGAGAAGCAGTGGTATTCTGTGATTTTGAAGATGGAAAATCAAATATATATATGACTTCAAAAAGTGAAGATTTTAAAAATGCTAATAATGGAAGAACAATAAAGGAATATAAATATGCCATCCAAGATAGTTTTGAAGAAATTCTATTTGTCATAGGATATATGTTTCCTTACGGAGCTCTTTGGCTTATTCCAAGTATTTGCCTTGCAGCTTTGATATGCATAGTAGAGTACAAGCTAAAAGATAAATTTAAAAAGATTACTTTTTTAGCTGTATATTTATTTTACTTAGCTATAAAGGGATACTTTATTTATTCTGTTTCTCTAAAAAGATACGCTTATTTTCTGCCAGCATATTTTACTCCTCTAATTGGCGAGGTTTTAGTAACTATTATAAGTATAATCTGTTGTGCAATCAGCTACAAAAAGTATACTAAAGATATGGAGACTAATGTAATTGCAAAAAATGCTACTCCAGCTTTTATTATGGATGCATTTTTGACACTAATGATATTTGTTCCGTTTATAAAATAATAATTTTAGTAATAAGTAAAGCTATTGGGGAGGGGTTATAATGGGTTATGGGCTTTCAATTTTATCTATGTGCATAAGTGCAGCTATTGCTATAGTTTTGCCTATAGCTGCAGCATTATATCTTAATAAGAAGTATAATACCTCATGGAAAGCTGTAGTTGTTGGAGTATTAATTTTTATAGTATTTCAGCCATTGACAAGATTTCAGCTTTTAGGTCTTTGGCAAAAAACAAACTGGTATACTTATAACTCTGTAGTAAATCCATGGAGTATATACTTAATAGCGGGTTTTACGGCAGGAATATTTGAGAATGTTGGAAGATTTATTGGCTTTAAGTTTTTCTTAAAGGATAAGCTGGAGTGGAAAAATGGTATTGCTTATGGTATAGGCCATGGAGGAATAGAGGCTGCACTTCTTGCAGGTATTCCTTTTATAAATCTAATTGTTACAAGCTTAATAAATGGAACAACAGTATATAATTTTCCTGGTATGTATCTTTTAGGAGGAATTGAGAGGATTTTTGCTATGACACTTCATGTGGCACTATCCTTAGTTGTACTATATGGAGTTAAGAATAAGAAAAATAGATATCTTTTATATGCAATATTGCTTCATGGAATAGTTGACTCATCAATAGGTTTTGTAAAAAACACCATTCTGCTTGAGGCTTGGGTTGCTGTCTTTGCTGCAGCTGTGCTATTCTTCATTATCAGGAAAATAAAAAAGTCAAGCAGCGAAAGCATATTAGATTAACTGAAAGGAGAGGTCAGCATGAGATTTAAAAAGTTTAGCATATTATTTGTTTTAATTGTAATGGTGAGCTTATTTACTGCCTGCAGCCAAAAGTCAGTAAAGGTTAATTATGAGGAAGTGAAAAATTACTCAGAACCTATATTAGAAAGTATTCTAATGGCAGCTAATAAAGACGATTATTCTACTTATTCTAAGGATTTCAGTGAAAAAATGAAGGACGCTTTAACTGAAACTAACTTTAAGGAGCAGAATAAACTTATAAAGGATAAGATAGGTGAGTATAAATCAAAGCAATTCGTAAAGGCCCAAGCTAAGGGAGATTATATAACAGCAATTTATAGCGCAAAGTATTCTAATGAGCCTAAGGATGTTATGGTTACTATAACCTTTAAAAGCGGAGATGAAAATCATAAGGTTGAAGGATTGTTTATGACATCACCAAAGCTTGCAAGTAAGTAGCTGAATTTGAGTATAAATTATGTATTAACAAAAGGAGAAATTTATGTTTGAAAATGATTATATTATGAAACTAATAAAATCTGCTTTAAATGGAATAGTTTCTTTTATAAAGAAAAAGAGCGGCATTGAAGACAATATTGATGAAGAAAGCGGAAATGTTATTATTGCAGAGGATAAGCTGTTGGAAATGATGATTAAAAGATATGTAAGCGACGGTGAAATTAATAAGGCTGAAAATGCTCTATTTGAAGCTATGCAAACCCGTAAGTCGCCGAGGCTTTTGGAATTAGCCTTAAACTTTTATGATGAAATCAGTAAATGGAGCGAAGAAAAGCTTTCTAACTGCAATTTCTCAAGAATGGAAATATTGCAGGGATTAAATGAAGTAAAGCAGTTATATGGAGCGGAGATTTTTTAGGATTGCAAAAAACAATAACACTTTAAAAATGATAAGGAACTGATGGGCAGTCAGCTTAATAATTAGCTGCGCATCAGTTTTTTGTTTTATTAAATTACAAATTTGTGATTTTTCCTTTATTATTTTTAAGTCCAAACAAATTATGGTAAAATAGTACTAATATTTGAAGTTATATTAAGCAACATTGAAAAAAGGGGGCAACTAAGTTGAAACTTATATTAGAAAATATTGAAAAAAATTATGGTGAAAAGCAAGTGCTTAAAAAAGCATCCTGCGGTTTTGAAAAAGGTAAGATTTATGGGCTTTTAGGAAGAAACGGAGCAGGTAAGACAACTCTGTTTAATTGCATAAGCGGAGATTCTCAGTATGAAAGCGGAAATATAAAGCTTATGGGAGAGGATGGCGATGAACAGACTATAGATTACTCAAAGGTAGGCTATGTATTTTCAGAGCCAGTTCTGCCGGAATTTTTAACAGGCTATGAGTTCTTAAAGTTCTATATTGACATTAACAAGGATAAGATAAAAAATCCACTCACAATAGAAGAATACTTTGACTTGATAAAAATTGATGAAGAGGATAGATACAGATTAATAAAAGGTTATTCACACGGAATGAAAAATAAAATACAGATGGTTTGCTTTTTAATAACAAGACCTCCTGTAATATTATTAGACGAGCCATTGACATCTTTTGATGTAGTTGTAGCTCTTGAAATTAAAAATCTTCTTAAAAAAATAAAAAGTGAGCATATTATTATTTTCTCTACTCATATCTTGCAGCTTGCAACTGACCTGTGTGATGAAATAGTAGTTTTAAATAATGGAACTTTAGAAGAACTTAATAGTGAAATATTAAAGAGTCCCGGCTTTGAGGATAAAATTATGGAAATCTTAAAGGAGGGCAGTGATGTATAGAACTTTTATTAATAGTTTCAAGGTTTCCTTTGCAGAAGGGGCTAATCAGTTTATTTATTTCTTAAAAAGAATTCCACTAATAGGCAGGAAAATACCTGAGAAACTTTACAAGAAGACTAATGCCAAGCTTACTATAGGGATAATAAGCCAAATCTTAGGGCTATTTGGCGGTTTCTTTAGAAAAGCATTTTACATTGGCATAATGGTTATACTTCCTGCTTATTTAATATCTGATTCTCTTATTAAGAATACAACTAAGCTCGTACCTATATTTTTTCATATTTTTGCAGCCTTAAGTCTTATTTTAGGTCCTCTTATGAAAAGTACAATTATAAATAAATATGACAAGCAAGCTTTTAATATGATTACTTTGATGAGAGCTGATGCAAGGGAATACTATATTAGTAACATAATATTTGCAAATTTAAAAGATTTTGTTCACTTTGTAATACCAATGCTCATAGTTGGTGTGATAATAGGTTTTACTCCTTTAAAAGCGTTAACCTTTATATTAGAACTTATAGCATTAAGATTTATAGGAGAGTGTCTGCACATTCAGATATATGCTAAAACAAAAAGTGTACTCACAGAAAAAAATATCTATATGACTATAGTTATACTTGGCGGTATACTCTTTGCTTACTTAATGCCTGTACTGAAGTTAACTGTTAACTTTCAGAAAGTACTATTTAATACATATGCAGCGATTTTTATTATTTGTGTTGGAGCAGCAGCATTCATGTATGTTTTCAACTATAAAAACTATACAGTGATAGCTAAGAAATTACTTACAAAAGATAACCTGTTTAAGCTTGGTTCTATTAAAACAGACATGAAGTTTGGCGATGTTAAAATTGATGAAAAGAAAATGAGCAAGGAAGATCTAGACAGCAAAAGTTTCAATAAAAAGGAAGGCTATGAATATTTGAATGCATTATTTTTTAAGAGGCATAGAAGAATTATGGTGACGCCTATAAGAAATAGGTTACTAATTATAGGCCTATTATTTCTAATTTGCATGTATTTTATAATCTTTATGCCTCAGAATAGGGAAGATATAGTTAGTCAAATACAGAAAAGCACAGCTTTATTTGTTTTCCTAATGTATTTAATGTCTACCGGAGAAAGAATTTGTAAGGCAATGTTCTACAATTGTGATGTGAGCCTTCTAAGATATACCTATTATAGAGAGAGTAAAGTTATACTTAGTAATTTTACATCAAGACTTAAGAGAGTAGTTATGCTAAATATTATACCTGCAGCAGCCTTATGTCTAGCTCTTATTATAATACCTGCAGCAGCTGGTTACTCATCAAGACTTATAGCAATGATACCGGTATTTTTATGCATACTTTGCCTAGCCTGCTTTTTCTCAATTCATCATTTATTTATGTATTACGTAATACAACCTTACACGGCTGAATTAACTGTAAAGAGTCCATTATTTAAGATAATAAATGCGGTTATGTATTTTGCATGCTATGGATGTCTTCAAATTAAAACATCCTCATACTATTTTACTTTGGGGGTACTTGGTGTGACAATTATCTATATGGCAGCCGCTTTAATTATAACTTATAAGGCAGCTCCTAAGACCTTTAGATTGAAGTAAGTTTATTCAAGCTATAATTATAATTGCAGGAGGATGCATTTTGGACAAGAAGGTTTTGTTTACAATATTAAGATATACATCTTTAGTTTTATCTCTGTGGTCGTCTGTATTTTTAATGATATCTGGAAAGAGTGTAGACATAAGTTTTATAGCGCTATCTTTAATATTTATAATAAATAACCAAATAAGATTTTTTTCTATACCTAAGAGGAGTATTTATTTCTCAGCTTCAATACTAGTTGAAGCAGCGTTATCTTTAATTATTTTTCAGCACTACGGAGGAATAATATTTTTGCTATTATTCAGCATATTGTTGGACTCGACAATATACATAAATAATAAATATATAACAGGAGCTTCTGTCAGCTTAATTATTGCAATTCTAGTATTTACGGGACAAACTGACTTCAAGCTGACTGTATCTGGCATTTTAAGTGCAGCAACAATCGGTGCATTAGGAATTTATATTAAGGAAGAAAGAGAAAGAAAACATGAAGCACAAAAGCTTTATGATAAGCTTAGAATTTCAGAAGAAGAACTTAAAAAGGCTAAAGAAAACTTAGAAAGGTACGCAAGCACAATAGAAGAGCTTACCTTGCTTAGAGAAAGAAATAGAATTTCAAGAGAAATTCATGATTCAGTTGGTCATAGTCTATCAACCATGATAATTCAACTTTCTGCAATTGAAAAGATAGCTGATAAGGATGGAAAGTCAGCGTCAGAAATGGCTAAAAACTTAAGCACTTTTGCAAAGGATGCCTTGAAAAGTGTGAGAGCAGCAGTAAGAGCACTTGTTCCTACGGAATTTGAAAAGTATCAGGGTATATTAGCTATTGAAGAAATGATAAAGAACTTTAAGAAGCTTACAGAAGTTGAAGTTATATTTGCGTTGTCTAAAGAAAGATGGGAGCTTAATTCTGATCAAAGTTTTGTACTTTATAGAATAGTTCAGGAGTTTTTAACTAATTCAGTAAGGCATGGAAAGGCTGATAAGATTAATATAAATTTGAATTTTTATAAGGAATCTTTATACATGAGACTAAAGGATAATGGAGAAGGCTGTGACGATATTGTAGAGGGAGTAGGGCTTAAAAGCATAAAAGAAAGAGCAGAAAGCATAGGAGGAGCTGTTAAGTACTTATCTTCAAAAGAGAAGGGATTTGAGCTCAATTTAAATCTACCTAAGGTTGAAGCATTAATTTCTGAGAGGAATATATAAGCATGGACAAAATAAAAATTATTATAGTAGACGATGAGAAGCTGATAAGGCAGGGTCTTAAAATAATATTAAACACATATTCAGATATTGAGGTCGTTGGAGAAGGCGGAAATGGAGAAGAGGCTTTAAAGCTTTGCAGAGAGAATGATGTTGATTTGGTATTAATGGATATAAGGATGCCTGTATGCGATGGAGTTATCGGAACTAAGCTTATAAAAGATAGTTTTAATAATATTAAAATTTTGATTTTAACTACCTTTAAGGATGATGAATACATACATCATGCGTTAAATTATGGAGCTTCGGGATATCTTTTAAAAGATAGTGATTATGATGTTATATACGAGGGTATAAAAGCCGCCTGCAAGGGCAGCATTGTAGTTCATCCTGAGATAGCTACAAATATAATGCACAATTATAAAGCAGAAGATAAAGAAAACTTTAGCAAGATAATTAATCAGCATGGATTAAGTGAAAAAGAGATAAATATTATAAGAGAGATAGCAAACGGCTTAACTAACAAGGAGATAGGAGACAAACTATATCTAACAGAAGGAACTATAAAAAATAATATTTCTGTTATTCTATCAAAGCTTGGATTAAGAGATAGAACTCAAATTGTTATATTTGCATTTAAAAACGGAATAGCGAATTAAAAGGCTGATCTTAAAGCACAATAAATCTATAGGGGCTGTCTTAAAACAGCATAAAACTACCGCGTGTTATTTGAAACTTAAGGAACTTTCGCTACACAAAGATATTCTAAGTTTCTGAATTTGAATAAATCCAAGTGTTTTGGTTAAACTCGTGCCTCAAACACAACCAACAACACTAAGGTTTTATTCAAATTCAGAAACAAGAATATCTAATGTTCGCTGTAATGTTCCTAAGGTTTCAAATAACATGCTAAGTTTAGCTGTTTTGGGACAGTCCCTAAGTTTATGTAGTTTAGGAGCAGCCTATTTTTATATAAATAATTTATTAAGTGACTTAAGTCATTTCAATAAATTACCTAAGACAATAGGATAAATATGCTAAAGACTATATAATGAAATCATGATAAGAGATACAAGGAGATGGGATCATGGCATTTATAGAAATTAGTAATGTAACGAAAAGGTTTAATGATAAATTAGCAGTAGATAATGTTTCAATGGAAGTTGAGGAAGGGGACATATTTGGGCTTTTAGGGCCTAATGGTGCGGGAAAATCTACTTTGATATCAACAATGGTAGGACTTATTAAAGCAGAAAATGGGGATGTAGTTGTAGGGGGATATTCAATAAATAAAGAGCCTTTAAAGGTTAAGGAGCAAATAGGTTTAGTTCCTCAGGAAATTGCTCTATACGAAAAACTTTCAGGAAAGCAGAACTTGGAATTTTGGGGAGCAATGTATGGGCTAAAAGGAAAGCTCTTAAAACAGAGAATTGATGAAGCTATAGAACTTGCTGGACTTGAAGACAGCATTAAGATGTCGGTAAAGAAATATTCAGGAGGAATGAAAAGAAGACTTAATATAGCATGTGCAGTGCTTCATCATCCAAAGGTGCTTATAATGGATGAACCTACAGTAGGGATTGATCCTCAATCCAGAAATCATATATTTGAATTCACAAAAAATATTAACAAAGAAAATGGAACTACAGTAATATATACCTCTCATTATATGGAGGAAATTGAGGCTCTTTGCAACAGCCTTTTCATATTGGACTTAGGGAAGGAAATAGCAAAGGGAAGCAAAGCAGAAGTAAAAAGGATGGTTACTGATTTAACAAAAGTTGATATACAAACTCCAAAATATAACGAAGAGATTGTGCTTAAGCTTAAAAAGCTTAAAGGAATAAGAGAAGTTGTAAAGGAAGATGGAAAGCTTACTTTAGTAACTAAAAATGAAAGCTTTAGTTTAGATGATGCAGTAAAAATGTTAATTGAAGAGGGAATCAAATTTAACAGCATTCATATTAATGAACCCACTCTCGAGGAAGTTTTCTTAACACTTACTGGCAAAAAGCTTAGAGATTAAGGAGAAAAGTTATGAAAATATGGGCATATATATTGAAAGATTTAAGGATAATTAAAAAAGACTTTGTAAGCAGCTTTCTTATGCTGTTTATATTTCCTGTGATGCTTAGCTTTTTCTATGGCTTTTTTCAAGATAAAATGTTTCAGGAAACTGCCAAGATAGAAAAATTTACAGTTAGTATTAAAGATAATGATAGCAGCGAAAGCAGCAAGTTAATAAAAGACATTTTTAGTAATCAGGCTTTAAAAGATATTATTGAATTAAAAGATTCCGATGGAGATATAGAGGTTATAATACCAAAAGATTTTCAAAGCAGCATACAAAACAATAAAGCTTCACAGCTTATAATAAATCAGCTTAAAAAGGATATGGGTGTTCAAACTCATGTAGTTCAGGGGGTTTTAGACAGCTTTGCAAAAAATATTTCTATAGCTAATGGAGTAAATAAAAATATTTATAATTCTGCTCTCTCTGAATCGCAAAAGAAAGATTTAATACAAAGCTATGCTGTTAAATTAAATACAGTATTTAGTACTTCAGCTGTAAAAGAAGATACTTTATCAGTAAACAATAGGCTTAATTCAATCGAGTATTACGGTATAGAAATGCTTACATTTACTTCTGTACTACTCATAATGTCTTATTCATTGGAATTTATTAAAGAGAGAAAAGAAGGAACTTTAAGAAGAGTATTTTCCATATCTATAGACGGGAAGAGTTTGTACTTAGGAAAAATAGGAGCTTTGTTTATAATATCAACATTATCAATATTAAGTTATGTTTTATTTTATAGATTTACTGGGAAAGCCTTTCACGGAAATTTTGCTCTTATAATTTTGGCAGTAATAATGAATAGTCTTTTAATAGCCTCTCTTACCGGTCTTGCAATATCAATTTTTAAGGATGAAAAAACTGCAAGAATTATTTTAACTACTGTAATGATGGCAGGGACTATGATTGGCGGAGTATTCTGGCCAATAGATATTATTGATAATAAGTTTCTTAATATAGCTTCAAAGTTTACGCCAAATATATGGATAGCAGAAATGTATAAGAAAATCGGATTATATAATGATTTAAGCTCTATGCTTCCAAGCTTAGGTGTAGTAGCTGCTGTAGTTTTACTATCCTTTATTATAGGAAGCGTAAGAATGAGCAGATCTTGGGAAGCTTAAAGGGGGAAATAATATGGGCATGATAAAACTTGCACTGATAAATTTTAAATACATGATTAAAGATAAAAAAGTAATATCATTAATGCTTTTAATGCCGCTTCTGGTTACTGGTTTTATATGCTATATGGCAAAAAGTGATAACAGTACGAGCAGTTTTCCAGTGGCTGTTGTATTAAAAGATAAAGGAAATCAAGGCGAAATGTTAGTTGATGAAATGATAAAAGAGGAGAAAAATTATTACAATATCACAAAACTTAGCGAAGAGGAAGCAAGATCTAAAATCATAGGTGGAAAACTCTTGGCTGCTTATATTATAAGTGAAGACTTTACAGACAAAATACAAAGAGGAGAAAAACCAGTTATAAGTCTTTTGAAGACTGGAAATCAAAATGTTGCTTTTAAATTAGGACAGTATATTGACGAATATATAAACAGCAAGATTTTAATTTCAGACTTGAAAGCTTCTGTAGGCAGTGTTGATGAGAGTCTTATTACAAAAAATAATATTACTACGGAAGTTAAAACAAAGGGAAGCAGCTTTAATTTTGCTAAACTGGTTATGATTCTTATAGTAAATTTTATAATTTTCTCAGCAAACTATGTTGCAGGAGAGATTTTTGCACAGCGCAAGGAAAAAACACTATCAAGGCAGCTTACAACTCCTCATAAGCCTTGGGAAGTGAGTGGAGGGCTTATATTAGGTTTTGGGCTTATACAGGTAGTTATCTATAGTTTTATTATTGTTATATTAAAAATAGCTTTTGACCTTCAGCTTGATGTGCCTCTAATAAATATTTTTATAGGAATGGCATGCATGATTGTTGTTTCGGTAAGCTTAGGTCTGTTTGCTGTTAGAATAACAACAAATGAGGGGCTTTTATCTATAATAGTATGTGTAGTCGGAACTGCAACAGGCTTTGTCAGCGGCTCCTTTACACCAAGTGCCAGTCTTCCATCAGTAATTCAAAGTATATCAAAGTTTACCCCTCAATACTGGTTCTCTGAGATTATGGGCGGAGGAAATGTAATAGTAAGTTCAATCTTGATCTTATTGTTTGGGGTAGTGCTGTTTACAGCAGGCTCTATAAGGTTTAACAAATTAGTAAAAGAATAAAGACCGGAGAAATCCGGTCTTTAAATTTATTTTAGAATATATACATTTACATATTTTACAGCCCAATTTAAGGCTTCTTGTTTTGTGTTAAAGAAAACATCTATTGTGTTTCCAACAATAGCAGAGCCTGTATCAGCAGCTACTGCAAAGCCATAGCCCTGTACAAAAACCTTAGTGCCATAAGGTATTACACCTGGATCTACAGCTATAGTGCTGTAGGCCTCTCCTGAACCTCTTACAGCTTTTCTTCCGGAAGCTGTATAGGCCGAAGTAGCTCCTCCCGTTGGAGAATAGGCAGTTGCTCTCATTTTTACTACCTTGGTATAAGGCACTGGATCTCCACCTCTTGAAACCGGGAGAACAGGCAAGGTGCCTAAAACAATTACCTTATCAGTTGGCTTTTTAGAGATTATCTCATTTACTACTTTTCTTAGTACTTCTTTTCCATTTTCATATGTAACGCTAAAGGTTGTCTTTTTCTCACCTTCAGAGCCATCTTGTACAACTTTTTTATATGTGTTTGGCAGATCATTGCTGTTTTTAACAACTGTACTAAAAGCTACAGCTTCAGTTTCAGAAAGCTCCTTTGTTTCTACTCTTACAACCTCAAGATTCATGCCGTCTGAAAGCTTGGTATCCTTTGATAGGCTTAACTTATCCTGCTGGCCTAATGTTATATTTTCAGCCTTAAGCATAGATTCTACATTATCTTCTGAGGACAATATATTACGTTCTTCTTTATCTACAGCTACTTTAATATTTACTGCCCGCTTAATATTAACTGTTTCATTCTTAACAACCTTTGAATTTAAGGCAGGCTCTATTTTGTCCTTTGGGCCCACTGTAATGCCATCCTCAGCTAAAGCCTTTTCAAGAGTATCTTTAAAAGTCGTAAGCTTTGTTTGTTTACCGTCAATTACTACGGTAATAGTTTTTATATTTGAATATATTACTGCTATTAACCCTGATGCGATTAAGATTGACATTAGCGAAGCAAACAGCTTCTGCGTTCTTAGCTTTTGTAAAAAGTTTTGAACCTTACTAATATTAATCCCCCTCCTTTTATTTAATATGGAAAAAATATGTAAAAGGTATGTAAGATATAATAACTGTTTTTTATGTTTTTGTCAAATTTGCAGGATATAATACCTTTAACATTCAAAAAAATAGAGTATAATTTATATGTGCACAAACTTAAACATGGAGGGGGAACATAAGTTGACTATAAGGAGTTTTTTGAAATATGTAGAAATACAAACCAAGGTAGCAAGTGTCATACCTTTTACCTTTGGAACGCTGTATTGCTTTTACCGTTATAAAAGTTTTAATCTAATTAATTTTTTAATCATGTTTGTGTCTTTGATAACTTTTGATATGGCTACTACCGCAATAAACAACTATATAGATTTCAAAAAAGCGAACAAAAAAGAAGGCTATGGCTATGAAGTGCATAATGCCATGGGAAGAGGTGGGATTAGCGAAAAGACAGGTCAGAGAATAATAATAATCCTATTAGCTATTGCTGCTGTTTTTGGATTGGTATTAACCTTAAGAACAAGCTTAGTTGTATTATTGATAGGCATGCTTTGCTTTGCTATTGGTATATTTTATACCTTTGGACCTATACCCATATCAAGAATGCCTTTAGGAGAAGCTTTTTCCGGAGTTACTATGGGTTTTGGAATTACTTTTTTATCAATCTTTATACATGCCTACGATAAAAATGTTGTTTATTTGAGCTACAGCAATAATGTATTAGGTCTTGGAATTAATGTTTTAGAAGTTTTGTCGATTTTTTTAATCTCAATACCGTTAGTAGGATGTATTGCAAACATAATGCTTGCAAATAATATTTGTGATGTAGAAGATGATATAGAAAATCAAAGATTTACTCTTCCGTATTATATTGGAAGAAAAAATGCTCTTAAGTTATTTGCTTTTCTCTATTATATAGGATATGTAGCAATCATTGCTGCTGTTATTCTAAAGCTATTGCCACTATCAGCTTTAATAATGCTTATAACTTTTATTCCAGCTTATAAAAATATTAAAATATTTCAAGCTAATCCTTCAAAGGCTGAGACTTTTGTACTGTCTGTGAAGAATATGGTGCTTATAAATATGTTTAATATACTTGTACTGGGAGCAACAATAATTACAGTTTCCTTAGCAAAGTAATAATAATTCCTTGTATATAGAGGAACACTATAGTATAATAGAACAATTGACGTTTGAAAGAGGGATATGAATGGAAGAAACAAAAATAGTAGATGTAAAATTTAACGAGTTAGGACTTAATGAAAAGGTGCTTAGAGCTATAGATGACTTAGGCTTTGAAGAGCCATCAAGAATACAAGCAGAAGTAATACCAGTTTTGCTGCAGGGCTTTGATGCTATTGGGCAGGCACAAACTGGTACTGGAAAGACTCTTGCTTTTGGTGCTCCAATTTTAAGCAAGTTTGAGAGAAGTGAAAGCAATAAGATAAATACGATAATACTTACTCCTACAAGGGAACTTGCAATTCAAGTAAATGATGAGATAGTACGTATAGCTAAGTATTCAAGAGTTAGAATGCTGCCTGTTTACGGTGGTCAGCCTATTGAAAGACAAATAAGGGCTTTAAAGAGCGGAGTTGATATAGTAGTAGGAACTCCAGGAAGAGTACTTGATTTAATTAGAAGAGGACTTATTGACTTAAGCCATATTAAGTTCCTTGTTCTTGATGAAGCAGATGAAATGCTTAATATGGGCTTTATTGATGATATAGAAGAGATAATGAAAAATTCTAGTAAGGAAAGACAGACAATGCTCTTCTCTGCAACTATGCCTGATGAAATCAAAAAGCTTACTAAAAGATATTTAAAGTCAGACAGCAAGCATATCGCTATAATAAAAAATACTATGACTGTATCTACAGTAAGTCAGTATTACTATGAAATTAAGCAAAAGGATAGATTCGAATCCTTCTGCAGAATTCTTGATGTAGATGAGCCATCTTCTGCAATTATCTTCTGCAAAACTAAAAGAGGCGTAGATGAATTAGTTGAAGCTATGCAAGCCAGAGGTTACAGTGTAGAAGGTATGCATGGTGATATGAATCAAAATCAAAGATTAAATACTTTAAGAAAGTTTAAAGAAGGAAATCTTGAGTTTTTAGTTGCTACAGATGTTGCTGCAAGAGGAATAGACGTTGAGAATGTAACTCACGTTATAAATTATGATTTGCCTCAAGAAATTGAATCCTATGTTCACAGAATAGGAAGAACCGGAAGAGCAAACAGAGAAGGTATAGCATATACTCTTGTAACTCCAAGAGAATATATGACTCTTAAACAAATTGAAAAAGTAACAAAGAGCAAGATTAAGAGAAAAGAAGTACCTACAATTGATGATATATTCTTAGCAAAATATAAAAATATAACAGGAAGGGTTAAAGAAACCCTTGATACTGAAGACTACAAGAGATTTGTGCCGCTTGCTGCTGAATTAGATGAAGAATTTAACTTAGTAGATGTTGCTGCAGCACTTATGAATATACTTTATAACAAAGAAGTAAGCTTTGATTATACAGAAAATGATATCGGAGCTGATGCAGGATTTGTTAGATTATTTATGACAGTTGGAAGAATGGATAGACTTAATCCAAAAATTCTTCTTCAGTTCTTTAATGAAACTGCAAGATTAAATAAAGAAGATGTTGGAGACATAGATATACTTGAGAAATTTAGTTTTGTAGATATTTCTGAAAGAGTATTAGATACAGTTATGAAAAACTGCACAGGCAAAAAGCTTTGCGGCAGAAAAGTAAAACTTGAAGTGTCTACTGGAAGAAAATAATAAAAAACTCTGAGGCTTTTGCTTCAGAGTTTTTTTTATAAAGTTAATTAAAATGCAATTACTATTCCGCCATCATCTGCATAAGTAGAGCTTAAGCCCTTGGTTTCAACAATTATAACGTCTTTAAAATTATATTTTTTAAGAACCTCATCTTTAAATTCTAAAGCTCTATCTAAACAATTGCAGTGAGCAATCCCTAAGACCTTGTCCTCGAAATTCTTTCCCTCTTCTCCAATAACATCAATAAGTCTATTGAAGGCTTTTTTATAGCCTCTTACTTTTTCAAAAAGCTTAATAGTTCCTTCGTCACCGCACATGATAGGTTTAATAGATAACATTGATGCTATTTTAGCTACTATTGGATTTAATCTTCCTGCTTTTGCAAGGTGTTCTAAATTCTCTAAAAGGAAAAAAGTTTTCATTTCAGTAATGTATTTTGAAACCTTTTCTACAATTTCATTTTCGCTAAAATCAAGCTTAGCAAGTTCATTTATTTTCATGGCTACCATGGTTTCGCCTGAGGAAGCACTTAAACTATCAAATACATGAATAAATTTATTGCCTATTTCCTCCATAAACATATCCTTTGCAAGCACGGCACTGTTATATGATCCACTTAGGAATTTTGAAAGTGTTATAACAAATACACTCTCAGGACCTTCATATCTTTTCATATATTCATTTGGGGAAGGGCAAGCTGTTTTTGGCGCTCCCTCATAAGCATTCATTTCTTTAATGTAGTGTTTTACATCTAAATTTTCATCATCAACAAAGGACTTATCTCCTAATTCCAATATTAATGGAGCAATTTCTACGTGCATTTCTTTTTTCATTTCTTCAGTTAAGTCACAGCTGCTGTCTGCAACAATTTTTATTGACATTAATCCTCTACCTCCAGATATGTAAATACAACTATTATTATTTATTATATACACAAAAAAAATATTTTATTAGCTATATATGAACTATATCATATAATTTATGGATATACTAGATTAATTTAGAATAGTCAGTACAAATTTAATAAAAAATAATGCACTTTTAAAAGTGCATTATGAGGTTACTTATTGAATTCAACTCTAACCTTAAACAAATCTCCATCAATGTCAATATCTAGACGTCCGCCTTGAATATCTACTATACTTTTGGCTATGGCGAGACCAAGGCCTGAGCCTTCAGTAGCCCTTGAAGTATCACCTCTTTTAAATCTTTCAAAGATTTCATCAACATCAAATTCCATTTCATAAGCTGAGATATTTTTCATGGTTATTATATTTTTATCATCACTTTCAGTGAGATCTATATATACTCTCGTGCCAACTTGAGAGTATTTAAGTATATTTCCTATAAGGTTTTCAAAAACTCTCCAAGTCTTCTTGCCATCTAAGTTAGAATAAACCTTATGATGAGGAATGTTAACTTTGAATATAAGTCCTGAAGCTTTGATTTTTTCATCAAGTTCTGCCAGTGATTGACTTAGTAGCTGAGCAACATCAACCTTTTCTATATTAAGCTCTACAGCACCGCTTGCCATTTTAGAAGCTTCGAACAAGTCTTCAATAAGAACCTTCAGCCGCTCGGTCTTCCTTTCTAAAACTTTAATATAGCCTTCTATTTCTTCTTTTGATAAATCTTCTTTTTTCAGTAAATCTACATAATTTATTATGGATGTAAGAGGAGTTTTTAAATCATGAGATACATTTGTTATAAGTTCAGATTTTAGTCTGTCGCTTTTCATTTGGCTTTCAACAGCCTTGCTTATACCTGTTTTCATGTTGTTTATGTTATGTGCAAGTCTTGAGAAGTTTCCTTTGCCTTTTTCCTTTATAACATAGCTTAGATTGCCTTTTACTATTTCATCGGTACCTTTTATTATTTTATCTAATTTTACTATGTTTTTAAGAAGCAGGATTATAACAAAGAATGCATATAATATTATTGCAAGTATAAATAGTTCTGGGGCGGCATGGGCGGATAATGATATTGCAGCTGCAATAACACCAAATATCACTGATCCAATTATAAATATAATGGTTATAAACATCAGGTTTTTATCTTTTAAACTTCCTATAAGAATTTCTTTTAATTTATATAGCAATCCTGATTTAATTTCAGTTAAAAGATTTTCTCTGTATTTAAAACAATTAATGATATCCGGTATGCTTATATAAAGATAGTAAGTAAGTAAAGTAGTAAGAATAAGGTTTATAAAAAAGTCTGATGTAATTAAATTCATACCTTGGTAATACAGGTCTCTATAAATATTTGGTGAAATTATTAAAGCGAAAAATAGTATTAGTAATTTTAGATCAAAAGGAACTTTATTATAAAGCTTTTTAGAAGCTATAATTAAAGAATGATTATCTATTTCTTCTTTTCTAGAGTATCTTAACATCAAAATTCCGGCGGTTAAGAAAATAGGGAAAATTATCAACTGAATAATTGCAAGTATCTTGTTAGTATTAAACTCCTTGCTGCTTGAAATCAGAGGGCTGGTTTTAGGTACTATTACATAACCTTCAAGTCCTAATCCGGAAAGCTGATTGCTTACATATCTGGTACTAGAGGTTGGAGAATTATTAGGCAGACTGAAAGAATATGCAGAATTGTTTTTAATATATTTTTGAATATCATCTACATTATTCAAATTACTATAGATATCACCGCTTTTGCTGTCTTTAAGATAATATTTTACATCAGCTATGCTTTCATATTGTTTTTTAACTGAGTTATAGTTATCGTCGCTTCTTTTTGCCAGTTCTTTTTTTATATCGTCTGCAGATTTAGTATTTTGTTTTTTTATTTCTTCAAGCTTTTTGTTTTTTTCTTCTGTTAGTCTTGTTACTTTATCTTTATTTCCATTGCTTTCAGCATTCTCAATCTGGGAATTATATTGATTTTCCGTATCTTGAAGTTTGTTTTCAAGCTGATTGTCATATTGATTTTTTAAATTATTAAATTCATCAGTATTGATTTTGTCATCAATTGATTTCTTGCCATAGTCTTTATAATCAACATTATAATTTTTAAAGTCGGAATAAAATTCATTTAACCTGCTTTCAAATTGGCGGCCCTCAAAATAGGACTTGAAATTTAAATATTCCTTATTAACTTTAAAATTAAACATGGAACATAAAGCTAATGTAATAGAAACTAAAGATAAAACAAAGATTATTAGTTTCAAATTCTTATTTTTCAATTTTATACCCAATACCCCACACCACCTTTAAATATTTTGGATCCTTAGGATTTATTTCAATCTTTTCACGTATTCTTCTTATATGTACAGCAACGGTATTTTCACTGTTATAGCTTGGCTCTTTCCATACCCTCTCGTATATTTCATCAATAGAAAATACACGTCCTTTGTTTTCCATCAATAGCTCAAGTATTTTATATTCGATGGCTGTAAGCCTGACTTCATCACCATCAACGGTAACAAGTTTGGTATCCTTATTTAGTATAAGACCCTTAATTTGAAGTACATTGCTTATAGGATTAAAGCTTTGAAAGTTTACATATCTTCTAAGCTGGGACTTAACTCTTGCTACAAGCTCTAAAGGATTGAAAGGCTTTGTAATATAATCGTCAGCACCAACATTAAGACCTAAAATTTTATCCGTATCTTCAGACTTAGCTGAAAGCATTATTATAGGAATGTGCTTATTTTCTCTTATTTTAAAGGTAGCTTTAATTCCATCCATTCTCGGCATCATAATATCCATAAGTACAAGTTGTATATCTTCTTCCTCTAAAATCATTAGAGCGTCTATACCATCTTTAGCTTTAAAAACTTTAATATCCTCATTCTTTAGATAGATTTCAATAGCATCTCTTATTTCTTCATCATCATCAACAACTAAAACATTATATTTTGACATAAATCCCCACCCTTTCTCAAACCATTATATCACCTTCCACATAGTTTGCTGTAGCGTAATTATATTATAAGAAATATTTTTTACAAATCAGTATTTAAATTTCTTACAAATTTCTTAAGAATATGAGAGAAGCAAAAAATAAAAAGGTGGTCCTAATTTTTAACTAAGACCGCCTGAAATTTATATATTTAAGGCATTTTTAATTTTACTAAATAGTTTGTTACCATCTGTTTCATCATTATAATCCTCAGGAACTTCAAAATATATTGCATCTAGACCCTTGGAGGACAAAAGCTTAAATATTTCTTCCATAAAGATTCCACGGTTTCCTGATATGCTGCAGGTTGGACTTTGATTGATGCCTATAATTCCGCAGAACTCATAGCCATTTTCAATATATATAAGCAAGTCCTCAAGAACAGGCATAAATAGTCTTTTGCAAAGTTCTCTATATTCACTGCTGTCATAATCAGCTTTTTCCATAGGTTTTCTTGTTATGCCTAAAAATCTAAATTCAGGGCAGGGAAGCTGAATTATTCCAACTCCGCTTTCAACTAAATCCTTAACAAAACTAAAAGCACCCTTGGCTCTTGCAAGTGACTCAACTACGCTGTTTTGATTTAATATACAGTGACTTGTAAGTATTATCTTTTTGCTCCTCATAATTACCCTCCTGTATTCCTTATACTGTTTTTAAAGATTATTAATCTTTAAATCTCCTCATTTAGAACATTATTCAGTTTTAAAAAGGATAGAATAGTTTTTAAACTATCTATCCTTCAATTATTATGCAGATATATTTTTACTTTGCTTATACTGAGCTGGTATATATTTCATAGCAGCAAAAACAAGTAAGCAGGAACCTATTTTATCTATTATGTTTCCTGTGATTCTAGGAATAAATGCTGCAGAGAAAATCTGCATCCCAGAATTCTTAAAAATTAAGAATAGAAGGTCATTGCCTGAACCAGTTATTCCGCCATATACCCAGACTACAATTGGAGTTCCAATTATAGGACATACTATTGAAAGTATTACTCCAGTTATTGCAGCTGTAACTATTGTGAAATCGAATTTTTTAACCATATATCCAACTATTATACCTACGGCAGCATTAACTATGAAGAATGGAATATCTTTTGGGTTTCCTGTAAGTATTGGAGTCAATACATTTGTTATTGTTCCAACAGCAGCACCATACCAAGGACCAAATAAAACAGCAGCGAAGATAGTTCCTACTGTATCTAAAAATAAAAGCGGAATTTGAAGCTTTTGAACTACTGTACCTAGTACAATATTTAATGCAATTGCTAAGGCACACATGACCATTATAAAAGTTTTTCTGTTTTGCATAAAGTATTCCCCCTAAAATAAATATCTAATAACAATATTTATTCTAAGGGCTTTATATATAAGAAGTAAAATAGATAATTTAAATAGATAAGCCTATAAGTATTTATAATCTTAATAAACAGATAGATAGCGGGCTGCAATAATTCAGAGCAGGTTTAAAATATTATTAGAGAGCGATATTAAGATATTATTCTATATCTTGATTTCAAGAAAAGAAGATATCGCGATATCATTATAAGAAGATATATAGTTAAATATTTAAATATAATTGTAATTAAAGTAAATTTATAGAATGCGGCTATAAGTTATGATATAATATGTTAAAAATTGTTATTATTATAACAAACATATTTACTGGGGGGAAAGACAATGGAAAACATTAATGAACCGATTATATCTATTAAAGATTTAAGAATGAGCTATGGCTCAGAGGATGTTCTTAAGGGAATAAATATAGATATTCATAAAGGACAAATAATTGGATATATAGGACCTAACGGTGCAGGCAAAAGTACTACAGTGAAAATACTTTTAGGAATAATAAATAATTACAGAGGTACAATAAAAATTTTTGGTGAAGATATATCTAATGGAAGCATTGAATATAAAAAGAAGATTGGTTATGTACCAGAAACTGCAGAAGTTTATGAAAACTTAACAGCAAGAGAGTATCTTACGTTTATAGGTGAACTGTATGGCTTAGACTATGAAAAGGTGGATGAAAAAGCTAAGAAGCTTATGGAGCTCTTCGGAATTGATAATGTGTATGACTCTAGAATATCTTCTTTTTCTAAAGGAATGAGGCAAAAGGTTCTTATTATATCAAGCTTACTTCATAATCCTGATATATTATTCTTAGACGAGCCTTTAAGCGGGCTTGATGCTAACAATGTTATGGTTGTAAAGGAAATAATGTCTGAGCTTGCCAGCCAAGGAAAAACAATATTCTATTCTTCACATATTATGGATGTGGTTGAAAGAATAAGCAACAGAATTGTACTTATAAATGGTGGACAGGTTGTTGCAGATGGAACCTTTGAAGAGCTTAAAGCAAAGAGTAAGGAAGGTTCTTTAGAGGAAATATTCAACCAACTCACAGGCTTTAACCAGCATAAACAAATAGCAGAAGAGTTTGTAAGTGTGCTTAGTAGTGAGGCATGACAATTAATAATTGTCATGCACTTATAAGGAATACAGGAGGGTAATAATGAAAGATATATGGGTATTAAAGCTTTTAGATAGATTTAGCTCAGTCTTTACTAAACTTGGGATTGATTATAAGATGATGAGAAAAATTGTTCAGCTTAAGCTTACTTTAGACAGTAGAAGAACGACTACAATAATGAATAATAACAATTCTGACAAGAAAAACAGAAATCAGTTTACTTATTCATTGTTTATGTATGGATTTTTGGGTCTTTTTATAGCAATCTTTATTTTTATGCCGATGCCTTTATTTATGAAGATGAATTTTATATTAGGTATGATAGTATTTATGATTATGGCCACAATGATTTCAGATTTTTCATCGGTTTTATTGGATATAAAAGATAAAAATATTCTTGTGCCAAGACCTGTAGACAGCAGAACCATTAACGCTGCAAAGCTTGTGCATATTTTTATATATCTTTTTAGTATTATTGCTGCTTTTTCCGGGCTTGCGATTATAGCTTCAATATATAAATATGGAATACTTTTCGCACTTGTTTTTTTGCTTCAGCTTGTTCTAATTTCGGGGTTTGTTATATTTTTTACATCTATTTTATATTTCTTTATTTTATCAATGTTTGATGGAGAAAAACTTAAAGATGTTATTAATTACTTTCAAATTGTGCTCAGTATAGTTATTACTGTAGGATATCAATTTATGGGACGAATTTTTAATTTGTTCGACTATAATATAGCTTATGAACCAAAATGGTGGCATTATTTGATACCGTCAACCTGGTTTGCGGCACCCTACAGCTTAATATTTGAAGGAAACAAATCCTTTGTTTTTATAGCATTTACTGCTATAAGCATAATATTGCCATTGTCAGCCTTTATTCTTTATTTTAAAGTAATAACTCCATATTTTGAAAGGAATCTGCAAAAGCTTTCTCAAAATAATGAGAGAATCAAAGGATCTAGAGAAAAAAAGGTTAAAAGACAGAGGAACTTCGCTGGATTATTTACTTTTAACAGAACAGAAAATGCATTCTTTAGATTTACGCAAAATATGGTTTCAAATGAAAGAAAGCTTAAGCTAAGTATTTATCCTTCCCTTGCGTTTTCAGTAATAATGCCATTTATATTCATGGCAAATCAATTTGAAAAGGGCAAGAGTTTTTCACAGGTGATGTCAAACATCAGAGGTGGAAAAGCTTATCTTTTCATTTATTTTTCAAGTATTGTGCTTGGAGGAGCTGTTACATATATTAATAGAAGCGAAAAATACAAAGGTGCATGGCTATACAAAGCTCTGCCTATTGAAAAACCAGCAGATGTTTTTAAAGGAGCAATAAAGGCGGTTATGCTGAAGCTGGTAGTTCCTGTATATTTAGTAATAACAGTTATATTTCTAATTATATTTGGACCAAGGATTCTATTAGACTTAACCGGCATATTTTTAAGCGTAATGCTTTTATCCATGCTAATATTCAAATTATCTAAAAAAGAACTTCCTTTTCATAAGGACTTTGCTACAAATAAAAGCAATGAAGAAGGTGCGTTGGGCCTTATGTTTGGAACCATGGCTTACAGCGGAGCCTGCGCAGGAATACACTTTGCACTCACTAAAATTCAGTATGGAATTTTAGTATATAATATTGTATTGCTTGTATTATTTATTTTATTTTGGAATATAAGTTTTAGGTTTAGCTGGAAGGATATTTAGGAAAAGAAGGGTACGAAAAATTAATTTAACAAAATATAACAAAAACTATTGACCATGAAACTACTATGCATTACAATATAGTTAAGGAATACTATGTACTGCATAGTAGTTATTTTTTAGCAGTACTACTATGCGATGCATAATAGAGCTTTAACTGATAGGAGGGATATTTTTGAATGATAAGTCACAGCTTCTAAGAGGCACATTAGAAGGCTGCATACTAAAGATAATAAGTGATGGTGAAACCTATGGTTATGAAATAGTTTCAAAGCTTCGGGAATATGGCTTTACTGATTCAACAGAAGGTACAATATATCCGCTGCTTACAAGGCTTGAAAAGAAAGATATATTAAAGTCAGTTAAAAAGGAATCACCTTTAGGACCGCAAAGAAAATATTATTCCTTATCAGAGCAGGGAATAAAGGAGCTAAAGGTCTTTTATAATAATTGGGTTGAATTTAAAGATATAGTGGATAAAATATTTATAAATTATGGGGGAGAAATAGATGAGTAAGATTAAAGAAGTAATTAAGAGAAATTATGAATTAAGTAAAAAACTTAAAGCAGAATATCAAGATTTATATACAGACATTGTATGTTATATCAGAACAGCACCTCTTACGGAAAGACAGACAGAGGAAGCGGTAAATGATATTTTAGATATCATGCTTGGAGCACAGGAGAGAGAAGAAGATATCTTTAAAGTTATAGGGGAGGATTATAAAAAGTTTTGCGATGAGGTAATAGAGTCTCACAAGGAAAAAAATCAAAGCATAAAAAACTTAATTGAAGCGATCCCTTTATTTATAGGAAATATAGCCTTTTTAATAGGACTTGACTTTGTATCTGAAAAAATTGTCCAGTTTAAAAAACAAAGAAATCTTGATATAGTATATAAGTTTCATCTGACACCGATAATATTAGGAGTAATATTTGTATTTATTGCTGTATATATAGTCAAATGGATAGGAAGAACTGAAAATGAAAAACTGAAAGGCATGAGTAAAAAAGAAAAGATAAAATCTAATTTTTTATTCGGTATATCCTATGCTTTAATAATAATTGCATCTGTAATTGCAGGACATTTTATTGATGAAGTAATACAGGTCAATGTTGCATTTTATATATTAATTATTCCATTATTAATTTTATTTTTGCTGTCAAAGATGTTATCCAACAAGTATGCATAAGTTACCTTTAACACTTGACTATGGTAAAATTTTGAACTATAATAAAGTAATTTTATTAATAAAATAGGGGGACTAGGGATGTCAACAGTTGTACAAATAGACTATAAATCCTCATTGAATCTTATTGAAACAGAAATAGCCATAAAAAGTGTTAAAGATTATTTTGAAAAAAGGCTAGCTGAAATGATTAATTTAACAAGAGTATCTGCTCCAGTTTTTGTGAAAAGCGGCAAAGGAATAAATGATAATTTAAACGGCGTGGAAAGAATAGTATCATTTGATGCTAAAGAGATAGAAGATAATACTTTAGAAGTTGTTCAATCACTCGCTAAGTGGAAGAGAATGGCTCTTTATAGATATGCCTTCAGGGAAGGTGAAGGACTTTACACTGATATGAATGCCATAAGAAGGGATGAAGACTTGGATAATCTTCATTCTATATACGTAGATCAGTGGGACTGGGAAAAAATCATTTCTAAGAAGGACAGAACCTTGGAAAGTTTATTTGTTATAGTTAATCAAATATATCAAGTATTTAAGGATACTGAAAATTATCTGTATTCTATCTATCCAATATTTGAAAAAGTTCTTCCGCAAGATATATACTTTGTAACAACGCAGGAGCTTGAAGATAAATATCCTGAGCTGACTCCTAAAGAAAGAGAAGATGTTATTGCTAAAGAAAAAGGTGCAGTTTTTATAATGCAGATAGGTGGACAGCTTAGGTCAGGTCAAAAGCATGATGGCCGTTCACCTGATTATGATGATTGGACATTAAACGGAGATATAATTTTCTATTATCCTCTTCTTGATAGAGCGTTTGAAGTATCTTCCATGGGAATAAGAGTTGATGAAGAAACATTAGAAAAACAGCTTAAGCTCTCAGGCTGTGAGGATAGAAAAAATCTAGAATATCATAAGGCAGTTCTTGAAAAAAGGCTTCCCTATACAATGGGAGGCGGAATTGGACAGTCCAGAATATGCATGTTTTTTTTAAGAAAAGCTCATATTGGAGAAGTTCAGTCTTCTGTATGGACTGATGAAATAATTGCTGAATGCGAGGCAAACAATATATTTTTACTATAAAAGGCTAAGTTTTATGGATTAAAAAATAAAGAAAGAATATAATAGACGTATAACCCTGTATGAAATTTACAGGGTTTTTAACTTTGTAAATCTTAAAATAATAATTATTTGTAAATTTAATATTATTAGTCATTTTAGTGTAGATTATTTTCTAAAATTAATTATAATATAAAGATATATTATTATTTAGACGACTAATTGTTATAAAGGAGGTTGAAGCCCTAAATAGGCTTTGACGGGTAGCTTATGAGTGAAGTGAATATCTTAAGCTGCCCAGTGTCCGAAGGAAATGAGCGTTCTAGGTTACTCAGTGTTTCGAATGAAAGGAGAAAATATGAAACTGTGTTCAATTTGTAATAAAAATATAGCTACAATTTTTACTGCCAAGACGGTTGAAGGAAAAACAGAAACTGTTGGTGTATGCCTTCAGTGTGCTAAAAAAATGGGAATACCGGTTATAGATCAGCTTATGCAGCAAACAGGCATGAGCGCAGACGATATTGAAAATTTATCTGAACAGATGAATGACATGCTTAAAGATGTCAATATGGAAGAACTAGGCAAGAATGATATGTTTATGAATCTTATGAATGGTGCTTTTCCGACAGAACCTATGGACTTTAATGAAAAAGAAGAAACAAAATCGATTCCGGATTCTAAGGGAAAAGATAAGCCAAAAGACAAAAAAGAGGAAAAGAAGAAAGCTAAAAGAAAGTATCTTGATACTTACGGAACTAATTTAACTGATAAGGCATTAGAAAAGAAAGTAGACAAGGTAATTGGAAGACATCGTGAAATAGACAGAGTTATACAAATTTTAAATAGAAGAAGCAAAAACAATCCTATTTTAATTGGTGAGCCCGGGGTTGGTAAAACAGCTATAGCTGAAGGCTTGGCTGTTAGAATTGCTGAGAAGGAAGTACCTGCTAAGCTTTTTGATGCAGAGGTTTATCTTTTGGATTTAACTGCTGTTGTTGCAGGAACTCAATTTAGAGGTCAGTTTGAAGGAAGAATGAAATCTATAATTGATGAAGCCAAAGAAAACGGCAACATTATTTTAGTTATAGATGAAGTTCATAATATAATTGGTGCTGGAGAAGCCCAAGGCGGAGCTATGAATGCTGCAAATATATTAAAGCCTGCTCTTGCCAGAGGAGAAATCCAAGTAATAGGTGCAACTACCTTAGAGGAATACAGGAAGCATATAGAAAAGGATTCAGCTCTAGAGAGAAGATTCCAGCCTGTAATGGTAGAAGAACCTACTGTTGAGGATACCATAGAAATATTAAAGGGAATAAGGCATTATTATGAAAACTACCATACAGTGCATATAACTGATGAGGTTATTAAAGCAGCAGCTATAATGTCTGAAAGATATATTACAGATAGATTTTTGCCAGACAAGGCTATCGATGTTATTGACGAAGCCAGTTCAAGAGCAAATCTTAAAAATAAGGGTTTAGTTGAACTTAAGGCTGTAAGAGAAGAATTAAAGGCAATTGAAGAGAAAATAGAAGATGCTGCTGAGAAAACCGATTATGAAAAAGCAGCAGAATACAAAGTTGAAAAATATAGACTTCAAGATAAAATTACTAAGCTTGAAAAGGAAACAAGCGAGGTTTATTTAACAGTTGAAGACATTGCCTATGTAATTGAAGCTTGGACGAAGATACCTGTGAAGAGTATAACTGAAGAAGAAGCAGAAAAGCTGCTTCAATTAGAAGAAAGAATTCATAGAAGAGTTATAGGACAGCATGAGGCTGTTGTGGGACTCTCAAGAGCAATAAGAAGAAACAGACTAGGCTTTAGAAAAAAGAGAAAGCCTGCTTCCTTCATATTTGTAGGCCCTACTGGAGTAGGTAAAACAGAACTTGCAAGAGCACTTTCCATTGAGCTTTTTGGAAGTGAAGAAGCACTAATAAGAATAGATATGTCTGAATATATGGAAAAGCATACTGTATCTAAGCTTATTGGGGCGCCTCCAGGATATGTGGGATACGATGAAGGAGGACAGCTGACTGAAAAGGTTAGAAGAAGACCTTATTCAGTAATACTTCTAGATGAAATAGAAAAGGCTCATCCGGATGTATTTAATATGCTGCTTCAAATACTTGAAGATGGAAGGCTTACTGATAGTCAGGGAAGAACCGTTTATTTTGAAAATACAGTCATAATAATGACCTCAAATGCAGGAACTAACTTTAAAAGCAACAATATAGGCTTTGGAAAAGAAGGTTATGACGCTTTGGAGAATAAGGTAAAAGAAGCCTTGAAAGAATACTTTAGACCAGAGTTTTTAAATAGAGTAGATGAAACCATAGTATTTAAGCCATTAGCTAAGGAAGAACTTCATAAAATTGTAGAATTAATGCTTAATGAAGTTTTAGAGGAAGTTAGAGAAAAGGATATTGACATCCAAGTTTCTGAAGAGGTTAAAGACTTCCTTATTACAAAGGGCTATGATGAAAAGTATGGTGCAAGACCTCTTAGAAGATCTATACAAAGATATATAGAAGATGAAATTTCAGAAGGCTATCTTCATAAAAGAATTCATGAGGGATCAAAAGTAAATATAACTTTAGAAAATGGAAATATTGTATTGAAGTAAAAAAAGTTATATACTATAAAGCATGGGTGTCACACTTTTCACGTAGAATAGAGGGATGAATTTTGGATGTAAACAAAGAAGATAAATTAAAATTGTATGGTTTTAATAACTTAACAAAATCGCTTAGCTTCAATATATACGATATCTGTTATACAAAAACAGAGGAAGACAGAAAAAAGTATATTGAGTACATCGATGAACAATATAATTCTGAAAGGCTTACTAAGATTTTAACTGATGTTACGGAAACTATTGGTGCTAGTGTTCTTAATATTGCGAAGCAGGATTACGACCCACAGGGAGCAAGCGTTACACTTTTGATTTCAGAAGAAGAAGTTCCTTTATATGTGCTTGATCCATCCTGTAACAGGGGAGTTTTAACTCCGGCTCGTGAAAATATAGTAGGGCATCTTGATAAGAGCCATGTAACTGTGCATACTTATCCAGAGAGTCATCCTCAAAATGATATAAGTACCTTTAGAGTTGACATAGATGTTTCAACCTGTGGAACGATTTCTCCTCTCAAGGCATTAAATTATCTTATAGACAGCTTTGATTCAGATGTTATTACAATTGATTATAGAGTAAGGGGTTTTACTAGAGATATACATGGATATAAACATTTTATAGACCACGATATAAACTCTATACAAAACTTTATTGCCAAAGATACAATTAATAGATACAATCTCATTGATATGAATATTTTTCAATCAAGTATTTTCCATACAAAAATGAGAGTCAGAGATATCAATCTGCCAAATTATCTTTTTGAAGTCAGAGAGGAAGATTTAAGTCCTGAGGAAAGAGAAGAAGTAATAAAAAAGATTGATAGAGAAATGACAGAGATATTTTTTGGAATTAATGTACCTAATGTTTAGAATAAAGACCTTGTGCTTGGATTTTTTAAAGCACAAGGTCTTTATTTTTTTGAAATTTACACTTTCCCATAATAAGGTGATAAAGTTTTGTGAAAATGATTCGAAATATAATATATACATAAAATTTAAAGAGGTGACAAACATGAAAATAAAAAGTATCAGAAATAAAATTTTGCTTTCAGTATTGCCTGTATTTATTGTAGTAATAGGTGTATTAGTGTTCTTAAGCTATGATAGAATTTCAGCATTAATGAATTCACAGATAAAAAGTGATATGCAAAATCAGCTAGCTACAAATGTGAATGAGATTGAAAAAAGGCTTCAAAGACACGAAAAGGTAGCACAAGATGCTGCAAAAACAGCAGAAGCAGCAAGTACAGTATTAAGCAAAGATAATTATGCGGATTTTTTAAAAAGTATAATTGCAACAAATGATGATACTTTAGGATCTGGAATTTGGTTCGAGCCGTATAAATATAATTCTAGTAATAAGTTTTTTGGACCTTATGCCTATAAAGATAACGGAAAGATAGTATATACTGATGATTATAGTAAAGATGACTATAATTACATAAAGTATGATTGGTACAAGGCTGGAACGACGGCCAATGGTACAGTATGGTCTGATGCTTACTTGGACGATGTAACAAAGATATCAATGATAACTACTACCGTTCCTTTTTATGATAAGAACAAGCAGTTTTTAGGGGTTGCTACTGCTGATATTAATCTTACTACTATACAAGACATGGTTAAGAATATAAAGGTTGGAGAAAAGGGTAAGGCTTTTATAATAGATAAAAACGGAATTTTTATAGCAGACAAAAATGCTGATAATGTTATGAAGGTTAAGATAAGTGAAGACAAAAATTCAAGTTTATCAGAGCTTGGGAAAATAATGCTTGCCAATAAATCAGGACAAGGTACTTATAAAGATGGAAGTGGTAATAATATAGTTTATTATGCTTCTGTTCCAGAGACAAATTGGAAGATTGCATTAAGCATTCCTGAAAGCGAGCTTTTGGCTCCTGTTAAGAAATTTGTTATTAGCATGTCTTTATTGACTGTTATATCCATAGCAGCAGTTATAGCGTTGATAGTATTCTTTGCATTCTACTTAACAAAGAGTATTAATAAGGTTAAAGACTTTGCTATGGCAATTGCAGATGGAGACCTTACAAAGCAGATTGATATAAAGACTCATGATGAGATAGGTAAAATGGCAGGCTATTTGAATACGATGTCGCAAAATATGAACGATATGGTTAAAGAGATATTAGCTCAGTCTACAGAAGTTGCAAGTACAAGTGAGGAGCTTTCTGCAAGCGTTGAAGAAATGACCGCTAAGTTAAATATAATAGAAGGATCGGTTAAAAATATTGATGACGGCATTCAAGAGTTAAGTTCAACTACTGAAGAAATAACAGCTTCTATGGAAGAGGTTGACTCAAGCATCAATGTTCTTTCAGGTAAGGCTGAGGATGGAAGCAGTTTATCAAATGATATAAAGGACAGGGCGGAAAAAATTCAGAAAAACAGTAAAGAAGCTAGTGAGAAATCAGAGTTACTTTATAGAGATAAGCAAAATAAGATACTTCAGGCTGTTGAAGATGGCAAAGTAGTTGAAAAGGTAAAAGAAATGGCTGATATTATTGATAGTATAGCTTCACAAACAAACCTGCTTGCTTTAAATGCAGCTATAGAAGCAGCAAGAGCAGGGGAACAGGGCAAAGGCTTTGCAGTAGTAGCAGATGAGGTAAGAAAGCTTGCAGAGCAGTCAACTCAGGCTGTTTCAAACATAAAGGACACAATTGCCAAGGTTAAAGATGCTTTTGATAATCTATCTGATAATACACAAGAAGTTGTAAGTTATATAGACAGCACAGTAAAACTAGACTATGAAGCTATGGTTGGAGTAGGAAACCAATATGGAAGCGATGCTCAGTATATAAGCACAATGTCTGAAGAAATAGCAGCTATGTCTGAGGAAATAACTGCTACAGTATCTCAGGTAAGCACTGCAGTGCAGAATGTAGCTAGTACCACTCAGCATTCAGCTGAAAGTACAAATGAAATTTTAAACAGCGTAAAAGAAACCACAGCAGCAATGAATGAAGTTGCGCATAGTGCAGAGACTCAGGCTGAGCTAGCTCAAAAACTTAACGATATTGTACGAAAATTTAAGGTTAAATAAATTCCAGGACCAGCACAGTTTTAATGTGCTGGTCTTCTATGATTTATGGTTTATCATATCCCAATTCAAGGTTTTTGAATTAAAATATCAAATAACTTATTAAACTTCATAGTCACTGAGAGGATATAAAAATTTGAATTGAAAAATAATTAACTTTGAAAGGTTGCGGTTATAATGTTATTAAGAAATATTTTGGTGGGAGAATATATAAGATTATAAAATATCTTAGCATGTTCTCTCGTGTAGGCCTTAAAAATATTTGTTTTTAAAGGAGAGAATATGGATAGTAAGGTTAAAGTAGTAAAAAGTGAAAAGTCATGGATGGAAACTGCTGCAATTGACCAGCTTGAAAAAACAGCTGAGCTTGAAGGAATAATAAAGGCTGTAGGACTTCCGGACTTGCATGTAGGAAAAACACCTGTTGGTGCTGCTTATATAACTAAGGATATAATTTATCCTCATATTATAGGCAGCGACATCGGTTGCGGCATGGCTCTGTTTTCAACAGGAATAAAAAGAGGAAAATTTAAATTTGATAAGATGTTTGGAAAGCTTTTTAGGCTGGGAGGTCTAGAAAATATAGATATAAGTGAAAAAATAGAAAATATAGATCTGCCTTTTAAGGAGGCTTTAGGAACTATAGGTTCAGGAAATCACTTTGCTGAATTTCAAGAGGTTTCAGAGGTTTTTGATGAAAAAGCCTTTGAAGAAATCGGTATGGAAAAGAGCAGTGTTTATCTTTTAGTACACAGCGGCTCCAGAGGATATGGAGAATATATTCTCCAGGACTGCATTAGAAAGCATTCCTGTCAGAAGGGTTTAAAAACTGACAGCGAGGCTTTTAAGGAATATTGGGAAGAGCATCAAAGTGCAGTGGAATATGCAAGACTAAACAGAGAACTTATTGCCTATAGACTTTTAGATACTGTTGGTGGTAAGGAAGATAAAAAGCTTTTAGAAAGTGTGCATAATGCTATAACAAAGAAGGAGATTGATGACGGAAGTATATATATTCACAGAAAGGGTGCAGCTCCTTCGGATGTTGGATATATAGTTATTGCAGGCACCAGAAGCACTAAGTCCTATATTATAAAACCTGAAGAAGGGCTATATGACTATTGTTATTCTGTTTCTCATGGGGCAGGGAGAAGATGGCCAAAATTTGACTGCAAGAAAAGACTTCAGTATGTTTATGAGGATAAGATACTTAGGGAAAGAAAATTAGCAAGTACTTTAATTTGTAAAGATAAAAATGTAGTTTATGAAGAGGCTCCTGAGGCTTACAAGAGCATAGAAAAAGTAGTTGAAGATATGCTTAATGAAAAAATGATAAAGCTTGTGGCGAGTTTGAATCCATTAATTACTTATAAGGTTTAAATGCAAGAAAGTCCCGCAAGGGACTTTCTGATATTAATTCTACATTCTAAATTAACTAAAACGCCCAATTTCCATTTCTGAATATAGGCTCTAAATTTCCATCAGCTGTTTCACCATCAATATTTAAGTCTGGAGAACCAACCATAAAGTCCACATGAGTTAAGCTTGTATTAGCTCCATTTTCAGCTAATTCCTCTTCACTCATTGAAGCTCCATTCTCAAGGTTAGTAGGATAAGCCTTTCCTAAAGCAAAGTGACAGGAAGCATTCTCATCAAATAATGTATTGAAGAATATAATATTTGTATTTGAAATTGGAGAATCATGAGGAACTAATGCAACTTCCCCAAGGTAATGTGAACCTTCATCAGTCTCGATAAGCTTTTTCAAGGTTTCATAGCCTTGCTCTGCGGAAAAGTCTACTATCTTTCCGTTTTCAAATTTAAGAGTGAAATTATCGATTAAATTACCGCTGTAGTTAAGAGGCTTTGTGCTTCTAACTGTACCGTTAACTCCATCTCTCTTTGGCATTGTAAATACTTCTTCTGTAGGCATATTTGCTACAAAATATGTGCCCTCATACTTTCCGCCTTCAACATTTGAACCTCCGCCGGCCCAAAGATGTTTTTCAGGAAGCTCAACAGTTAAGTCTGTAACTGGAGATTTATAATGAAGCTTCTTAAACTTCTTACTGTTTAAATAATCAAGCTTGGAATTTAAATTGTTAGTATGCTCTCTCCAAGCATCAACGGGATTTTCTCTGTCTACTCTTGTAGCTTTAAATATGTTATCCCAAAGTTTTTCTACGCTTTTTTCAGCGTCGGCATCAGGAAATACCTTAGCAGCCCATTCTTTTGTAGGAACTGATATAACACACCAAGCAGCCCTGTCTGCCATAACATAGCTTCTATAGCCGTCTAATGCTTTTGATGACGTTTTGTTAGCAATAGATATTCTTTCTGGATCAACACCCTTTAAAAGATCAGGATTTGAAGCTGAAATGCTTAAAAAGCCTGCTCCTTCTCTAGCCATTTCTTCAAGACCTTGAGCTCTCCACATAGGATATTCAGAAAAAGCTTCCTCTGGAGCATTTAGATATTTTATTCTTGTAACTTCTTCATCTGCCCATTCAATATGAACATTTTTAGCACCTGCTTCATAAGCTTTTTTTGCAGCTGCTCTAACAAATTCAGCAGCTGGAAGCGGAGCATTAATAACGAGTGTCTGACCTTTCTGTATGTTGATACCAACCTTAACAGCCAGCTCTGCATATTTTTCAAGATTTTCTTTAAAGTTCTCCATGTAGATTCCTCCTTATATGGTTTTAAAACCACTAATTATCTATATTCTAACATTAATAATGTGCATATAAAAGCACAAAATTATTAGCAAAATAAATACGCTTTATTTTTATAGCCAAATAATGTAAAATGTATATATTGCCATATAATAAATATGGGATAGGGGGTAGAATCATGGCAAAAGTATTTAAAAATAGTAATAATGAATTAAGGTCTGGGTGGAAGCTTGCATGCATTATGGCATTATACTTAGGTATTACTTTAGTTCTTCAAATTGTTCTTGGTATGGTACTGGGAATAATTTTTATGCAAGGTACAAGTATAGAAAATTTGAACAGCTCAATTAATAATTTTATTCAACATTCTTCTCAAGGAATGTTTCTAGCTCAGGTAATAGATATGGCTGGCTTTTTAATTGCATTAATAATTATGCTTAAGGCAGTTGACAAAAAAGGTTTCAGAGATATAGGATTTACAGGCATAGGAAGCAATTTCAAAGATTTTGGGGCTGGACTTTTATTTGGAGCAGTTTCTTTTACAGCAATCTTTATAGTGCTATATGCAACTAAAAATATATCTCTTCAAAACACTTTAGGAAGCCCAAAGTTTTCGTCATATACTTTTTGGGGAATAGGTTTATTTATAATAGTTGGTTTTAAAGAAGAGCTTCTATCAAGGGGATATTCAATCACTGCATTAAATCAAATGAAAAGACCTTGGCTGTCTGTACTTTTATCTTCATTAATGTTTTCAGCACTTCACTTACTTAATCCTAATGTAAAAGCTTTAGGACTTATTAACATAGTTTTTGTAGGAATTCTTTTTGGATATATGTTTGTAAAGACTAATAACATTTGGATGCCTATTGGCTATCATATAACCTGGAATTACTTTCAGGGAAATGTCTTTGGCTTTCCTGTAAGCGGAAATGAGGCACACGGAATATATAATATAAATGTATTAAAGGATAATATATTAACTGGCGGAGCTTTTGGACCGGAAGCAGGAATACTTACAACCATTGTTATTGCCATTGGAATTTTAATAGTTTGGAGTATGCCAAAGAGAGAAGTTTCCAGAAATAAGGGTTATAAAATGTATGAAAATATATAAGATAGGTAAAATGAGATTATAGATTTTTATATTGTATAAAAATTAATATGCTTGTGATAAAATGGTAGTATTAGAATAAAGTTAACATTATTACATAAAGGAGAGATTTCAATGAGTAACTACGAAGAAGGTTCAATGGAAGAAATGATGGCAGCCTTAGAAGGAGGCCTAAAAAGAATAAATGCTGGTGATGTTGTAAAGGGAACTGTTATATCAGCTTCTAACGACTCAGTTTTTGTTAACATAGGATATATGGCTGATGGCGTTATATCTAGGGAAGAGTTAAGCTACGACCCAATGGTAAATCCTAAGGATGTTGTAAAACCGGGAGATGAAATATATGTATACATACTTCAGGTTAACGACGGTGAAGGAAATGTTGCCTTATCCAAAATTAAAGCTGAAGAACATAAGGTTTGGGATGAATTTGAAGAATCCATAAATGAAGGAAAAACTTTAGAAGTTAAAATCAATGAAGTTGTAAAAGGTGGAGTTACTGCTAATGTAAAAGGTGTTAGAGCATTTATTCCTGCTTCACAGCTTTCTTCAAAATATGTTGAAGATTTAAAGAGCTTTGTAGGAAAGAACTTAGTAGTAAAAGTTATTGAGCTTGATAAGGATAAGAAAAAGGTTATTCTTTCAAGAAAAGAAGTCGAGAAAGCTGAAGCAGAAATAAAGAAGGGTGAAGTGTGGGCTTCGCTTAAAAAGGGAGAAAGAAGAACTGGTACAGTTACAAGACTTGCTAAGTTTGGAGCTTTTGTTGACTTAGGCGGAATAGATGGCCTTCTACATAATCAAGACCTTTCATGGAAAAGAATTTTAGATCCAGCTGAAGTTGTTTCAGTAGGAGATAAGGTAGAAGTTTATGTAATTGATTTTGACAAAGATAAGGGAAGAATTTCTTTAGGACTTAAAGAAGTTTCAGAGAATCCATGGAACAGTGCAGGAGCTAAATTTAAAGTTAATGATATAGTCCAAGGCACAGTTGTAAGACTTACAGACTTTGGTGCTTTTGTTGAAGTTGCTGAAGGAATAGAAGGTCTTGTACATGCGTCACAAATTTCAGAAGAAAGAGTATCTAAGCCATCTGCAGTTTTAAATGTTGGCGATAAAGTAAAGGTAAAAGTATTAGAAATAGATACTAAGAATCAAAAAATGAGCTTGAGCATCAAAGAAGCTAAAAATACAGAGGAAAGAGAAGAAATAAAAGATTTCTTAGGAGATAAATCTGAAGGTTTAACTTTGGGAGATTTGCTAAAGGATAAATTTAAAGATTTTAAGTTTGAAGAATAATTTTTAGGAGCGACAGCAGCATGGAAGTTGAAATATTCTTTAAAGGTGAAAAAGAGCCGGTTGTTTACACTGGTGACAGAATAGATGTACTGGATTTTGAAATGAATGGTACTAAATACAAGCAAATAAGATATTTCAGAAAAGGCTTTAGTAAAAGCGATCTCGTTGAAGAAAGCAAGATAAATAGAATTGTTACTAAAGAAGTGAAGTAGATACAATAAGAATGGGCTGCTGTAAAACAGCTTAAACCTCTGCGTGTTCTTTAAAGTTTAGGAAACATTCGTTCAATGTTTCTACAACTTTAAAGAACACGCTAAGTTTTTGCTGTTTTACAGCAGCCCTTATTATTTTATAATTCATCTAAACTCTTAAACTCATATCCTTGCTTTTTCCATTCCTTTAATAGGCTGTCCAAAATTGTTGCATTGGTTTTTGACTCTGCGTGAAGAAGACATATCATACCCGGTTTGGTTGATTGCAATAAGAACTCTTTAGATTTTTCAGGGTCAGGCTGATTATTTACGTCATAATCCTTGTACGCAAGAGAGAAAAATATAGTTTTATAGCCTAGTTTTTGGGTATAGTATAAGGATAATTCGCTGAAATCGCCCATTGGTGGTCTGAAGTTTTTAGATAATTTCACTCCTGGAACTTTTGCGGCAGCAGCCTCAACTCCTGTTAGTTCTGCATTGAAAGTATTCTCATCAGTAAAGTCAGGCATAGATTTATGATGTACTGAATGGTTGCCGATTACATGTCCTTCGTTTGTCATTCTTTTTAAGAGGTCAGAGTTCTTAATACCGTTAAAAGAGCCGACAATGTATGGAGCCGTTACAAAAAAGGCCGCATGGACATTATTTGCTTTTAATGTATCTAAAATACTTGGAGTATAACCGTACTCATAGCCTTCGTCAAAAGTAAGATATATGATTTTTTTAGAAGTATCACCAAAGGCATAGCCATGATATTTTGATAATAAAGAAGCACTGCTTTTAGGGGAATAAGCCCAGGACCAGCCTATTCTTTTAGTATCAAGGGAAGCAGTGTTCGAGACGTTTACTGGTGCTGCAGGCTTAGGAGTTGGATCAGACTGTGTATTACTTTTTTCAGGCGGTGGAGGTATATTTTCAGTAGGATTATTTTTATCAGTGTTATCACCAGAGGGGTTAGGTAAATTATTTTCTGAATTCGTGTTTTCATTATCACTAGATTGACTAGTGTTTGAATTTATAACTGTATTATTTGCTGCAACTGCTTGTTTTGTTTTTGTGCTGCAGCCTGAAATTACAGTAGAAACAGCTAAGCTTAAAGCTAGTAATATTTTAATTTTATTCTTCATAAGCTTCACCTCCAATTGTCATATTTAAATAAATATTTATATTTTCATATTATCACAAACCCCATGCAAATTGAATAAAAAACGCATGGATAAGTTAGATAATCCATGCGTCATAAATACTATTTTTAATCAATAACAGGTACAGACTTTAATTCTCTAGTACCCCAAATATCTTTAGAGTATTCTCTAATAGTATTATCACTGGAGAAAATACCAGAGTGCGCGATGTTCATTATACACATTTCATTCCATTTTGCTGTATCTCTATATAGCGTATCAATCTTCTCTTGAGCCTTAACATAAGCATCAAAGTCTTTTAGAACAAAGTACTCATCATTAAACATTAAAAGAGATTCATGAATATTTTTAAATTCACCTGAAGATACGCCTAAAGAACCATCAACTAATTGATCAAGTATTCTTTTAACTCTCATATCGTTATTATAAATATCAAAGGCAGAATAACCTCCGTATTTATTGTAACTTATTACCTCGTTCGCTTTAAGACCGAAAATAACTATATTATCTTCACCTACAGAATCCTTCATTTCAACATTAGCACCATCAAGAGTTGCAACAGTTATAGCACCATTCATCATGAACTTCATATTTCCAGTTCCAGAGGCCTCTTTTGAAGCTGTTGAAATCTGCTCGCTTACATCAGCACATGGAATAACTTTTTCAGCTAGAGATACGCTGTAGTTTTCAAGAAAAATAACTTTTAACTTTCCATTAATACTTTGGTCGTTGTTTATTTTATTTGCTACAGTATTTATAAGCTTAATAGTCTGTTTTGCAAGATGATAGCTAGGTGAAGCTTTAGCACCAAAAAAGAAGGTTCTTGGAACAATATCAAGATTAGGATTTTCCTTAAGTTTATTATATAAATACATAATGTGAAGAATATTTAGCACCTGTCTTTTATAAGCATGAAGTCTTTTTACATGAACATCAAAAATTGAATTTGGGTCAATATCAATTCCGTACTTGGCTTTAAGCATATTTGAGAATTTAAGCTTATTTTCTTTTTTTATAGAAGCTATTTTACGTTGTAGAGACTTATCAGTTTTAAAGTTTTCCAGTCTTCTTAATTCATTAGGATTTTTAATCCAATTAGTACCTATAGTATGATTTATGGCTTCCGTAAGTTTTGGATTTGCTTTCATAAGCCATCTTCTGTGGGTTATGCCGTTAGTTTTATTATTAAATTTTTCAGGGAAAACCTGATAAAAGTTATTAAGTTCCTGATTCTTTAATATCTCAGTATGAAGCTTTGCAACTCCGTTAACAGAATGACTTCCTACTATAGCAAGATAAGCCATTTTAATAACTCCATCATTGATTATAGACATACTATTTATTTTTCCATTTTGCCCTTGGTATCTATGAGACAGCTCTTCACAAAAACGTTTATTTATTTCTTCAATTATCATATATATTCTTGGCAGAAGCTTCATAAACATGTCAACAGGCCATTTCTCAAGAGCCTCGGAAAGTATGGTATGGTTTGTATAAGCCATTGTATTAGTTGTTATACGCCATGCTTCCTCCCATGACAGTTCTTCTATATCTACAAGTATTCTCATAAGCTCAGCTACTGCAACAGAAGGGTGAGTATCATTTATATGTATTGCAGTATGTTTGTGAAATTCATTCATGGGAAGTCCTGATTTTTTATAGCTTCTAACTATACTTTGAAGTCCTGCACTTACAAAGAAATACTGCTGTTTAAGTCTTAGAAGCCTTCCCTCAAAATTGCTGTCATCAGGATATAAAACCTGCGATATTGATTCTACTGAGGTTCTGTAAGCAGCGGCTTTAAGATAATCGCCTCGGCTGAAGGTTGAAAAATCGAATTCATAGTCTACTGGTTCTGCACTCCATAATCTCAAGGTGTTAACCATATTTTTATCATAGCCAACTACAGGAGTATCGTAGGGAACTGCACGTACTGGTTCATAATTTTCATGAATAAAGGAAAGTCTCCCGGTTTCATAAGTAGCTCTTACCTTTCCGCCAAAGCGTACTTCAACAGCTTTATTTTCCTTTTTAATTTGCCATACATTGCCATCTCTTAGCCAGTAGTCAGGTATTTCAACTTGATAGCCGTCAACTATTTTTTGTTCAAATAGGCCATATTTGTATCTTATGCCGCAGCCATGACCAGGAACACCAATGGAAGCCATAGAATCCAAGAAACAAGCTGCAAGTCTTCCAAGGCCGCCATTACCAAGCCCCGCATCATTTTCAACTTCCTCAAGCTCGTTTAAGTCTATGCCAAGCTCAGTTAAACCTTCATAACATAGTTCTCTTATACCTAAGTTCAGAAGGTTGCTGCCTAGAAGCCTTCCTATTAAAAATTCCATAGAAAAATAGTAAACTTGCTTCTCGCCGCTCTCCATGTAATATTTGTTTGTATTAACCCAATTTTCAGTGACATAATCTCTAACTAAGCCACCAAGGGCAAAATACTTATGGAGCTTTGAAGCAGTATCAATTTCTTCAGCAAAGGTGTTCATTAATTTTCGTTTATAATCAGACTTGAATTTTTCTTTATTAAGTTTCATTATGATTCTCCTTTATATTTTGAAAACGTATAAATATCCCTAATATAACAGTAGACAGCAAATACTGCTGTCTACTAAAATTATTATTCTATAATAAGGAATCGTATAGATTTTTGTATTCTAAAGCTGATTTTTTCCAGCTGTTATCTATAAGCATAGCATTCTTTACAAGATTGTTCCACAACTCCTTATTTTCATAAAAATTAAGTGCTCTTTTTATAGTATAAAGCATATCATGAGCATTATAATTTGAAAAGGAAAAACCATTTCCTTCATTAGTATATTCATTGTAGGCATGAACTGTGTCTTTTAGGCCACCAGTTTCACGAACAACAGGTAAAGTACCATATCTAAGTGCAAGAAGCTGCCCTATACCGCAAGGCTCGAACAGTGAAGGCATAAGGAACAGATCAGAGGAAGCATAAATTCTTTTTGCAAGAGTATTATTAAAGGTTATGTTTGCAGAGAGTTTGTCTTTACTGACCTCAGCGTAGTAGCGCAACATTTCCTCGAATTTTTGCTCTCCAGTTCCAAGTACAACAAGCTGTATATTTAGTGCTAGCAGTTCTTCAATAATATGAGCCAGTAGGTCTATTCCTTTTTGTGAAGCTAATCTTGTAACCATTCCTATCATAGGAATATTTTCATTAACAGGAAGGTTTAAGCTTTTTTGAAGTTCTAATTTGTTTTTAGCTTTACCACTAATATCATTGTAATCAAAGTTATAGAATAATTCCTTATCTTCTCTAGGATTAAATAGTTCCGTATCTATTCCGTTTACTATTCCGCTTAAGTCATTGCTTCTAACCTGCATAAGTCCATGAAGACCTTCACCGTAGAATGGAGTTTTTATTTCCTCCGCATAAGAGCTGCTCACTGTTGTTATTTTGTCAGAGAAGTTGAGTCCGCCCTTCATAAAGGAAATACCATCATAATATTTTAGCATATCTTCAGAAAAGTAATTATCTCCAAGGCTTAGTAAGTCGCCCAGGGTTTCCTTTGGGAATACTCCTTGGTACTGAAGATTATGAATAGTAAATATTGTTTTAATATCCTTAAATCTAGGATTATTTTTGAAGTGCTCTTTCATTATAGGAGCTATCATACCAGTATGCCAATCGTTCAAGTGAATAATATCGGGAGTAAAGTCAACCATATGATTAATCGCTTCAAGTGCTGCTCTGGAAAAATAGGCAAATCTTTCTCCATCATCATAGAAGCCATAGGAGCTTGGTCTCTTAAAATAGTATTCATTATCTATAAAATAGAAGGGGATACCGTCGTATTCCAGATATTGAAGTCCTCCGTATTGATTTCTCCAACCCACGGGAACATTAAAGGTTTCTAAAGTGATCATTTTGTCCTTAAATTCTTGTTTTATATCTGAATACTTTGGAATTATGACTCTAATGTCTACGCCCATTTTTCGAAGTGCCTTAGGAAGAGCGTAAGCGACATCACCAAGACCTCCTGATTTTATAAATGGATGAGCTTCTGAAGATGCAAAAAATATTTTCATAAATAATCTCCTCCTTCTAAAAGTTTATTCAAAGTGAAGCTTTTTTTCGACAACTAAAGGAATATCCATATCACCCTTTAATTCTTTTCCTTCTTCTATAACAATATTTTTATCTATTATGATATTGCTAAGTTTTGCACCAGCTTTAATTTCACAGTTTTGCATTATAATGCAGTTCTTAATTTCTGCACTTTCGTGTATCTTCACTCTTCTAAATATAACGCTGTTTTCAATGTGACCATCTATAACGCAGCCATTAGCTATTAACGAGTTTGAAACCTTTGAAGAGTTTGAGTATTTAGTGGGAGGTTCATCCTGGGACTTTGTATAGATTAGTCCATTACTGAAAAACAACTCATTATTTATATTTAAGTTTAATAGGTCCAAGCTAGTTTTATAGTAAACCTCAGCAGAATTTATACAGCTTACGTAACCTTTAAATTCATAGGCATTTACTTTTAGATTTCCAAGCTTCTTATAAATAGCTTCTTTAATGGAACTGTAATAGCCGGATTTAATACATTCAAGTGTTAAGTTTATAAGAACTTCCTTTTTCATTATGAACATTTCCATAGATATATTGTTTATATTATCTGTTCCTATATTTTTGCCCACACTGAGCACATTGTTATTCTCATCTAAATTTAAAATACTGGAGTCTATAAAGTTTGATTTGCAGTTTTCTGCATGCTTATATATTATAGTAATATCCGAGCCAGAGGCTTCATGGTAAGCAGCAGCTGATTTATAATCTATATTGCAAACCATATAAGAGGAGGAAAGAATAACATACTCTTCTTTACTTTTATAAAAATACTCTATATTATTTTTTAAGCTTTCAATTTCATTCATATAATAATTATTCTTGTCTAATTGGAAGATAAATAAACCATTTATTTTCCTATCTAAATCCCAAGGCTTCCCCGAGCCGATATGATCCATGAGAGATCTTGTTTTTCCATCAGTAAACATTCCTATATTTGTAATACCTGAATTAACCATATTTGAAAGAACAAAATCAATTATTCTATATCTTCCGCCAAAGGGGATGGAGGCTAAGGGTCTATTCCTTGTAAGCCTTTTTATTTTATCGTCATTTTCATTTAACATTAATATTCCCATGTAATTTTTAAGCATAGAGTTTCATCTCCCATCAACCTTGAATTAAATCTATATTTCTGAATATTTGTCTAGTACTCTTCCTTCAGCAACAACTGAAATTTTGCTGCCATCATCTATTTTAGTATCTTCTTCAATAATAACATCTCCGCCAATAATAGCCTTTCTGACCTCAGAATTGTCTTTTATTTTTGTGTTTGCCATTACTACAGAATCTATTACTCTGCAGCCTTTACCTACATAAACTCCAGGAAATAATACTGAGTTAATTACTTCACCAAAAATTTCACAGCCGTCAGAGATGAGCGAGTTTTTAACTGATGCAGTTTCTCCAATATACTGCGCGGGTAAGGTTGGGGATACTGAATAGATTTTCCAGGCTTTATCATGGATGTTTAATTCATTGTTATCATCGAGTAAATCCATATTTGCCTGCCATAGACTTTCTATAGTACCCACATCCTTCCAATAGCCTTTAAAAGGATATGCAACTAATTTTTTGCCTGCTTCAAGCATTTTAGGTATTATATTTTTACCAAAGTCATTACTTGATTTTGGATCCTGCTCATCCTTTATTAAAAACTGACTTAATGCCTGCCAATTAAATATGTAAATACCCATTGAGGCAAGCGTGCTCTTAGGATGTTTTGGTTTTTCTTCAAATTCATATATTTCATAGGTTTCATTTGCGTTCATTATTCCAAATCTACTAGCTTCTTCAAGAGATACATCTATAACACCTATAGTTGCATCTGCATTTCTTTGTTTATGAAACTCAAGCATCTTTGAATAATCCATCTTATATATGTGGTCGCCAGAAAGAATAAGTACATATTCAGGGTTAAAGCTGTCAATAAAATTCATATTTTGATATATGGCATTTGCTGTTCCCTTGTACCAATCACCGCCGGATTCACGCATATATGGAGGAAGTATACTTACTCCGCCTTTATTTCTATCAAGGTCCCAAGGAGAACCTATACCTATATGTGAATTTAGGGCAAAAGGACGATACTGGGTTAGAACACCAACTGTATCAATCCCACAATTTGAACAGTTGCTTAGTGGAAAGTCTATAATTCTATATTTTCCACCAAAGGGAACAGCGGGTTTAGCAATTCCTTTTGTAAGTACACCAAGTCTACTTCCCTGTCCCCCTGCAAGGATCATTGCTATCATTTCTTTCTTCTGCATTTTCAATTCCTCCTTTTAATCGGAACACAGAGTAATTTAAGACTCTCGCTCCGCTCGAAAATTACTCGTAAAAGTCCATTTAGGACTTTTACCTCCTTTTAGTCGGAAGCACTGAGCAATTAAAGATTACTCACTTCCGTTCGCTAATTGCTCGTTGAAGTCCGTTTAGGACTTCAACCTCATCAAATGCCGGCTTATCCAATCTATATTCATATTGCGGTTTAATAAATATAGTGGCTAGCGGCGGAATTTTAATTTTTATATTATATGGCTGATTATGCCACTTCTCAAGCTCAGGTTTAATTATTTCATTATTTATCTGATTTGAACCTCCGAAGCAGTCGCTATCGCTGTTGAATATTTCTTTATAGTGTATAAAGCTTGGAACTCCAATCTTATAATCTTCATATACTATAGGAGTAAAATTACAAACAATTATTATAAAATCTTTTGGGTTTTTACCTATTCTCATAAATGATATTATGCTTTGTTCATAGTTTTGATGATCAATCCACTGAAAACCTTCATAGCTGTGATCTTTTTCCCAAAGAGCTTTTTCATATTTATATAGCAAATTAAGCTTTCTTACATAATCCTGCATGGATTTATGCATAGGATAATCTAAAAGCATCCAATCAAGTTCATGTGCAAAACGCCATTCTATAAATTGACCAAACTCGCTGCCCATAAATAAAAGCTTTTTTCCTGGATGAGCTATCATGTATCCATAAAACATTCTTAAATTAGCAAACTTCTGCCAATAATCACCGGGCATTTTATTAAGTAAGGATTTTTTGCCATGTACTACTTCATCATGTGAAAGAGGCAGAACAAAGTTTTCGGAAAAAGCATACATGAGAGAAAAGGTTATTTGGTTATGATGATACTTTCTATATATAGGATCCATTTGCATATATTTCAGCATATCATTCATCCAGCCCATGTTCCATTTGTAGTTAAAGCCTACACCCCCTAAATAAGCTGGGGCCGTAACTGCAGGGTATGAGCTTGAGTCTTCTGCAATCATGAGTACATTGGGAAAGTATTTAAATATGGTGGAGTTTAAGTGTTTTAAAAAATCTATTGCATCAAGATTTTCACTGCCTCCAAATTTGTTTTTTAGGGACATATTTTCTTTCTTCCCGTAATTTAAATATAGCATGTTTGCTACTGCATCAACTCTCATACCATCAATATGATATGTATCAAACCAAAACAAGGCATTAGCCGTCAAAAATCTCCTCACTTCAGGGCTGCTTAAATCAAAGTTAGCAGTACCCCAATCATAATTTTCGCCAAGCATTGGATTTTCATATTCATAGAGCTTTGTCCCGTCAAAATTATGTAATCCATGAGCATCCTTACAAAAGTGACCTGGAACCCAATCTAAAATAACACCAATATTATTTTGATGGAATTTATCTACAAAATGCATGAAATCTTCTGGAGTGCCAAACCTGCTTGTAAGTGAATAATAGCCTGTACTTTGATATCCCCAGGAAGCATCTAAAGGATGTTCTGTAACAGGAAGAAGTTCTATATGGGTATACCCCATATAAAGTATGTATTCTAGAAGTTTGTCAGCTATTTCTCTATAATTTAGAAATTCTTCATTATCATTCATTTTCCAGGATCCGAGATGAACTTCATAAATATTTAGCGGCTTATCATATAAAGCTTCAGAGCTTCTTTTTAAAAGCCATTCATTATCATTCCATTCAAAAATATCTAAATTAACTACCATTGAAGCGGTATTAGGTCTTAATTCGGAATAAAAAGCAAAAGGATCAGACTTAAGCTGATTTTTACCATCATAAGTTGTAATTTCATATTTATAGATATCACCAGAGCAAAGGTTAGGAATAAACAAGATCCATAAACCTAGTTTTTTGTTACTTTTCATTATATGCTTGCTGCCTATCCAATTATTAAAGGTGCCTACAACTTTTACTTCTTTTGCATTAGGAGCCCATAGGAAAAAACGAACTCCTTTAACACCATTTATAGTTGTTTCATGACTGCCTAGAATATTATAAAGTTTTATTTTTTGTATATTGTGAAGTTCTATTTTTTTATTTTTTTTTATATTCATAAAGCACTTCCTTTGACTTATATAACAAAAGGCAGAACTTCGTATGTTCTGCCTATTTAAAATTTTAAGGTTACATGAAGTTTGTGCAATAACTAAATTAAAAACCTTCATATTTTAATAAAATAATATATATATTAAAGCTATAAGTCTCTATAGATATATAGTACCTTGTTTATAAGGCACCGTCAATAATAATACACTGTACTATTTTAAATTTTTAAATAGTTGAAATATGTCGTTAGTGTTATGTCAATGTTACATAGAATAGAGTGTACTAATAATTATTTATAGTTATAATATAAATAGAAATAACTTTAAAGGCTGGTGGATATATGAAAATACTTTTAACAAACGATGATGGAATTTATGCTCCTGGTTTATATAAACTTGCAAAAGAATTAGAAAAATATCATGAGGTTGTAATAGCTGCACCGGATAATCAAAGAAGTGCCTGCGGCCATTCGATAACAATAACAAGACCTTTAATTGTGAAAAAGGTTAAGCTTGAAGGTATAAATTCAAAAGCCTACAGTATAGATGGAACTCCGGCAGACTGCGTTAGAACTTCTGTAGAAAAGCTTATCGAAGGTAAGATTGATATGGTGGTCTCAGGAATCAATAAAGGGGTAAACTTAGGAACAGATGTTATTTATTCAGGAACAGTTTCAGCAGCTATTGAAGCAGCGGTATATAATATTCCCTCCATAGCAGTGTCTTCGGAATTTCAAGGGGATAAAGACAACTATGAAATTTCAGCAAAAACAGCAGTTGAAATAATTTCAATAGCAAAAAATAATTATATAAGTGATGATGTAGTTTTGAATATTAATGTTCCGCTTGTAGATAAAGAAGATATCAAAGGCATTAAGGTTTGTAAAATAGGAAATAGAACTTACAATAATGTTTTTGTTGAGAGTAAGGATGAAGAAGGAAATCTCATTTATGAAATAATGGGCAGTGTAAATGATAAATATGAAGAAGATACGGATGTAAGTTACTTTAAACAGGGATATATAACCATTACACCGCTTCATTATGACTTGACTAATTATAAGATAATAGATAGAGTAAAACAGTGGTTTTAACAGGGCGTAATTAGATAAGTAGTATAAATATAGCTCAAGTAGAATAAAATATTTATGTAGCTGCTAAAATCTAAGCATACACAATAATTTAACATTTATTTTTTGCCTAAAACTTTACATATGTCGTGGAAGTTGGTAAAATATAATTAATATTAAATGAAATTGAATGTTAAGAGGAGGAAAAAATTATGAAAAAATATGTTTGTATAGCTTGTGGATACATATATGATCCAGAAATAGGTGATCCAGATAACGGAGTAGATGCAGGAACTAGCTGGGAAAACGTTCCTGAAGATTGGCTATGCCCACTTTGTGGAGTAGGTAAAGATCAATTTGAAGAAGTAGAATAGTAAAAAAGATGGCTCACTTCGGCCATCTTTTTAATTTTCTTCTAAAACTTCAGTTTTGGTAATATTCTTGGGTTCAAAATGGTTTGTACCCCATACTCCTAAAAGTATCATAAGTGAACCTATAAGATGATAATATTGAAAAGTTTCTTTTAAGAAAATTACTCCTGCTGCTATAGAAACAATAGTTGATATATTTGAGAGTACTGAGGACTTGGAAGCTTCTATTTTTGATAATGTAAAGTTTATTAAAAAGTAGGCGATTATTGATGAAAGTATTCCTAGATATCCTATGGATATTAAGAACTTAGTATTCATTAGTGGTGAAAAGTAGTTTTTAATATTATTGTTCATTAAATGCTGAACTATTGAAACAAAATTAAAGAAAACTGCTCCCATAGCCATCATGGAATAAGTTAATTCCATAGGCGTAAAATTTTTTGATAGTCTCCTTGAGATAATTGTAAACATTCCGGCTGATAATACTGCACCTATTAATAATATTATGCCAAGCAAACTGGAGTTTCCTGAATTAGAACTCCCCATAATTCCTATAAACATCACACCTAAAACAGAAAGTATGATAAAACCTGTTTGGGAAACAGAAGGTTTTTCTTTGAGAAAATATGCAGATAATATAACAACTCCTATTGGTATTAGAGATATCATAAGGCCTGCAATAGATGAGGAAGAAAACTTAATTCCATAGGTTTCAAATATAAAATATATCACAGGTTCCATAAGACCAAGAATCAATAAACCTTTTATATTCTTTCCTTTATAATCTAAGCGAATTATTTTAAGGAGTGAAAGTACCGACATTATTAAGAAAGCTGTTAAAAACCTAAAGGATAAAAGTTCATAGATTCCTGCTTCTGATAAGGCCATTTTAGAAAATAAAAAACTTAAGCCAAATATACTTGATGAAACAATACCTGCCAAAACTGCAAGTGCCTTATGCTCATTTTTCATAGATACCCCCGAAAATATTAATAATCTAAATAAATTCTATAATAAAAACGAAGGGCTTTCAACTGATTAGTTAATGATTTATATAAATAACTGCATATCTGATTCTAAAGCATCCTTTAGATATTGTTTAGCATCAATTACCTCAAGTTCCGGTAAAAGTTCTTCGCTTTTAAAACCCATAACTTCTACAGACAGCTTGCAGCCGTAAAATTTAACTCCTTTTTTTCTGGCGCCATTTAAAAATGCGGTCAAGCTTGGAGTATCTTCTTCTTTCATCATTGCTTTAAGCATTTCTTTTCCAAACCCACTGAAATTCATTTTAGATAAAGGCAAGTCCTCAGGGCCCTTAGGGGTCATTATACTAAACATTTTTTCATATAAGGTTTTTTCATCTGCAATTGGTACTTCAGGGTTTCTAACCAATAAAAGTCCCCAGAACGCAAAGAAAATTGATACATCTGCTCCAAGCTCTTTTGCTGAATTTGCAATGATTAAAGCAGCTAGGGCTTTGTCATAATCTCCACTAAATAAAAGAAGATTTATTTTTTTATTCAAATAAATCACCATCCTTAAATAATTATCCTTATCAAATTTAGTTTAAGCTTTATGCATACTTTTATTCACAAAAAACAAAAGCCTTTCCTAAAACAGAAAGGCAAAGGGTGATTAATGTGTATGATTGCTGTATTTATTTAAAAAATATTGTTTGTTATTAATTATATATTTTAATACTCTTAAAAAATAATCTATTTCTGAGAAACTGTTATATAGTCCAAAGCTAAGTCTTATCATGCCAGGTCTTTCTGATTTATCGGTTCTAAGATAGTTTGATATATCTTCTCCAGAAACATCAAGCAGTTTTTGAACATAAGGATGAGCACAAAAGCAGCCTGTTCTAACTGCTATCCCTGCTTCAAGAGAAAGTATTTCTGATACGATGCTATGATGCATACCTTTAATATTAAATGGAATTATACTTACTCTATTGTTAATATCCTCTGAGCTTGCATAAAGTTCTATGTCTTTTATATTTTTTATACTAGATAGAGCATAATAAGCTAATCTTCTTTCATAAGTGTCTATATTTTTCATTCCTATTGAGGTTAGAGTTTTAATTGTTGATACCAAAGCTACAACCCCCATAACATTTGGCGTACCGGCTTCTTCTTTTTCGGGAGGCTCGTTCCAAGCAACGTATTCGTGAGTAACTAAATCTACTGTACCGCCTCCTTTATAATCAGGAGCGCCCTGCATAAAAGCAGCTTTTGGTCCTATAAGTACACCTATGCCAAAAGGTGCATACATTTTATGAGCTGAAAATACTAAAAAGTCTATATGCTCTGAAGAACTTTCAGGTTTCATATCCACTGGACAGTGGGGAACTAACTGCGCACCATCAACTAATATTTTAGCATTGTACTTGTGGGCGAGCTTAGCTACTTCATATATTGGATTAATGTAACCTGTAACATTAGATGCGCCAGAAACAGTGACAAGCTTAACTGCTCCATTATAATTGATCAATTTTTGTTCCACGTCTTTTAGAGATAATCTGCCTTGCTTATCAAGCTCTATATAATCAAGTCTATATTTATCTCTCCAAGGCAGGTCATTTGAATGATGTTCCATATTAGTAGATAGCACAACGCATTTCTTATCTCCGCTGCAGAACCTAAAACTCAATTTGTTTATACCTTCTGTGGTGTTCTTTACATAAATTACAGTGTTATTATTTGGATCAGCATGTACAAAATTTAAAACTGTTTCCCGTGAGTTTTCAAATATATTTGATGAAATTTGGGATTTGTAGCCATTTCCTCTATGGATTGAAGAATACCAGGGCGAAAAACTTATAATATCTTTAATAACGGAATTAAAAGGTGGTGTTGTAGCAGCATTGTCAAAATTAACATAGGTTCCATAGTTTCCATTTGCCAGTGGAACTTGGGTATCTACCCCTGTTACTAAGTGTCTGTAAGGAGCTTCCTCAGTTTCGTAGTTCATATACTTCACCTGCAATATTACTATTTTTGTATTAGTATATGAGTGAATCAAAAGGTTGTGATTTGTATAAGAAAGCTGTGAAATAATTACTTGACATAATTAGGTATAGAATATTTACCACATTTACATATAATGCTATACTTATGATATGTTTCTATGCATGGGAGTGAGATTAGCGTGAATTTAATTAATAATAGATATAGAATAGTTAAAAATTTAAAACAAAATCGTTTAGTTTCTTCATATTTGGTTTTAGATATGAAAAATCAAAGTGAAAATTATCAATTGAATATTATTAATTCTGAATATCTCCCAGAGAGTTTGCTTGATTTTTATATTAAAGAATTTTCTGCATTAATTACAATAGATAAAAAGAATTTTGTTAAGTTATATGATTTTGACTCTATACAGACTATAGATAATAAAAGAATAGAGGGCCTAAGATATTTTTATGTGAATGAATATGCAGATGCAGATTATGGATTAATGCGTATTATAAACGATATGGATGAAAAGGAAATTTTAGATTTAGTCATAGAACTATGTCAAGCTGTTAATTATCTTCATCTAAGAGGTTTTATATATAACGGAATAAATTTAGATAATATATTTATTAGTAATTTTAAAATAAAATTTAAAGATATTGCTTCAGTAGAACTTGAAAAATATGACTATTGGAGTACAAAAAGCAGTCAGCTTATTTTTAAAGCACCTGAAATATTAGAAGATAAAATACAGTCGGTTTCTTCAAATATATATTCTCTTGGAGTGCTTTTATTACTTGTTTGCAAAAAACAAGTAAAAGATAATATAAATTTAATTCATGAGATAAAAAATATAAATAAGTCAGATAGAAACTTTACAAAAGAATATTTGTGTTTTTTAAATAGAATAATTCCAATTATAGAAAAAATGATAGAACAGGATACTAAGAAAAGATATGTAAATATAAGACAAGTAATTGAAGATATAAATACTGAATTTGGGACAAACTATAAATCTCACTATAATAATGAAATTGAGAAGTTAAATTTCAATACTAAGCTTATAGGAAGAGAATACGAAATTAATAATGTCATTAACATTTATAAATCAATGGCTCAGCTTGGACTTCGAGAAAAGTTTGTTATAGTTCATGGTGAGTATGGAATAGGCAAAACAAAGCTTTTAAAGGAGCTGGAAAGAATACTTCTTCTAAGAAATGTAAATGTTTATTCTAGTTACAGCCTTGAAACATCAGGTTTAGGAACTAATAGAGGAGCAATTGACATATTAAAGAAGATAATAAGTGAGTGTGATAGTGACTTACTTGAAAGATATGAAAGTGAATTAATTAAACTTATACCTGAGCTTGGGAAAAACAAAAATATCGTTCCAAGCAGCACAGTATCAGGAGATAAAGAAAATATTAGATTAATTGGTGCAGTGTGCACTTTTATAAATGATTTTATGAAAGGAAGACCTGCTGTATTTATAATTGATAATGCTCATAACTCCGGAGACTTTTCAATAGAGATTTTAGAATATTTGTATTTAAGAAATAAAAATATAATGATTATTTTTTCTTATTGCGATGGGGAACTTAACAATAACAAAAGACTTTCAGAGTTTATTGCTAAGGTTTCTGGTCAAGTAAACAGTATAGATATACCTTTGCGGGGGCTTAACAATGAGGATTCAGTTGCATTAATTCAAGATGTTTTAAGAATGCCGGTAAGACCCAATATTTTTGGAGAGAGGATATTTTCAAAAACCTTTGGAAATCCGCTCTTTATCGAAGAAACCATAAAAAACTTATATTCTGAGAATATTATTTATGTAGATGAAAAGAGTGGAATATGGAATAGTAAATTTGATTATGATTATAGTAAGTTGCCTGTGCCTTCAAACATGGAACAAGCAGTTCTTTCTCAGATAAAAGGAATAGACAGTTTAAGTTTACAAGTATTGAATGGCATATCAATTTTTAATACAGCAATTTCCATAGATGATATAACTAGAATTGTATTGAAGGGTATAGTTGATGTAACAGAAAAAGTTAATTATTTGGAATCACGCGGTGTATTATGCAAGAAAATTGAAGATAGAGGATTTGTTTATGATTTTTCCAATAGAATATTGAAAAGCCTAATAAGAAAAAGACTGGATATAAGTTATAAAAAGAAAAAGCACGAATTGGCTGCAGAGTTACTAGAAATGCAGCTTAACGAAGGATTGAGCAATAGAGAAGAGCTGATATATCATCTTGAAAAGGCTGGTCATAAGGAAAAAGTAATTAAGTATTGTTTAGAAATAGCAGATAAAATGGAACTTTTTAAGAATCGCAGCGAGGCAGTAAAGTATCTAAAAAGGGCTGTTTCTATAATGGAGGACAATGATCAGGACGATAGAAAGGCAGAGCTTCTCATTAGAATTGGAGATGTATATCAAGATGATGGCAATGGAGCAATGGCAATTGAATTCTTTAAAGAAGCGGAAAGTCTGGCGGTAAAATTAGATAATTGTAATAAGTATATTAAGGCTTTAAATAGGATTGCAAAGGTATATTATTCAAGAAATGAAATTGATAAAACATTAAATTATATAAAAAAGTCAGAAGAAATATTAGAAGGGTCAAATATTATAGAAGAGGACACTCAGACTTATTTTGAAGCTAAGGAGCTTTTAGTTAGGGTTCTGGCGCTAAAACGAGAGTATAAAAGTGCTGAAAAAATATGTAGTGAGTGCATTAGGCTTTGCAAAGAAGATGATTATAAATTTAAAGGAATCTTTTATAAGAATCTAGGTAATATCTATTTAGATAATTCTCTGGGTGATAAGGCGTTAAATTGTTACAAAGAAAGTTTGCAGTGCTTTGAAAAAATAGATTATTCCGAGGGGATAGTTAGTGCACTGAATAATATTTCTGTTATATATGCGGATCTATACCAGAATAATCGGGAAAGCATTAAATATCTTAAGAAAGTTAAAGAAATTAGTGAACGTAATCATATTATTAGCTATGAGGTTATGGCGCTTACTAATTTAGCCTGTTCTTATTTTGAGGAGTGGAATTATGAACTTTCACTTGAATATTTCCTCAATGCCTTAAAGAAGTCTAAAGAGATAGAGTATGAAGGAAATATATTCTATTGTTATAACTATCTTTCAAACATATATTTAAAGTTAAGAGATTTCCAAAAGGCTTATGAGTATCATATGCTTGCTGAAAAAGAACTTGAGGAATATCCTGAGCATGGAAAAGAAATTGCAGTATACTATCAAATGAGTGCAGAATTATTTTATGTTTTTGGAGATATTGAAAAGGCTGATTATTTTATAAATAAAGCGCTTGAAGTTTATAAATTTGATGAATCCTTACCAAAGTGGGAATGTAGTATTTTGAAAGGTTTTATTGATATAAGCAACATTCAGTCAGAAGAAGAACTGAATAACAAACTAATAGGTATTCGTCAGGTTATAAGCAAGTTTGAGTCAACACTTTTAAAAGTAGACAAGCTTTATAGGACTTCTGTTGAACTATATAAAAGAGGTTTTGAAGAGCAGGCTGCAGCGTTATTTAATGAAGCTGAAAATTATAGTGTATCTGATAAACCAAACATAATGAAAATAAAAGAATTCTATTTAAGTGGCATATTTGCTAAAGGAACAAATAAATTAAAGGTATTCAGTGCTTCTTTTGAAATGTGTAAAATTGAAAAAGATGATTGGTCGAAATTGAGTATTTGCAGTGAACTTGGCGACTATTATTTTTATGGTAAAGATTATTTTTACTCTATAAATTTTTATTTTGAAGCTTGTGAAATAATTAAGAAATTGGCATTAAGTATTCCAGAAGAGTTTAGAGTACAATTTGTCGTTAAAAATAATCTGCTAATTCCATTTAAAAAGCTTGGAACTTTAAGGAGTTTTAGGGAGTATGACAAAGTGCTTTTCAAAAGTGATAATGATTTTGAAGAAATGAATTTAAATAAGCTGAATAAACTCTTTGCTTTTGAAGATGTAAAAGATATATTGAATAACAAGTATTTTATAAGATCCGCAAGAAGACTATATAATTCATATTTGCCTAAAACAATCAGAACTTCTTCAGATATTGTTAAAAACTTATATTCAGACCCATTAAAAAATTTAGAGCTTATAACAAAATACCTTGCAAGTGTTACAATCGCTACTAAAAGTATTATTGTTATTGATAGTTTCGAGCAGGCTTATCATGTAATTGCTTCAATGGATGGAAGTAATTCAGTACCAAGAAGTAAATATGTGTTTGAAAAAGCAAAATCCAGCAGAAATGCAATTTTGATAACAGAGGCCTCAAATGAGAATAAATCGGAATCGAATATTATTCTTCAAGGGACCAAGGCTGTTATATGTGTGCCTATAATAATGAATGTTGAAGATTTAAAAAGTAATCAAACTGGAAATTCAATTAAGGGATATATATATCTTGAATCCGAAAGAATACTTAATAATTTCAATAAGGAGACACTTAAAAAGTGTGTTGAATTAAGCAGGTTAGCTGGAGTTAATATTGAAAGGTATCAACTTTTGTTAACATCATCTACAGATAAGCTTACTGGAACACTTACAAGGAAGTTCCTTGAAGAATCTCTTAGCGAGCATATCGATAGAGCTGATGAGTTTAATAATATTTTTTCTATAATTATGATGGACATGGATCACTTTAAACAGATAAATGATAGATTTGGACACCAGGCTGGTGATGAAGTTCTAAGACGTGCTTGTGATATTGTAAGAAATAATATAAGAAAAAATGATGTTTTTGGACGATATGGTGGAGAAGAGTTTATTATCATTCTTCCGCAAACTGATGGTAAGGAAGCTTTGGTTATAGCTGAAAAGCTTAGAAAAGCGGTTGAGGATGCAAAAGTTTTAGGAGATAAAACCTCTGTAACAATGAGCCTTGGGATTGCTACTTATCCACATAATGCGCAGTGGAAGCAAGAACTTGTAGAAAAGGCGGATCAGGCATTATATGTGTCTAAAGAACTTGGAAGAAATAGATGCCAAGTATGGAGTAGTGATTTTTCGAATAAAGTAAAGGGTAGAAATAAGTTGTCTGGAATTGTTTCAGGTAATACAGTGCAAGATTCAAGAAATATACTTGCTATGGTTGATATTATTGAACTTATAAAACAGGATATAAGTATTGAGAATAAAATATATAATTTACTTGGAAGAATTATTGAAATTACAGAATCAGAGTGCGGAATGTTTTTTATTATTGATAATAGAGAAATAAAAAATATATACTCTAGAAAGATATTTAATGAAGATTGGTCAGAGCCAATTAACTATAATAACGAGGCGGTTAATTCAGCAATAATAAAAAAACAGGGATTGTTCATGACTGATTGGGATGAAAGTGCAAATTATGACTCTGCCACAGGAATGCCTGATTGGCATTCAATAGTTGTGGTACCGCTTATAAAAAATGGAGCTGTAAAAGGTGTATTGTACTTAAGTGCATCTACAAAGCTAAAAGAATTTAAATTTGATGAATTTAATTATATAAATACTATTGGTGAACTTGCTGCGGGTATATTATAATTTGGCGCTGATTAATAATAGTGTTGATATAAGCCTGTTATTTGATATTGTAGAAAGCAAATCTACTGTAAACCGGCATGATTGCAGTAAATATTTATATATTTTTATAGGTTTATATTTATAGATTTATATTTAAATATGTGAATGATAAAAAGGCCATTAATCGCTTTTAACAATGTCTATACTTTAAGAACCTCTAAACAGAAAAAACTTTATCTGTTTAGAGGTTTAATTTTTATGTTTAATTACACTACAGAACTTAAGATATCGCTTATGCTGCCATGAAATATTAAATTAGCTTTGTTATCATAAGGAGTTTTTGATTTGTTTATTAGAATTAGTTTGCTGCCTATATAGTAATCTATTAATCCGGCGGCAGGATATACAGCAAGTGAAGTACCGCCAACTATTAGAGTATCAGCTTTACTAATATAATTTATCGCACTAGAAAGCACATTCATATTTAAGTTTTCTTCATATAAAACTACGTCAGGTTTTACTATACCACCGCATGAATCACATCGAGGGATATATGCAGGGCTATTAATTATATAATCCAAGCTATAATATTTACCGCACTCAATGCAATAATTTCTATGAACAGAACCATGAAGCTCAAGAACATTTTTTGAACCAGCAAGCTGATGAAGTCCATCAATATTTTGAGTAACTACAGCTTTAAGCTTACCCTTCTCTTCAAGTTCTGCTAGGGCTAAATGTGCTTTATTTGGCTTTGCCTTTGCATATATCATTTTATTTTTATAAAAGTTAAAAAAATCCTCGGTATGACTTTTGAAAAAGAAATGACTTAATATTGTTTCTGGTTTATAGCTAGCAGAAGACTCAGTATTATATAAACCGTTATTTGAGCGAAAGTCAGGAATATTGCTTTCAGTAGAAACACCAGCCCCTCCGAAGAAAACAATATTATCACTTTCATTTATTATTTGTTTTAAACTATCTATACACATATTTATCATCTCCATATATAAGTATATTAACTATTATAAACCTTAATGGCATTTATATTAAAGTTACATGAATAATTTACCACTAACTAAGTCGTTGACAAAGACATGTAATTTTGATAATATAAGTCCTACAGCGATTGCATCTACAAAAGTAGTCAATTAAAACTGCTTAAAACTTCCAACAAAAATGTTGTTGACAAAGCAGCTTGCAGCTGATAAGATATAGAAGTTGCCTGATGACGGCAAAACAATTGGTCTTTGAAAATTAAACAGAGAATGATTAAGGTAAATGACCAGCAATTCTTTTGAAGTTGTTTAGTCAACTTCGATAAAATAAGTAAGCGATGAGCTTAAGTTTTCAAACTTTTAAATTGAGAGTTTGATCCTGGCTCAGGACGAACGCTGGCGGCGTGCCTAACACATGCAAGTCGAGCGGGAGACTTCGGTCT
>Ga0080001_10314_pt1 | contig 140784 bp, 136 predicted proteins | sample YelNatPoosite2B6_FD_69204 | JGI IMG/M metagenome (GOLD analysis project Ga0080001, IMG submission 69204) | Hot spring thermophilic microbial communities from Obsidian Pool, Yellowstone National Park, USA - site 2 B6 (SPADES assembly) (version 5) | ecosystem: Environmental > Aquatic > Thermal...
AAAGTATACTCATTTTTGCGACCTACCGGTCTAAGGGCTTACCAGCCCTTTAAGTAAGTGTAAAAAAATACAATTCCAGTAAAAACGAATTTTTTACTGGAATTTAAGTGCTAAATCTCTGGCTGTAGTTATTTGAACTTGACAGATTAACATATATAACATTGGTAAGGGTAGACATATCAATTCCATCTATTTTTTCACTACTGTTATATATAGGGATTTTTATACTTTTGTTATTTACTTCATTAAATATTTCAACCTTACTTTTACTGTCTATATCATAATAATATAACTTAAAGAATGTGCCATTTTTTATATTAGTTGGTCTTTCAGCTAATATTAATCTGTTTCTGTCATATATCCATTTATAATATAGTATTTCCATACCATCATTTGCAGAGACTTTAGTTTTATTGGTATCATCTAAATTTAAAACAAATAAATCTTTATTCTTTAAATAAGCAAGATATTTTCCATCGTATGATGCTGATGTATTTATACTTCCTTCTTCTAAAATTAATTTTGATTTTGATACCTCTTGAGCAACATTGTTTTCTACTTTTGTTGACGAATATGAAGAATTATCAGCAAAATATCCAGTTTCCAAAAATACTAATCCTCCAAATTGAATAATTATTATAGCCAAAAATCCGATTATAAAAATCTTAAGATACCTCAATTTAACCTCTCCTAACTATGGTTCAACATATAAAGCTGTTGCTACTGTTCTTTCTCCAAGTGGATTACAAGGACTATTTATAATGTTGCCTTTATAATACATTGTACTTGATGAACCACCATCTAAATTTGTAGCATTCTAAGCATTATAATCTAACATATTTTTTTGTATATCATGTAAGGTTGCTCTTGGCATATTTATTCTCCTACCATCAACTACTACCAATAGTATAGCACCGTCTTTTCTTTGTCCTATAGCAGTTCTTGCAGTAATTCCTTGACCTCCATCACCATTGAAGGTTGCTTTTCCATTTACTACTAAAGGTGGTCCAAAAGATATTGCTTCAGATACTTGAAGTTTTTTTAAATCACTAACACTATGGCTTCCAATTATCATTTTTCCTTGAGAATCTAATGATTCTTTATCAGATACGTCTTGGTAGACACTTCTCCCATGAGAAAAAACAAAACCTGTAGGGTATGCTCCTGTTCCAGCCCATAAACTTCCACTATTTGATTTATCCATGAAGCCTCCTCCATTAATGACCGCAATTGCATTATGGTCTTTTGCAATATCGCTGGTTCGTTCTCCTTGCTTTGTTAATTTATTTGTATAACCTACCCTCACCCTAAGAGGGTTTTTAATAACAAGTATATACCCTTTAAATTTCGAGCTATTTATATCATATCTTTCTATATTGTTGTCTTGATAGTTATTAATTTTAATATTTGAAATTTTTTGTTCTCCACTACTTGTGCTCTCTATACCACTGTTTAATATTTTAGAAATCTCCGAATCATTCAAAAATAACTTCGCAATATACTGATGCTTATAACTGGACATTGAAGTGCCAACAATCATCTTTCTAACCACTGGAAATGGTCCATAAAATACTAATAAGCAACTTATGAAAGATGCTGTAAATACTTGAAGAATAACTATTAGTATAATAAACACCACTGATATCTTCTTTTGTTTTAGTTTATATCCTTTGTTTTTCATTTCTAAACCTCTTAGTTTATTAATAATCTTTCTTACAACTTGATAAAGTACTCAGACATATAGTAATCGAGTAGGAGCCGAATAATTATTTTATTCAGCGACCTCTCACACCACCGTGCGTACCGTTCGGTACACGGCGGTTCAACAGGAATTAATGTATTTGCTTATATCTCTTAAAGATACTTGTATATCCTAGCTTTTCAAGGTAGGAATTTGTAAGTGTAGTTGCAAGTATAGGGCTATTGGCTATTCGCCAGTAGCTTTTTCTTGTATTTGCGTACTCCCATGCCTTGCTTTCCTTAACACCAAGCTTCGCTAAATTATTATGCTTAGTCTTAATCTTCTTCCACTGTTTCCAAAAGCACATTCTAATTCTTCGTCTAATCCACTCGTCTAACTCTTTCGCTGTCCTAGATATATCGGCTATACCAAAATAATTGAGCCATCCTGTTATGACCTGACGAAGTCTTCTCATTCTATATTCCATATCCCAGGCATTACTTCTTGAAGTTATTTCTCTAACTTTATTCTTAAACCTGTTTATGGATTTCTCATGTACTCTTATTCCTATCTTTCCATACCATTGATAGAAGGTGAACCCTAAGAACTTTCTTCTCCAAGGTCTGCCAACCGCACTTTTGTCTTTATTAACTTTGAGCTTAAGCTCGTTTTCAAGGAAGTCTGTTATGCTACGCATAACTCTTTCTCCCGCTTTCTTGCTTTTAACAAAAATATTATTGTCATCGGCATAGCGGCAAAATTTGTGTCCTCTTTTCTCAAGTTCTCTGTCGAGTTCTGTGAGCATAATGTTGCTAAGTAGTGGACTTAAAGGACCCCCTTGAGGACATCCTTCTTCAGTTTCAACAACCACGCCGCTTATCATGACTCCGCTTTGTAGAAATAACCTTATTAGCTTCAATACTCTCTTATCCTTAATTTCTCTAGCAGCTAGTGCCATGAGCTTATCATGATTTACAGTATCAAAATATTTAGCCAGGTCTATATCTACTACCCATTTGTAGCCTTGTTCCATATATTCTTTAGCCTTTGTTGCTGCTTGTTTAGCATCCCTTCCGGGTCTAAAGCCATAACTGCTATCAGAGAATGTTTTCTCGAATATTGGCATCAGCACTTGGGCAACTGCTTGTTGTACCATTCTATCAACTACTGTTGGTATTCCAAGTAGTCTTATGCCACCATCAGGCTTTCTCATTTCTACACGCCTAACGGGCTTGGGACGATAAGTCCCTTCCAATATACTTGCTATAAGGGCTTTACCTTGTTGCTTTAGATAAGGCAGAAGTTCATCTACCTTCATTCCATCCACTCCGTGGCTTCCCTTGTTAGATTTAACTCTTTTATAGGCAGCATTCATGTTGTCCCTATGGAGTATACTTTCTAGCAGGTTATTGGCATATAACTTTCCATTGTCTTTTCTTCCTTCAAATGCCGCAGAAATACTATGCGCTCTCATGTTATCTTGGAGTTCCACTCCCACTTCACATGACCAGCCTTCTCTATATGAAGTTGTCTGCAATTCTCGTATTTCCATCGAATTCTTCAAGTTTCCAAGACCTCCTATTGTTCAGTCCTTCTCAAAACATTCATGACTGCTCTGATACTATGACATCTGCTGACTTCTCATGATAAATCTTGTTTCAACCGTATAACTTAAATTCATTGTCATACGTCCATGAGACCTCCCCAGGTAAGAACGACCGCTTTCGCTCCATATATCCGCCACATTTACTCCTTAAACCTTCGAATAGCATAGGGCTTTGTTTTGTGATGCAAACTCACCCAATTTAAGTAAGCCTTATATGTGGTTCGTGTTCCTCAGACCGGAGTTTTGCCGCCGGCTTCCTTCAGATTCCACCTCATGGTGGACACCCTTGCCTTAAGCTAGTGGTTGGTGCTATCAACCCCCACAGTGGACTTTCACCACCAAGCTATCGCCCATGCTGGGCGCACATCATAAAAAGTAGTCTCAAGTCAAGAGACTACTTAAATGTATAAACCTTATTATTTACCTATCTGGTCATTTAGAATATTTACATTTCCAGCATCTACTTTTATATTATGAACACCATCTTTAACATTAACCTCTGCCCCGTATACAACATTACCATCTTCATTTTCTAAGGCTACTTTTGTTACAATCCCTTCTTTATACTTATTGCTTATTATTGTTTTAACTTGGTCAGCAGTTATTTTTGTAAGTCCTTTCAAACTGGCTTCTTCATTGTTTTTTGAATCCTTAGTCTGATTTTCTACTATATCTTTGTTGTCAGTTATTTGAACTGATGATTTATAACTTAAATCCTTTTCTTCTTTATTTTTATCAGTTTCCTCACTTGATTTTTCTGAATTTTGATTATCGACTTCATCCTTTAAAATATTGCCACTATTTGCATCTATCTTTATATCATGCTCACTTCCAGTTATGATTAAACTAACCCCATACACTACATTGCCATCTTCATCCTCTAAATGAATGTTAAAAATTTTACTATCTTTATATTTATTCAAAATTAATTTACTGACATCATCCTTAGTAAGTTTAACTTTTACATTTGTTAAATTTGAATTATCACTTTTTTCTTTAGTGACCTCTGTCTCTGTTTTATTACCAATCGTAGATGCAAATACATTATTTTTTACTAACCCTGTAGATAATAAGGTAACTCCTAACAATCCAGTAAGTGCTATTGATACTATTTTCTTGTTCATTAAAAAACCTCCTAAATTTTATCTTTAATTAATTTGCCAAAATCTTCTTATGTCCTTAAATGTTAGTACCTCCCTCCACGGCGAACGCATGAATATTTTTCTCAACCTAATCCCCGCGAGGAGATCTAAAAAAATGCCATAATGGCTCTTTATGAGGCAGGAAAATATTTGATGATGGGAGCCCTGATACTCTTATTGCGTCAGCAAAATGAAATATCTCAGGGACTTTATTAGTTCCACTAAGATTTTTTTGTATAGAAAACTAAGCAGTCCTTTTCAGGATATGCCCAGTAATTGGTATACAATCCCTCTGTGTTTCCCTATATAAAGTTTTTGATAAGTACCTGTTCAAGGTAATCATTATCTATAGAAGAAGCGAATCTTTTACCTTTTAAGCTATATTTTGGTTCCGTGGTGTCCTTTCTTAAAATGTTTAAAGCCATCCGTTTAAGTAATGCTAAATTTTGAGGTCCATTATCTTTTCTTACTCTCCGACCATCTTCCTTAAATACAACATCAAGAAACCAGTGCATACTTTCGATTCCCCAGTGCTTTCTTACTGCTGTTTCGAATTCTTCTATGGAGTCCTTTAAAGAAGAAATAAAGTACCTTCTTTCAATGGTTTTTTCTCCTTTAATATCACATTCTCGTACAGCCATTCCTATACTTTTTAATCCTTTCCAATCATCTTTCATTGAAAGCCAATCTATATCTGTAACTAAATAATACTTTCTGGTTTCGATGCGACCATGATCTTTATCTGTTGTCATGCTAGATTTTACTTTTAATCCATTAAAATCATTCTTTTCAGCATCCTCAAAAAAATCTGCCACATCTTTATGCAGATTGGGTTGGTTTCCTTTAAGTGCAAGAACATAATCAGCTTTTTGATCTATAATTTTTTCAGCTATTTTGGTTTGCGTACCCATTGCATCAATTGTTACAATGCAGTTTTTCACGAATATTAAATCTAATAACTCTGGAATTGCTGTTATTTCATTGCTTTTTTCATCTGTTTTCACTTGGCCAAGTACCATTCCATTTTCACTAGACCATGCGCTTACAATATGAATAGGAGATTTTTTATCATCTGTATCAAAAGCTCCACACATAGTTTTTCCATCTATTGCAACAATTGAACGATCTGCTAATGCAGCTATTTCTCTAACCCAGTGAACAAAACATTTTTCAAATTGTTTTGCATCTATCCACCTAAAAGTTCTTTCGATTGTATCATGAGATGGAATACCATTTGGCAATTCAAGGAATTGTCGAAACCATCCTTCTCTTTTTATTGCAAATATCTCTATATCTTTCCAATCACTTGCATTTGCAATTGTTGCTGCAACAGCTATAAATAAAATATCAATAAGTTTATGCCTTACTTTTGCCTGTTGTCTTATATCTTTAATAATTCCAAAATAATTTATAAATAATGAGCCGTTGTTATCCATAAATAAATCCTCTTTTCTTAAATTTACATAGAAGCTATATATCCTTAATTATAGAATATTTGGCGTAAATTCAAAAAACAAAGAATGTATTTTATCCCTATATTTGTAATAAGCTGTTTGTATTTTTGTTTTTATCTACTCCTCAAATACGATAGCATAGCCGATAGGCCGCAAAGAGGTATAGAGTAAATTTATTAGAGATGAAGAAGTTTGGTTTATAAGAGATAAGAAAACCGATAGGTTGCGATATGGTCAGCTCTATTTCCTATAAAAGATTACTTCTAATTCAGTAGCTACGCTAAATAGGGCTTTTCTAAACTCGAAATAATCTTTTAAAAACTTAATACTCTTAGCTTTCGCTGCCTTTCGGCTAAAAGCTTTGAAGAGTTTATTTAGAAATTAAAGACGCTGCTAGAGATCTTTCTTTACCGATTATACAATAATTTTTTGATTTAAAGGGGCTATTCACATTTTATTAACTCATGCGTTTGCCCTGTACCTCCCTCTATTTTAGATTTTCATCTTGTTAGATTAAAATTACATTAAAGTCAAATTAAGAACGCCTTAGATTTTTTATTAATATAATACTAAAACAAAAAACAGCAAGAAATGAACCGACCCCCAAAAGTTAGACCTAAAAATCTAGCAATTGGAGGTCGGTTCTTATGGCAAAATATGATTATGAATTCAAGAAAAGAATTGTAAATGCATACATGAATGGTGAAGGGGGGCGAAAGTTTTTATCAAATAAGTATGGTGTAAAATCTTCACAAGATGTTATGAAATGGGTAAATGCTTTTAAATCGTTTGGTGATGAAGGTTTAATGCGTTCCAGGAAAAATGAAACATATACTTTTGAATTCAAGCTTCATGTGGTAGAGTTATATTTATCAACGGAGGTCTCTTATCAGGAGTTGGCTCTATCAGTCGGCATAAACAATCCACCATTAATTACTAAGTGGGTAAATGATTTTAAAATTGCTGGTCCTGATGCTTTACGACCCAAACGAAAGGGGCGGTATTCCAAAATGACTAAGCCAAAGGAAAACAAATCTACAAATATTGAAACTGTTAATAATAATCCAGAGTATTTAAAACAACTTGAAGATGAAAATCTCAAATTAACAATAGAGAATGCCTATTTAAAAGAACTGAGGAGGCTGCGTTTAGAAGAGGAAGCTCTTCTGAAAAAACAGCGAGAATCATCCACAGCCTCCGAGGAGATTTCAAACTAAAAGATATTCTCGCATTCACAGGTTTTCCTAAAGCAACATATATGTACTGGCAAAAACGCTTTGATAGAGCAAATCCAAATGATGATCTTGAGCAAAGAATTCATGAAATTAGAAAAGAAAACAAAGATTTTGGCTATCGTAGGATTTATCGAGAATTAAGAAAACAGGGACTTATTGTAAACAAGAAACGCGTTCAACGAATTGTTCAGAAACTTGGTATTCAAGTTACTTCGTTTACGAGAAAAAGTCGTAAATACAGTTCTTATAAAGGCAAGGTAGGTAAGGTTACTCCTAACAGAATTCATAGGAGGTTTGAAACTAATATTCCACACCAAAAGATTACAACAGACACTTCGGAATTTAAGTATTATGACATATATGACAAAGGACGAATGATCATCAAGAAACTCTATCTTGATCCATTTATGGATATGTGCAATAGAGAAATAATCAGTTATGGTATTTCACAACGACCATCTGCCGAGAATGTAATGAATGCTTTAAATGAAGCCATAAAAATTACAAGTGATTGTAAATACAGGCGTACATTTCACTCAGATCAAGGATGGGCTTACCAGATGAAAGCTTATAGTTATAAGCTGAAAGAAAATAAAATCTTCCAAAGCATGTCTCGAAAAGGAAACTGCTATGATAATTCTATAATGGAAAACTTCTTTGGAATTATGAAACAAGAGATGTATTATGGGGTGGTTTATTATAGTTACGAGCAACTGAAAGAGACAATAGACAAATACATAAGGTATTACAATGAGAAACGAATTAAAGAGAAACTAGGATGGATGAGCCCTGTAGAATATAGGCTCAGCCTCTTGGCTGCATAAAATAATTGCGTAGCAGTTAAAACTACTACGCAATAAAGTCTAACTTATTGGGGTCACATCAAAATATTGCTGTTTTCTATTTAAATCTTAAATTTACTTACTTTTTCTAACATTTCCTTTGAAGATAAATCCAGTGTTTCTGCCGATCTTGCTATTTTATCTGTAAAATCACTTATTTCTTGAGATGTGGCTGATATTTCTTCTGTTGAAGATGAGATTTCCTCTGCAACTGAGGAAACTTCATCAATTCTTTCTATAATTAAATCTTTATCATTATTTATTTCAATAGACATATCATTTATCTTCTTAACTTTTGGAGTAACCTCTCCTATAGAGCTTATTATATCGTCAAATGAAGTTATTGAATTATCAATTACATTACCTTGCTTATTTAATTCATTGTCCATTGATTCTGTTGTATTTATTACTATATCTGATTCTTTAGTAATGCTTTGAATTAATTGTCCTATCCTATCAGAAGATACCTTAGACTGCTCAGCTAATTTTCTTATTTCATCTGCAACAACTGCAAACCCTTTCCCTGATTCTCCTGCCCTGGCCGCCTCAATGGCCGCATTTAACGCCAATAAATTCGTCTGTCCAGCTATGTTATTAATAAGATTTGTAATCTCATTTATTTCATTGATATTCTTTCCAAGCTCCAATATTCGTTTTTTTACATCCATAAAAGATTGTTTCACTTCGTCAACAGAGTTTATTAGCATTTTAAAGTTACTATTTCCACTTACAGCTTTTTCATTTACAAGTTCTGTATTCTTGTTAACATCCTCGATTAAAGCTACTATTTCTGATACCTTAACTCCAAAGTCGCCTACATAGTTGTTTATATTAGTTAAGTTATCAGCTTGTGTTTCAACTCCACTTGAAACCTCTTGTATTACATTTGCAACATCTTTAGAAGAACTTGCAATTTCATTTGATAGCTCTAAAAGTAAATTTGATTGAGTATCAACTGTATTTGATGTAGAGCTTATTGATTGAATCATATATTTTATTTTTTCAAGAGATAGTCCCAATTGCTTCTTCATTAAACCAAACTCATTAGTACCATTTACATCTATTTTTACTGAAAAATCACCTTCTGATATAGTGTCTAAGGTCTCAGTAAATCCTTTTATAGAATGCTTAATAACATTGATAATCATTATAGTTATAGCACCCATTAAAATAATTGCTAATATAAACAAGTATACAAATACCTTAGAGCTATTCATTGCTTTCATATTTGTATCTGAACGTAATGTATCAGCATCCTTTTTACCATAGGTTATCATATCATCTACAGCACTATCCACATTATTACATATGGTATCAAAAGTTTTTAAATCTTCTGCTCTGAGCCTTTCACCTGATGATAATTTTGATTTTATCGACTTCCAATTATTGTTATATGACTCATAAGTAGATTTTACCTTTTGTATATATTCATTTTCCTTAGTGTCCAAACTTCTATTTTCATAATTCTTGAGCAAATCTCTAATTTCAGTATCTATTTTATCAATTTTTTGTACATAATCTTGGCTGTATTCTACTGAAGTAACCTTTGTTATGTAAAATTTTGATTCCATTAAATTAGCTTTTACCTCTGAAGCTTGAGATATTGGTATTAAAGCATTTGTATACATATCATCCTGCATAGACTTTATATGATTAATTGTATAATAGGCAACTCCCCCTAAAAGTAAAAAGGAGCATATAGATATTATTAATATACTATATAAACCATTTTTGATTTTTAAATTACTAATTAAAGAGTTCTTTTTACTTTTCACTATAACGTCCCTCCCCAATATATCTAATTTTATACCTTTTTGTCAAATTGTGAATATATTTTTCACCTAATACTGTATTATAAATTTCAAGGATTACTTCATTAAATCGTTATGACGAGTAATTCTTTGCCATATAAAACTAAACTTCGCTATATAATGATTTAAATCCAAATCTTGTTGCTACCTTCTTTTCAACTGCTTCATATAAATCTTCAACTTTGTTTCTTAATTTCAAGTTATAAATGTAACTTATTCCAAAAACCATTATATATGCTCCTATAACATCCATAGGATAGTGATGTCCAACATATACTCTTGAAAACCCTACAATTATTGATATTACAGTTAACATTCTACCAAGTAACTTGTTGTATTTTGTAAGACCTAATGCTATGCTCATTGTTCCTGTAGCATGGTCACTTGGGAAGGATGCATCCGTTGCATGAGGTAATAGTAGATTCACTTTATTATGCACAAAAGGTCTGTCTACATAATATATACCTCCAATGATAAAACTTAAAATTAGATTAATCACTGTAATAACAAAAGTATTAAAGGCAACTTTTCTATAATCACAATTCTTCTTTGTAATTCCTAATATAAATACTATCGCAATAACTGCCATAAATATATAAGGTACATCTTTAGAAAAGAAAATCATTATCTTATCTAAAACAGTATTTTTATTTGCTAAATTATTTATTAGCCTAAAAAACTCCATATTCATTATTAAATCTCCTTATATAATATATTTGATAAAGGATAGCAACCTTTGCTAAATATCCTTCTTGTAAAATCATAAAGATTAACTTGGAACAGAATATTCCAATTATGATTCCTGCTATAACATCTGTTGGATAATGAACATACAGATATAGCCTCGATAAAGCTATTAGAAATGCTATACCTATAAATATCAACTTATATTGACTAAAGTACATGGATAGCACTTCAGCAACAGCAAAAGATGATAGAGTATGTCCAGAAGGAAAAGAATAAGATATTGGCTTTGAAATCAAGAGACTAACATTATTTTCATAATTACATGGTCTAACTCGCCTCACTATATGTTTTACTATTCCTTCTCCAACAATGGTGCTTATTACTAATGTCAGTATTACTATATTACCAATTAATCTATATGGTTTGTCTAATATTAAAGCTACAGCCATCATAATCCAAATGACTCCTAAATTCCCCATACCTGTTACTATAGGCATTAGTCTATCTAAATATTTATTTTGCATATACTTTTTAATAGCAAATAAAATATAGTTATCAAATATATTTATCCTTCTCAAAATATTTAAATACATCTAATCACCTCTTTTACATAGTAGCTGTTGTTTCCCGACTTACTCTATTGAAAAAATAAATAGTTATTTTACTGCAAATTAAGCCTAAAATTATACCAGCTAAAACGTCTGTAGGATAATGAACATATAAATACAATCTTGAAAAGCCTATCAAAGTTGCCAACCCAAAAAACTCAAGTGCATAGTCATTAAAATATTTTGCTAATATTCCTGCAACTGCAAACGAAGAAGTAGTGTGTCCCGATGGAAAAGAATATGACAAAGGTTTTGAAATCAGAAGATTAACTGCTGGTATATCTACTGATGGTCTTATACGTTGAACCGCATGTTTTAATATTCCTTCTCCTAAAATTGTACTTAATATCAAAGCTCCTAAAGCCATAAAACCTATATTTCTATATTTTTTATTACTCATTAGTAAAACAGCAATTACAATCCATATGATTCCTCCGTTGCCTAAAGAGGTTATAATAACCATAGCTCTATCCATCATATATCCATGCATGTTATTCTTTATATATAAGAGAATAGAATTATCAAGATTCTGTATTAGCGACATCATCTTCATTATCCCCTCCATTTCCCTTTTCTTTAATAAATGCAACTATTCCTGGAATAATAGATATTATTATAATAGCAATTAAAACATAGAAAAAATGTTGCTTTATAAAAGGTAGGTCTCCAAAGAAGTAACCTCCCCCTAAAAATAATACTACCCATAGAAATCCACCTAACATGTTATAGGTAATAAATTTTGAATAACTCATTTCTCCTATACCAGCTACAAATGGTACAAAGGTTCTAATTATAGGTATAAACCTTCCTAATACTATTGTCATAGAGCCATGTTTTCCATAAAAGCTGTGTGCTTTCTTAAGGTATTCTTTATTTATATATTTCACATCTTCCTTGTCTAAAATCTTACTTCCAATTTTCTGACCTATATGATAATTAGCAGTATCACCAATTACAGCAGATAAATAAAATACAATAAATAATGGCAATATTTTAAGTGACCCAATAGAAGCAAGTGCTCCTGTTGCAAATAAAATAGAATCTCCTGGTAAAAATGGAGTGATAACTAATCCAGTTTCACAAAATATAATTAGAAATATAAGAGCATATGTCCATATTCCATAATTTTGTATTATTACATTTAAATATTTGTCAAGATGTAATATTACATTAATCAAAGTTCCTATAATACTCATACTTTTCTCCCTTCGTTATTAAAACTTCTTATTAAATACATGATTAGACAAAATAAATTCAATTATCTTCAAATAATGTGCTTTCATTATGTTATACATTATCTACACTTAAGATTAAAATTACATTAAAAAAAGCTTAGATTTAGCTTAAGAAATGCTCTATATTGCGGAATCAAAGAAATTAAGCAAAAATAATAAGGTGAAAGATAATATTTCCTTCACCTTATATATTTTCTTTATTTATCTAAATCTAACGTAACTGTTATCTTTGCATATTTACCTTCTTCACTTTCCACATCTATAGTTCCACGATGCATATCAGCAATCCACTTTGCTATAGATAAGCCAAGACCTGTTCCACCCTTTTCTTTAGACCTGGATTTATCAACAGTGTAGAACCTATCAAATATCTTTTCAACTTCATCTTTAGGTATCCCAATACCCCTATCGCTAACAGTTATTTTTACTTTATTCCCTTGAAGCTCTGAACTTATATCTATTACGCTCTGCTCTGGTGCAAATTTAATACTATTATCTATAAATACTCTCAACATCTGCTTTAGCATTTTATAATCTGCAACAATACTAATAGTATCATTTTTATCACTTGATATTATATGATTTGGAGCTATTAATTTACTTTCTCTAACTACTTCAGTAATAAGTTCATTAAGCCAAAACTCTTTTTTTTCTATTCTTTGTGTTCCACTATCACCTCTGGCAATAAATAGTAATTTTTCGACTAAGTTAGCCATATTGTTAGTTTCTAATTTAATTGCATAAATTGACTTTTCCAAAGCTTTTCTATCATCTTTTCCCCATCTATCAAGTAAATTTGCATACCCTTGAATAACTGCAATAGGAGTTTTAAGTTCATGAGATGCATCCGATACAAACTGTACTTGCCTATCAAATGCTCCTTGAAGTCTATTTATCATATTATTGAAAGTATTACCAAGTCTTTTGAGTTCATCATCAGGACCATTTACTTCTATTCTTTCCTTCAAGTTATTGATACTTATGCTTTCAGCAGTTTTAGTTATATAATCAATGGGTTTCAACATCCTTTTACTTACTATATATCCTAATATAACCGAAGCGATAATTCCAATAAAGTCTGCTATGGCCATAATTACAAATAATATTTTCAAAAAATCATATTCGTTATCCATATCTTTAACTATTTGAAGATATGTAGCTCCATAATCTTTACTTTCAATTTTAACATTTTTAAATATTAAATGTTTTTCTCCTTCTTCCAAGTGTTTTATTTTATCATAAGGCTCATTTAATTTAATAATATAGTTAAATTCATTTGATTCATTTAATACTTTTCCATCTTCTTGAAGTATTCTTACTGATATATTTTGTTTAGTAGGAACATCAGAAACCAGCTCTTTATCAGATAAATCCACATGTTCCTTTTGTGATGTAACTTTATTTAATATTATTGTTTTAACATCCTCTATTTGCTTATTAGCCTGATTATACAAGTAATATTTTACACCATATAAAATTGAAGCATTTAAAATAAGCAATACTAAAGAGAACATAAAAGCATACACTACAGTAAGTTTTATAGATATTTTTGCACTTTTAATAATCTTCCAAAAATAATTAATTGGCTTTAATAACATAGCCTACACCTCTTATAGTAGTTATCAACTTATCTTCAAACCCGTCATCAATCTTACTGCGTAAATATCTTATAAACACATCTACTACATTGGTATCTCCTACATAATCATAGCCCCACACATTCTCAATTAATTGTTCCCTTGTAAGTACGATATTTTTATTGATTAGCAACATTTCAAGAATGTCAAATTCTTTTTTTGTAAGTTCTATTTCTTTACCAGCTCTCCATACCTGATGGATTCTGTTATCCATAACTACATCCTTTACTTTAATTTCATCAAGCTTGTTTTTTAACACTTTCTCTCTTGTATATACCCGTATTCTTGCTAATAATTCTTCTATTGCAAAAGGCTTCGTTAAGTAGTCATTAGCTCCAACATCAAGTCCTAAAACTTTATCTGGTATATCGCTTTTAGCTGTCAACATTATAATAGGCACATATGAAAATTGTCTAATCCTTCTGCAAACCTCAATTCCATTTAGTCCTGGCAACATAACATCCAGGAGAATTAAATTATATTCTTTATTTTCTGCATGTTTCAATCCTTCTCTTCCATCATACACTACATCAACTTTATAGCCTTCATGAGTAAGCTCCATTTCAATAAACATTGCCATTTGTCTTTCATCTTCTACCAAAAGTATTTCAAAATCGTTCACATTACCACCTCCATAAGACAATAGTGAGCTATTAGCTCACTATATAATATTAATATATACTATTTACTTAATCTTCGCTATTACCACCTTTATCATTGCCATGACCTTCTTTATTTTCTTTTACAGAACTCTCATTATTTATTCGTAATATCACTCCATTTTGAGAGTCTAACTTGACTACTTGAAGCATATTCTCTTTGTCTTTAATATTAAACTTATATTCAAACGTTGCTTCTTCAAAATTAAATTCCTTTTCTACCTTTAATACCTGACCAGGAATTTTCCCTAAAGCAATTTGTTGAAGTTGTTCCTGACTATATTTTATATTAGCTTTTGCCTTTGAATATACTGTCCCCCCTACTGCTCCTACCACAATTATTACGGTTAATAAACTAATTGATGAAACAGTTATTATTCTCTTTTTGTATATTTTGCAGAATTCCATTATATTGCCAAAAATATTCTTCATTTTTTCTCCTCCACTTATTATGCAATTTTTTTACACTTTTTTCTAAACATTATTAATAAAGTACCTAAAACTAATAACACAGGCTCTATATAAGATACCAATAATACCATATTCTTATCCACTTTTGTATTCCCCATAATCTCGATAGGAATTGAGTCACTTGATATAATTTGACTATACTCCTTTGAAACTGCTGTAGTATAAAGGTAATAATTACTGGTATATACAAATCGTATAGGTAACTCTACTATCTTTGTTTCATTTGGTTGAAGTGAGTTTATTGCAACAGGTTTATCGGCACTATAATCTTCTAAATTTACAGTCATGTTCTTTTTTATGTCTGCCATAGTAATATAAACAAGTATATCCTTTATAGGTTTGTCGGTATTATTCTTAATTTGAGCCTTTACTGTTTCTTCTTTACCTGGAAAATCTTTAACTCCTGATGGAGATAGTATAGATATACTCAGCTTATTAGTATTAACATCTTTTGCATAAACACTTGTAAATGACGATATGGCAATGACTATTAACATTGTGAATATTACATATATCCTCTTCATTCTATTCCCCTCCTTTGAAAGCAATTTTCTTTGTTCCATAAACTAAAAACATATAGGATAATACTGAAAAAATTAATATAGGAATTATAAACTTTAACATTCCAGCAAAACCTTGTTTTTCTATTATTACTGCTTTCATAAGATTGAATGTATTAGACAATGGACTAATTTTTTCTATTACAGCTCCAAATCCTGCTTTTTTAATCGAGGTAGATAAAAGACTTGGCAATCCTGTCAAGATAAAAATTATTATTGATGTTATTATTGCATTTTTAGATGAACCTAATAATATTGATAATGCAATAGAAATACTTGCATAAGAGAAAGCTATTATACTACCTATTAAAAGAATAAATATGACTGCTCTCATAACAAGTCCTGTTCCGTAACTTAATGTAATGATATATGGAAGAGATATAACAAATACCAATATACCCATTAAAAGAACACCTGTTAGCTTACCAATTGCTAACTGAATTTTAGGAATAGGAGTAAGTAGTAAACTTTCTAATGTGCTCTCTTCTTTTTCATTGGAAAAGCTTACAGAAGCAAGAATTATAGTAATAAGTAGACCTAATGCTACAATTAACTTACCCATAGTAACTATGACTTCCGTTTGTGCTAAAAGACTCAATTCTTTCACTGAAACAAAACTATAAGACATTATGCTAAATATTATTGCAACAATAATTAGCCATATGTTGCCTTTCATTGCATAGAAATTTTCTCGTATTTCTTTTTTAATTATTGATAGATTCATCTATCTTCCCCCCTTTTGCTTTGTTATCAGTAAGTTTAAAGAATATATCTTCAATAGTTGTTTCTTCTTTACCTATTTCCAGTATGTCAATAGAATTTATAAATAATTTCTCAACAATGTAACGCTTTGCCTCATTTATTAAGTTAGTGTCACTTGCCTTATGCATATATAGATATAAATAATCCTCTTTTATTTCTGTATTTAAAATCATTTTAATATCTTTGAAATACTCATATGCTCTTTTGTTATTTGATGTTTTAATCTTTATTATCTGATTTTCTGAATATTTTGTTTGAAGTTCCTTTATAGTTCCTTGTTCAATAAGCTTTCCATTTTGAACTATACACACTCTATTACAAAGAACTTCTATATCCTTTAATAAGTGAGATGTAATAAATACTGTTACATTCATAACCCTATTTATTTCAAATATAAGATTTTGAATATCCTTTTGTCCTATTGGGTCAAGTCCTAATGTAGGTTCATCTAAAAATATAATTTTAGGATTGTTAACTAAGGCTTTTGCAATACCAAGCCTTTGCTTCATTCCTCTGGAATAGTGTCCTATAAGTACCTTTTTCTTATCACTAAGTCCAACTTTCTCTAAAAGGTACTCAATATGTTTTTTAGACTTAACCTTATCTTGATTGAAAAGCTCCGCAAAATAATTCAGGTATTCTTCTCCTGTCATCCAGTTATAATATCCATGTGATTCAGGTACTACCCCTATAATTTTTTTGATTTCATTTTCATTTGAAGCTACATCATAATTATTTATTAAAACAATTCCACTTGTTGGTTTTAATAAACCTGTAAGCATTCTAATAGTAGTTGTTTTACCTGCACCATTGGGTCCCAAAAATCCAAAAACATCTCCTTCTGATACATTTAAGTTTAGGTTCTTCACTGCAGTAAATCCATTTTTATATGTCATTGTAAGCTTTTCTGTTTTAATCAAAATTCTATCCCTCCTTATTTATCAATATCTGTATATTAGGTAAATTAAATTAAAAAGCACTAAAGATAAGATTAAAATTAGATTAAAATGTAGAAAACAAATAATATTTATCTTATGATATAAATGTTATGCTATAATAAAATAAATTTAGATGACTAATAACCTTAGTGAAAGAGGTGTTATTTTGAATCCAGTAGCTTTTACAATTTTCGGGTTAGCAATAAGATGGTATGGAATTTTGATTGCTTCAGGTATGACATTGGGTATTCTACTTGCTAAATATACTTGTAAGATAAGAAATGTTAACTATGATTATTTAATTAATACAGTTTTAATTGCATTACCATTTGCAATAGTTGGAGCAAGGCTCTATTATGTTCTATTTGAGTTTGGATATTATAAAAATCATATATCACAAATTTTCAACACAAGACAAGGTGGTTTAGCAATCCATGGTGGAATTATATTTGCTCTTGCATCATCTTATATTTATATAAGACATAATAAACTTAATTTTTTAGAAATGGCTGATGTTTCTGCACCCTCAATAATATTAGCTCAATCAATAGGCCGATGGGGTAATTTCATGAATCAAGAAGCTCATGGAGGTCCCGTTTCTTATGATTTCATAAAACACTTTCCAATGTTTATACAAAAGGGTATGTATATAGATGGTGTTTATTATCATCCTACATTTTTATATGAATCTCTTTGGAATTTTTGTGTTTTTATAACTCTTATCATTCTTTTGAAGAAAACTAAAAAGACTGGCTTGGTATTTTTTACTTATATAGGACTTTATTCTATAGGAAGATTTTTTATAGAAGGGTTAAGAACCGACAGCTTGATGCTAGGTACTCTTAGAATCGCTCAAGTTGTTAGCTTGGCAGGAGTTGTACTTTGGATAATTACCTTAGTATTTTATTTTTTAAAAACTAAAAAGTCATCTAATTTATAATTCTACTTTATCTTAAAATGATTTAAAGTTTAACAGAAGAGCTACATGTAGATTAGCCCTCCTGCATTTTTTGTGACTATTGTTTATTATAATACTTCTGAACCCAAATAATATCTATGGCTAAATAATTCTTAAATACATTAAATATCTTTAATTAATACATAACTTAATAGCAAAGTTACTATCAGTAATGAACCGTAAACAATAAATAAAGTATTTATTCCAAATAGATTAATAACTCTTCCTCCTATTGCAGTTCCTAATCCACCCCCTCCCATGAAACAAAATGCAACTAATGACATAGCAGAACCTCTTGCTTTTTCGGCAAATGCAGTTGCTCTTGTTAAAAGTGTAGAATGTGTAAAAATAAAACCGAATCCAAGTAATGAAACACCTATTATTAATAAGAATATATTAGTTCCAAAGAAATATATAATAATGTCGGCAAGTGATGCTGAAATAAGACCCAAACTAAGAACTTTACGCTGGCTAATCTTACTTGTAATTTTTCCACCCATTCTTCCACCGATTACTGACATAATTCCAAACCCAGTCATTATGAAACCAATGTAAAGATTATTATAATGATATATCTTAGAAATAAAAGAACCAGTATATGAAAAACTTCCAACTATAAACATTCCTTCAAGAATCACTATTATATAGGTAAATAAACTTTTAGTATTAGAAATAAGTTTTATATAAGGCTTTACAATTTGGCTATTAGGATTCTTTTCTGAAGGTAACAATTTATAATTTTTAATCAACAAAATTGCAGGAATAATAGACATTATAGCATATGTCACAAATACCCCTCTCCAATTTAAAAAGAATGCAATTGTACCACCTACAGCCATACTTAATCCTTGACCGAGAAATGATAATCCCATAAAAATACCAATTGCTTGTTGTCTTTCTTGCATTGGGAAAACATCACCTATTAACGCCAGTGATATAGGCATTACTGAGGCCGCAAAAATTCCTGTTAATGCACGAAATAAAGCTAAACTTGTTAAGCTCGAACCTAAAGCACATATGCCCGTAGCAATTGTAAATGCCAACACTGAAAATGTGATTACTTGTTTTTTACCATATCTATCAGCCAAAGGACCAAAAATAATTTGGAAAATACCAAAAGGTATCATATATGCTGTTATTAGTAATCCTGCCTTTGCTATGTCTATATTTAAATTTTGAGATATAGTCGGAAGTATTGGAGACACTACCCAGTTATCAGCCATAACTATAAATCCAGCAAGTCCTAATAATACAATAAGACTTTTTTTATTAATAATTTTTTGTTCCATAATTCAAAACCCTCCCTAATTCATTTAAGCCCAGAAATTTCATTTAAATTATCAGGACTAAATATACTAATAGCCCTGGTATAGAACCCACTATTTAATTATGAAATTAAATAGGTATCCTATAAATATGATTCCTACAGATACAATACTATAGAATACTGCTAATAATTTAGGTTTTAAAACTCTTCTTAAAAGAATCCCCTCTGGTAAACTTAATCCTGTTACAGCCATCATAAATGCAAGAGAAGTTCCCATGGAAACCCCAGCTCTTGTAAGTTCACTAACTAATGGTATAACTCCGGCCGCATTGGAATATAACGGAACACCAATTAGTACAGCTATAAATACAGCAAAAGGATTACTCTGTCCAGCATACTTTGCCAATGCTCCTGCTGGAATCCATCCATGCATAAATCCACCTATAGCAATACCAATAATTACATATATCCATATTTTCTTTATTAAATCTTTTGTGAAATTCCATGAATCTAATAATCTTTCCTTTGTAGTAGGATTAGATATTTCTACATCAGAATTAATCTGCATTTCATAGACGTAATCTTCTACCTGCTTTTCCATTTTTAGTTTCCCAATTATGATACCACTTACTATTGCTATAATTTCACCAGAAACTACATAAATTAGAGCTATTTTTATTCCAAATAAACCATATAGAAGTCCTAATGCAACTTCATTTACCATTGGTGCGGCCACTAAAAAGGAAAATGTAACTCCAAGTGGTACTCCTGCTTCAACAAATCCTATAAAAAGTGGAACTGCAGAACATGAGCAAAATGGAGTAACAATACCGAGCAATGCCCCAAGAATATGCCCAATAAATGTACTTCCCTTACTTTTTGCGAGAATTTTCCTTGTTTTTTCTGGTGGAAAGAAACTCCTTATAAAGGTAATTACATATATTATAATTAGTAATAAAATGAATATCTTTATAGTATCAAATACAAAGAAATTAAGAGCACTTCCAAGTTTACTTTCTTTTGCAATTCCTAAAATATTGTAAATAAGCCAATCTGCAAAAATTTGTATAGGTGTAAACATACTACCCCTCCATCCAATTCATAACATTATAATTAAATACTTATATAGTATTTTGAAATAATGGACTTTAATCCCACTGACGTAGGGTTAAGTCCAGTTTTAACATTGTACCCCATTACTTTTCATCATTAATGTATTTCTTAATTTCATCAACAGTAGAAACTTTACCATACATCTTTACTTTTTCATTGATAACTAAAGCAGGTGTTCTCATAACTCCATATTTCATAATTTCTTTAATGTCCTCTACCTTTGTAATTTTAGCCTTTACCTTAAGTTCTTCAACAGCTTCCTTAGCATTAGCCTCCAGCTTCTTGCAGTTTGAGCATCCTGTTCCTAATATCTTAATTTCCATAATCTTACCCTCCTAAATTTATTATTAATCTATTCTATTTAGAGTTATCAGAGTAACTCATAACATACTTCTCTACACTATCTATAATATTTTTTATTTCCTCACTACTAATTCTATAATGAGTTTCCATTCCTACCTTTTCAGATAGTAATACACCAGCCTCTTTAAGTATTTTTAAATGCTGAGATAAATTAGCCTGACTAAACTCTATATTTTCATTTAATTTGCATACACACTTTGGTCCATCATACAAAAACTTTACTATTTTATACCTTATAGGATGTCCTAATGCTTTAAAGATTCTAACACTTACTTCTTGTTGATTCATAATTATCCTCCGGAAATATAACCATATAATTAAATCGTTATATAGTTAGTATATTCCTTATGGCTATATTTTGTCAACGCATAATAAAAAATAAAAACTTTTAAATTTAAAGCCTTTATTGCTAATACTTATACAACATTATTTATCTTTTTTAATTTATGATTCTTATTTTGGTAGTTATTTTTGGCATATCCTAGCTGTTCACCCATTTCTCCTTTAATCATCGGCTGAAGCAACCATACAAATAAATCTAACAATACATTTTGAGTATCCTCAGATGTTTTAATATTTGAATCCTTATAAAATATTTTTATTAATTCATCCTTAGAAAGAGACATAGTATATACTCCCTTCAATATGATAATTTATTATATCATCTTCTGAAGTTTACAAAGACTATTTTACACTCTAAATATTAAAGTATTTTGATGTTTTTTTATACCTTAAATATTTCCATTGGACTCATATTAATTTACAATCATTTATTGCCAATTTTAAATATATACTTATCTTTCAATATCACTATAACTCTTATATTGTATAGTTCATGGAGGGTACAAATTGTCCCCCACCCCATGACATAGAGAATTTAATGTCAGTATTGTTCTAAGATTATTAATTCTTCTGTTTATTCTATAGAAAAGCACAGGGTGACATTTTCCTTTGCTTATAAAATTTATATGTTTCAAAGGTCTTTGGATTAACAAACTTGCTATACCTTGATTTAAGTCCTCTATATTATTTGTTTCTATTAATTTTGACTCTATATAATCCTCAAAACTACTTGCTTTAATACTCTCTATGTTATTTTTCTCTTCTTCCTTCACCTCCATACCTTTTAACTTTTCTTCATCAAATCTCTTTTCATTAGCATTAGCTTTAATATCATTATTTTCAAAACCTATTTGAAGCTTATAAAGATTTGAACTTTGTCCTCCATTATCCCTATATCTTTCTTCTTTAATAACAAGCCCTTCTTCTATAAGAATATTCATGGTTCTTTGAATAGTTCTTTCTGACACTCCGCAATCACTAGCTATAGTTTTTACAGAAGGAAAGCATGTTCCTTCTGCATTGGCTCTATTTATAAGATAAAACATTACTTGCTTTGCTCTGCTTGGTAGCTTTGATTTATATACTTTATCAAGTATTTCTCCTTTTTTCACAATAGCTCCTCCTCTCTTCAAGTTTAGGTAATAAAGTCATTAATTATATCTTTGTATATATCTTCGTTAATCTTTCCATCAAATAGACTTGGTGAATATTTAAGAAAATGTATATTATCCTTACTGTTTTCAAAGCTTTTTTTTATTTTAAAATTCTCTTCATTCGATATTAAAGTAAACAAAATATTATAATTAACATCTTTTACATAATTAGTTGTTTCATAAGTTTTTATAAGCTCATAAGGCTTACTTCCACTGCATAAAATTTTAATGTTACAGCTTTTAAATATTGCTATATTTCCTTTGTACAAGTTGCCTAAATCAAAAATTTGATAGTTTACATCATTAGGAAATTGCTTATTAGGATAGTATTCAACGCCTTTGTATCTATAATAATTTTCTAACTTTAAAAATTCATAATAAGCAGCTATTTCTTTTAAATGACCACTTTCATTAGCTTCTGTATAGCTTACCTTAGCTCCAATATTAAATAAAAATCTTGCCATATTAAAAGCAGTTGTAGTTGTACCAACTCTTGATGATACTCCCGCAACTGCTATTTTTATATTTTTATAATTAAATGTATACTGATTTTCATGAATTTCTTTTATGTTCCAATCTTCCTCTGTTTTCCCTATATGGCTTAAACATTTTAATATTTCATCTTTAATCTCTTGAATTTCTTTAGAAATTATAACGTTGTAGATTTTCTCTTCTATAAGCCTTGATATTATTTCATCTTCTCTTTTTAATCCTTCAGCAAAAATTATAATTCTTGAATCATACATGGCTTTAAAGGCTGTTATTGCTTCAATTATTTCATTTTCAGTATCTTTAAGAGCTTTTAAATCTATAGCAAAATAAGAGTAGTGACTTAAATTTCTCATATCATGAATTACAAACTTTTTTAAATAGAATTCCCCTGAAAGCTTTTTAATTATCATACCTTTTTCCTTAGATAAAAAATCAAATATTCCTATATTTTCATTGCTTGATAGATACAAAAGCACTGCTCTCACTCCTTGCCACCTTATAGTCTGCTGGTATATCTATAGGTTTGTGTTTAGGTTTATAAGTAAATAGTAAAATGACCCCTATAACCACAATTACAATATATATAAATAGCTCTATTAATAACTTCTTTTTCAAAATACTCTTCCCCTTTCTATTTTACGGTTTACTGATTATCCAAAATGGACCTCCTGCATCTGCACCTTTATTAGCTTCATCAAGAATAATGGATAAATCCCACTTTTCTTCACTCCTTGTCCTACTTACTGGATCAGCAACTAAAATCTTTTTATCTGTTGTTACTCCCCTAAGTACAATAAAATGTCCACAGCTAGTAAAATGACCTTTTGCCATAATTGCAATTATAAGTTTTCCTTCAGCAAGAGCATCTACTATTTTTTGTGGTTCATTTGAAGTACAACCTTCTACTTTAAGTCCAAAGTGTTTTGCTCCATCAGGTATTAAAGTATGGTAAGAACCTACACCTTCACAATAATAACCATTTTCATAAGCCCATGTACTCATTTGAACTGGATCAACTTTTTTATCTGTAAGACTTGACACAACTATAGCAAGAGACGTCGGACCACAACCACTTCTTCCTATAGTCCCTGTTTTTCCATAAGGCTTGTCCTTCCACCTTTGATCGGCTTGATTATAATAAACCACTTCTGTTACTCCATCTTTAAAAGATACTCCTGAAAAATCTAATCCACTACTTTCTAAATAACTGTTGTCATTAGAATTTATCAACTGTTCATATCCATACTGGCTTCTTATATTTTCAATCTGTGTTAACTCATTACCAAAGAAAATGCTACTCAGCATTTCAAGTGGATTTGTAAGGATATATACAATAAAAGCCAAAATTAAAAGCACCGAAATAATCGGTGCCAGTGATATAAAAATTATTTTGTTTCTGGTTTCATCATCTTTAGCAGCTTGAATTGCTATTTTTGCAATTGTAGTTGCTATTTTTGCATCTAATAGCATATAACTTTCCTCCATTATTATTTTTAAACTAAAAAAGAAGGATTGAATTATTACATCTCCTTCTCTAAACTAATATACATATTGTTAATAAAATAAAAATTTATTAAGATTTTATGCCGTTATACCTATCTCAAAATCTTCAATAATAATATGCTCATTATTTATGTTCTGTTTTGCTTTTGTTGATGCTAAACTTGCTACATTTACTAAATTTCTTATTGTTTCTATTCTATCGTCAATTATTTTGTCACTAAAATTACAACATGCTATGCCAACAGATGCTGAAACTGGAATATTATAAGGATAATTATAATCTTTTATTGCCGTTACTATTTTTTTAGAAAGAATTTTACAATTATTCGCATTATATGTAGTCAAAATTGCAAATTCATCCCCTGCATATCTACATAAAAAATTATCTGGTTGTATATTTTCTTTAAGCAAATCTGCCACAATTTTTAAAACTGTATCTCCATTTATATGTCCAAATTTCTTATCAATATATCCAAAATTATTTAAATCTATAAATATTAATGATACTTCTTTTCTTTGCTCTATTAAACTATATATATTATAAAATAAATAATCGCTTTTATATAAACCCGTTAGTAAATCAATATGTCTTCCCAATTCTATCTTTAATTGACTTTTCGTAATAACCCCTACAACTTTACTATTATCTTCTACAAATATTACATCTATGTTCTGATTAAAATCAAATAAATTTTTAACTTCCCATGTAGAGGTTTCTGAGCCTACGCAAATATATCTATTAGTCATAACATCCGCAACTATTCTGTTAGGATTTGCAATTCCTAATTCTCTTAAAGTTAAGACTCCCACTAACTTTTTCTTATCATAAACGGCAGAACACTCTATGTTATTTTGATAAAAAATCTCCTGAACTTTTTTTACTCCATCTAATACATCTACTTTATAAAAATTTTTATCTATTATATCTAAAACCCTTTGTATCATAAATCTATAGATTTGCTAACATTGATAGTTATATTAACTTGCGCCTTTATAATCATATCTTCATTAGCAATCCTTTCAACCTCCTCCATTATTATTGGAATAAGTTTATCTTTCGGAAGCATATTTAAGATAGTCCTTCTAACAACTATTGCTTCCACGCACTGATGTTCTATTTTAACTATTTCATATTGATCAGGAGATAATATATCTACCATTCTTCTAGCAGCCTCTGGACCTATTGGCGCTTTCTTACCAACAATTAATATATCTTGCATAGGAGGCATTTCAAACTCTGAAAATCTCATACTTATTTCAGCTTTTTTGGTCCCTTCTGATTTATATCCCATAAATATGTCACCTTCCTTAATTTCATAAACTATAATATCATAAATTGTCTAATTATTCTATTATTTTACCTAAAATTTATTTTATTGTCGATAAATTCTATACTTTAATAATATTGCTTTTATATTAGTTATCTTCCCCCAGCCTTTCCCATATACTCAAATTTATATTCAGGTATCTCAAACACTACATGAAGCCTCTTAGAACCTATCATTAATAAAGCATTCCCTCTCTTTTTACTAGCAAGCAGCTCTTCCTCTGCATCTGTTAAATTGTAAAGTTCCTTTGTTTCTTGTAGATTTCTGCCATCTGTACCCATTATAATTTTAAAGCAAGGTATATCAAGAAGTGCCTGTCCATACATTTTTATTTGTGGATCAAGGAAATCTACAACTGAATGGCTTATTATAGCAACTCCTGCTTCGTATTTTCTTGCCCTTTTTTCAACATTTCTTAAAAATACTAGACTTTGAGGTACATTGGTGTCAATCATAAGGTAAGCTTCATCACAGATTAACAGTACTCTTTCATTTCTATCTTTGCTCATTTCCTGCCAACACCAGGTAAGGATATTAAAATATTGAGTTCTTTTAATATTGTCATTAGTATTTTGTAAATCATGAGTATCAAGACAAATGCATCTTGTATTAGTTTTAATAGAACTGTATCCATTCCAAAGAAAAGAATCACTTCCCATTGCTATATCTTTTAAAAGCAGTGCAAGGTCATCATATATATTGGCTTCACTTTCTTTTCTTGTTTTTTCTTTTTCTTTTGCTTTTTTATCTATCAAATTGTATAAATCTAAAAATATAGGGAAATCCTCATTGTTTAATTGGGTTATATCTGTATCCCAAGTTATGCCAAAGTTATTATATAGCTCAATTAGGCAATCTTTTAGTATAGCTCTCTCCCTATCTGTTAAGGATGGAATGTACAAGCTAAAGAATATTTCTAAATTCTTAATATAAAGAGCCATATCACCCATACCTTGACCTTCATCTTTATAAACTTCATCGTTATCATCTACTGGTGTTGGTCTTATTTGAAGTGGATTTATTCTTCCATTACTGCCTCCACCTGCGTTAATCCAATCTCCATTTAAAGCTTCGCATAGCTCTTTGTAGTCGGCTAAGTCAGAGGGATTACTCCCTCGTTCTCGCCTAAGAACCGTACTTGAGAGTTTCCCCTCATACGGCTCAAGCATTTTATAACCCTTTCAGGCGACTTCTATTTCTTTAAAGCACTGCAATCGCTGTGTACGTAAGCCATATTAGGAACTATTTCTTGACCACCTTCAGCTTTAGGAATTTTAAAATAAATTTCTCTCTCTTCCATAACATCTAATGGCATTCCACAGTGAAAACATATTCCATTTTGGTTCTTCCATACGTTTTTAAATCGACCATTTAATCTTCTCATTCCTTGCTTAAACTTACGTTCAGCAAAATATTCCACATCAATATATGGATTCACATTCATTCTTATTTTTATATGTCTAACAATAGGTATATTATCTACTCTCAATAGAGCTATTTCATCAGTTGCAAACACCCAAGACCGATTTTTGATTCTACGCCAATATTTAGTTGTAACAAACCATCTACCTTTTTTAGGGTGTCTACGTTTAGCCCAGCGATAAAGAAGATTGAATAAAACAAAGTCAATGTGTGCATAAGCCTCACTAGCAACTACAGATTGGTGATAACTTGCCCAACCTCTAATCTGTTGATTTAATTTTTGAATGAGTACTTCCTGTTTCCATGACTTCCCTCTTTTAAGAATTGTATCTGATAAACTTCTAACAAAGCTATCAACAGATTTCTTTGAAGGCTTGACGATTAGTTTCCCCTTATATTTACGGAAATTCCAGCCTAGAAAGTCGAATCCATTGTCAATATGACTAATCTTTGTTTTGCTTTCAGATAATTCAAGACCCCTTGTAGCTAAGAATTCTTTTATAACTTTCTTTGCTCTTAGAGCCACTTCTTCATTAATTGCTGTTATTACAAAGTCATCAGCGTAACGTATCAAGTTTATCTGGAACCCTACTTTCTTATAAGAAACTACTTCCCCATTTTTATTAACATTAAATTCCTTATCAAGTACTAATTGCATACCATCAAGAGCCATATTTGCAAGAATTGGAGAAATGCCCCCTCCTTGGGGTGTTCCATCCTCTGTAGGAAAAAGCTCATGCTTAAATATAAAACCAGCTTTAAGAAACTGTTTTAAGACAGATTTGTCCATAGGTATATTTTCAATTAGCCATTCATGACTAATATTATCAAAACAACCTTTGATGTCGCCCTCAAGTATCCATTTGGGACTGTAATCACGAGATAATGCTGTAAATATATACTCACAAGCATCATGGCAACTTCTACCTTTTCTAAATCCGAAAGATTTGACATCAGCTGTTGATTCTGATACTGGGTCTAATGCAAGTGCATAAAGGGCTTGCATTGCTCTATCATACATAGTTGGTATACCAAGCGGTCGCTTTTCCTTTTTACCTTTCTTATCAATATAAACTCTTTTCAATGGTTGTGCTTTGTAGTTCTTATCCGTCAATCTTAATGCAGCTTTCATCTTTGCTGCTGATGTTGACCAAATTTCACCATCAATCCCAGATGTATTTTTACCCTTGTTAGTTGTAACTTTTCTTACTGCTAGTAATTTAGCATAGTATGAATGTGTTAGAAGATATTGTAATCTTTTTACTTCGTTATGCTTTTTATCAATAGAAGCCTTGGCAATTCTGATTTGTAGCCTATTAACTTCTTTTTCTACTTTCACCCAGTCAATTAAGTCCCACTGTCTTGAAAGTTTTGAGTCTGTTAATCTCTCAGAGTTTTTATGCTCCGTCGTTGAATAATTAACATTCATAAGTTTACCTCCATTCTTTGCCATAAAATACCTTGAGATAAGTCTGCACCTTTTCAGGTTAGAGCAAATTCTGAACTCCTATACATTTCATTACAAAATGTCCTTCGCTTTTTATCTCGTTCCTCTACCCTCTGTACCTTCTTTCCTTCTTGCGAAGTCAATACCTTAATTAGGAGTACATAGGGCTTACCAAGTTCCACATAGTAAATAATTCATGAATGCCTTAGGAGCTATCTTTGAACCGAGAGTTATTTGTCCATTTACTTTGATATCGAGAAAGTTATCAAAGTCTAACTCTTCACCTTTTGGTGTAAGTGTATCAGCCTTATTTCACTTATTCCCTGTAACGATTCTTACGATAGTTCACTTTACGTTCTCCATAGCATTTTTTTATCCTAGCAGTCCGTCAACTTTAGGCTAGTTGGCATTCCACATTGTCCCATAAGCTTTCCACCTCGACGTTACCATCAACGCAGATTATGGTAGGATTACCCCAAATGGAAAGGGTAGCTGACAATCAGCAATTTACTATGCGACTTCTTGTCGCACTTCTCTTTCTGGATCTACAAATATAATTTTAGTACCTTTCATATATTCAGATAAGGCTATATGCTTAACTGCTGTAGACTTTCCAACACCAGCTACCCCCATTATGACCATGTTAGTGTTTGTCCTATCATTTCCCCTCTTCCAAGTATCCAGTATAATTAATCCACCACTAGAATCTCTTCCAAAATAATAACCTGTTCCATCATTATAACCGCTCGATGAAAAAGGAAATCCACCTACAAAGGTGGATAAAGGAACTATTCTGCTTACTATCTGCTCTATATTTTCATCTGAAGTATAAAATGGTGAGCAATTTTTAAATGCTTGCTCCTGCAAGTTTGACAGGTTTCTTGGTTTACATTTACTCATGGCACAGGTACTTTCAGTTTTTCTGCAAACCTTATTAAAGCTTTCATCTTCTCTTGATATTGGCATAATAGTAATTCCCATAAGTCCAACAGTTTCACCGTTTTGGTCTATTTGCACCATTATCTTTTCTCCATCTAAAGCTGAACGTTCTGCCCTTTTCTGAGCTAGTGGATCTTTAGCACTTTCAGCTGCTCCACGGCTTTGTATTACATTTCTTGAAAGACTTTCAATAAAAGAACTGTTATCAATAGGCTTAAAGGTTATACTGACAATAGTACTTGGTATATTGGTAATTTTAGAAAGCCATCCATAATCAACTTTTTGAGGATATTTAACTATTCCATATACTTTTCCTGTATTTTCACCTATAACTAAGCTATTTCTTTTTATTTCAAGTCCCATTGGAGTTATTATATTTAGCAAGGATTTATTTAATAAAATTTCTTGTTTTAAGTTATCTTTATTTTTTATCATTTTCACATCTCCCTTTTTTCTTAAAAAATAGGGATAGTGGCTTCAAACTCACTATCCTCTATATTTGTATAAGCTGGATTATTAATAAGATTACATAGCCTCACTATATCCTGCTGCTTTAAAATTTCACATTGTATATTTCCACTTTCAAGCTTTGACTTAAATTCATAGCATCTTTTAGATATTTCTCTTTCAATATCTTCTTCATACTTTTCCCAAAGCATTATATAAAATTGCCTTTCAACAACTTCTCCAGATAAGGCATAATTACTCATTACAAGCATTTCATTTCTTAGCAAATCCTTTTGCTTTTGATCTGAGCTATTTGAAATAATACCAGTGTACTCATTTATAAGTGGCGAAATATCTACTGGTCTTGATACAGCTAAAAATTTATAAGATTTTTGTTCACTTGAAAGTTCTGCTGTAAGAGTTTTGCATAAAAGCTTTTTTTCTCTTTCTGATAACAAATCAATACTTATAGGATTAATTTTTATATACATGATAATGTAACCATCTCGTGTATATAAATAGCGCTCTTTAATATCTTTTACATTTACAAACTCATTAGCAGTTTTCTGCTCTTTATTTTCTGTAACCTTTGTTCCTTTACTATTCTTCTTTAAAAATAGCAGTGTTAAACCTCCACAAATTAAACAAAGTAATAACATAACAATTGGTATAATAGGTTTCATGGTGTACCTCCTATATCTCTAATTCTTCTATAATTCTTTCATGATTTAATATTAATATCTTTTTTTCATAATCCTCATTTCTGCTATTCTTTAAGCAGTACATATTATCTAACATTCTAGTCACTCCACTCTTAACCTTGTGCCAATTTCATATACTATTGAAACGGTAACTGAATTACCAGCTTGCTTATATAGCTGGCTATCTGAATTAACTGATTGTGCTTTATAATAAAATTCATCAGGAAATCCTTGCAATCTAAAACATTCAAGGGGCGTAAGTTTTCTTATCGCCCCACCTAATAATATTCCATGTCTATCTTGTGCTGTTAAAGTAAACATTGGTTCATTTTCATTTTTAAATCTACGCCCATTTTGACGTTTTTTTAATCTTTCTGGGGTAAGAACAGCTCTTGGAATAACTAAAACTCCACTATTATCTGCAGCTTTATTTGTAATCCCAGAATTATATCTTGCTTTTATACATCTTGCATTTTCAGTTACTTGAGGTTTTAAATTTAAGTCAACAAAATATAATCCTGTTTTTGCTCCTTGACCACCTCCATGAGAAGTTAATGTTGTACTTAAACCATCTATACTATATACTCTTTGTCCTTGTTTACCTCCTATAAGCTGCTTAAGAGTTTTTGGGTTGCAGCTGGTGATAGGAAATATTTTTGTGAAACTTCTTCCTCTAATATGTGCAACAATGAATACTCTTTCACGGTTTTGTGGCACTCCGAAATCTTTGCTGTTAAGCAATTGCCACTCAGCATCATACCCCAATTCATAAAGTGTACTGAGGATGGTTTTAAAAGTCCTGCCTTGGTCATGCGATAGCAGTCCTTTGACATTTTCAAGAAGAAGAAGTGGAGGTTTTCTTTCATTAACCAATCTGGCAATTTCAAAGAACATAGTTCCTCTAATATCTTCAAATCCTCTCCTTTTTCCTGCAATTGAGAAACTTTGACAAGGAAATCCTGCACAGAGCAATTCAAATTGGGGCATTTCTTTTGGATTGATTTTTCTGACATCATTAATAAACCACTCTCCTTCACAACTGTACATGGCTCTATAACTTCTATCTGCAAATTTATCTACTTCACAATGACCTACGCATTCATGTCCAGCCAATTCAAGTCCTAATCTAAATCCACCTATACCACTAAACAAATCAATAAACTTCAAGTATTCTCCCTCCTATAGCTCCATATCATCTTCATAATCTGGCACATAAATATCTATAAAAGCTGAATCTTCTACTTCTTCCTGAGAATAATACTCTGGTTCTCTAAACCTTTCATAGTATTTTGAAATCTGCTCATCTGTTAATGAAATAGATTCTCCATCTTCATTAAAGCCGCAAAGAAAAAACGTACCAGCAATTATATCCCTGCCGATACGTCTGTTTCCTTCAAGACCTCTTATTTTACCTTCTTCATTACAAACAAGGCTTGTATTATCATCTAAATCTACCATTTCAATTGAACCTCCAACTATCTCCTGCATAGGTTTTAAACCTTCTTCTATTTCTGCAACATAAGGTCTTATTTGAGGTTGAACTATTAATACTCTCATAAGTTTTACATCTCCTTTACTTTTTTAATACTTTCTCTAATATCTAAGCCATCAATTTCATTACCAAGACAAACCCATCCTTCATGAGCTTCTCGTGCAAAGAGTTCAACTCTGGGTAAATCTCCGCAAAGCTCAATTATTCTTTTCCTTACTTCATTAGGTTTTTTACTATGCTTTTCAATAGGTGAATCTATAACTGAATGAACTGATTTTGATACTCTTTTAGGATGACCTTTAGTTCCAATAAGGCATATTTCTGGATTAGCTCTTGTCCAAAATCCCAGTCCCCAAAACCAATTAAGACTTTTCTTATTTCTCTTTACCCAGCAAAACCCTAAGGTTTTATAAGTAAATCCCCATCTTTTCATAGTTTCAAGACCTACAAGTAAGTTAGGAAAAGTAACCCATAAAAATAAAATACAATCTTCCATAGCTAAACTTGCTACGTCAAGATTGTATATATCTTCATGACTCATAGTATTATAATGATTTTCAGCAGATCTTCCTCTACCTTTTTTAGAATATACCTTATAGCTCCAAGGTGGATCAGCATAAATTATATTAAATCGCATAAGTTTCACCCTAAAACTGTGGGCCTAATGACGATAGGTAATCCTTTGAAGTTATCGCCGGATTTTCCCCCGCCTCACACCGTGCACGAGAGTTTCCCCTCACACGGCGTTCCATCGGGAATTACATCTGGTACAACAAAGCAGTTTTCAACGATAGCAAGTTTCCGCAATGAGTTCAACTTCTTGATTTGAGATTTATCGAGTTTTAAGCCTTGTAGTAATCGAAAAATGGTGACAGCGTTATTAGCATGTATCAGCTTATGAATGGTTTCTGAAACAATGATGAGGTTTTGATAGTTGTCTTTTCCACCTAAATGCCGTGGCTTTTTATGGTGGCAATACACATCATCTTTTTCCAGTATTATTTTGCTGACCGCACATTTTCCTTGTTGTGCACAGTAAAGAGATAAACGGTTGTCATTGTATTCTACAGTTTTGTTTTTAACAGGATTCCGCATTAAATAATGCAAAATATCTTTATCAATTCGCTCCAACCCTTTGTGTATGCTCTCTCTTCCCTCGGCTGTGTATTTATTGATAATTTTTGCTTTTGCTAAAGGCTTTTTATGAGAAACATATCCAATGGGTACTAAGACCTTATCGTTTCCAACATACCGTATTTGCTTGCTTTTACCGTAGACCTCTTGTATATGCTTAGGCATTGTATACTCGATTTTCTTTTTATCTAGCTGTACTCGTGTCTTCAATCTGTCACGAAGTCTTGCTTTTAGGCTCTTGTGAATAGGAAAGGCAATTTTTCTGAAATCCTTGTGAACGTGAGTAGCCATATCATAATAATTGTGCACCCCAATGACAAATGAATTGTACATATAAGTTGCAGTGAATTGACCATTTCTGTCCCTTGGATATTGAATTTCGTAGATTAATGCATGTGCCTTTTGAACAATCTTTTCCTGTGCTTTTTCAGTGACATGGCTTTTCACAACGAATTTTGGCTCATCATTACTCTTTTTACCCCTTCTGTTGAGCTTCATTTTGAAACCCAAAAATTCGGAATAATTCTTCTTAAGATTAACGATTTGCGATTTTTCTTCATTAATTTCTAACCCTAAACGGTGTTTCAACCAATCTCTTGTAGCAAAGTACAGCTTTTCTGCATCGTTTTTGGTCTTGCAAAAGATTCTAAAATCGTCTGCATACCTTACGATGTAGCACTCTTTCAATTTTGTTTTTAATCTGAGCGAGCTGTATCTACTACTGTTTATAAGGGTTCCGTTTGCACTCACCCCTGTTGCATACTGTCTTTCGGTCGGCATATCTACCCACTGACTGTTTATCCACCAATCCAATTCATTGAGTACGATATTGGATAATAACGGGGATATGATTCCTCCTTGCGGTGTTCCTTTTTCAGGAAAGCCAATACCTGCAACTTCTGCTTTTAGCATAGCCGATATAATGGAAATCAACGTTTTATCTCTAATTCCCATAGCCCACATTTGCTTTAATAGTTTCCCGTGATTGACATTATCGAAAAATCCTTTAATGTCCACATCTACTACAAACGAGCAGTGGCTTAATTGCATTAGCTTGTATGCTTCAGCGACAGCATGTTCTGTGCTTCGATTTGGTCTAAAACCGTGACTGCTATTATGGAATTTTGCTTCACAGATTGGCTCTAATATCTGCAACACACATTGTTGTATCAGCCTATCCATGATTGTTGGTATTCCAAGCGGTCTTTTCTTTGTCGGGTCATTTGGTTTTGGAATTTCCACTCGCCTTACGGGTTGCGGTTCATACCACCCAAGTTTTCTTTGTACAAGGTAAATCAGCCGTTCATCACTTAATTTTGCAAGGTTTTTAATTGTTCGATTATCTGTGCCAGCTGTCTTGCTCCCTTTGTTCTTCTTCAAGGTGCGAAATGCCAATTTAATATTTTCTTCTGCCATAATTAGTGGCATTAGATTTTTAAACAGTTTACCGTTCTGGCTATCTGCATAAAGAGAATCTAATGTTGCTTGTAGGTCGTAGTATTCAGCATAGCGTAATTTTGCCTTTTTCCTTTGTTTGCCTTTTGTTGTCATAGTCGGCTCACCTCATTTTAGTGCGGTTATGCCTTTCTTATTCTTACTCGAACCTATGATTTTCTGCTTTTGTTTTACTATTTTTCAGTGTAATTCTCGACTTGTGGCTATCCCTCCACTGCGTTTCCACAGTTTCAACGGTACTGTGCCACAACTTTCAGTTAGACAAAAACAAGTTATACCCTACGGGATTTCCTTGCTACCGCTTCATTGAGTTGTAATCCTCTCAACGTTCTAACCTTACTACGTTCCGATATTCCTATCTGTGCATATACCCTTAGGCTGTCCTTTGAGCCTGTACGCTTGATGATACCTGTAATATCATAAGGCTTTTCATGGGCACTATTTTACTAGACCTCACGTACACCGCACTTAGGCGATTACAGCATTTCTACTGCATTGACTTCTAGACCCTTTCATTCGGACGTTTTGTCAGTGAGCTTCCAATCTCACATTCTCACCATAGGTATTTTATAGACCTCCGGCATATAGGCGACACCATTCACCTCTGAACAGCTTTCGTACAAGGAAATCCTTGTTTACGGTCACTCTCTGCCGACTTCACCGAGCTTCATACACGAAACTATTACAAATTTTCGTGCATGTCGGAGTATCAAGTGGGCGTTTCAAGGCGTTACCCTATCATTCCACCCATCGGAATATCAGTTCTCCTAAACTGAACTTTTACATTCATTATTTAGTGCCTAACCTTTTCAGTTAGGAACGTATCGCACTATGCCAATCGTCATACAAGCTGCCTTTTATGTTTACATAATCATTCAAATTAACTGAAAGCATACCCTCTGGCGTCCATACATCTATTACTTCTGCATATACAGAATAGATTCCATCTGGATACCATATTGGAGTAAAATGTACTCTTTGATTATAGGTAGAATATTTATTTTTTCTAAGCTGAAAACTTGAGGAATAACCTGCTGTTATCATTTCTAATACTCTATTATAAGTTTTATAATTAAATTCAGGATAATAAGAAATAACATTTTGAGCACCTGTTATGGATGAACTTGGAGCATTAGAACTAAGATTAGAATTTACATTTAAGTTTATTCCATATCCTGATTTCATAGTTTTTGAATAGGCTGTAGGGACTTTAGCATCTGGCTGAAGGTTCATATTGGCTGAAAGATAAGCATAGTAACTTATCCATTTATATTTCCAATCTCCTCTATCAACCCAATGACCATTATCAACCCAGTATCCTGTGTTTTTACCTGTACTAACCCAGCTCCAGTTTGCCTGCCATTCCCATTTAGGTTCCCAATAGCAATCCCATTTTCCCCATGTAGCAGAAGTTTTTGGAGCTTTACTTGGAATACTAGAAGTCTTAAAACTTGAATTCTTATCATTAGCAGTAGGATTTGGTGGAGTGTTTTCTTTAAGGTCTACTATTTGGGCTGTAATATTTGCTTTATTTGCAGATGCTCCACTTATACTTACATCTATATTTAATGTTTGTGGTGTTTTGGGAGTGTGCCATTTAAACCAAACCTTTTGAGATTCTCCTTCTGGAATATAAATATTACTTACAGTGTAGTTTTGTCCATTTACTCTAAAGGTTACAGATACAGGATTGTCAGGTGTTCTTCTTCTATCTGTATTTACAGTTATTGAAGTAATAACATCTGTGTCACATCTATATTCATAGGAATTACTATCAATATCTACTCCCTTATCCGCCTCACTAAACCTTATGACACCAAGTCCTAAATAGGCTTTTATTTGAGTATTTGATACCTTTTGATTACTCGATCCTGACCAAGCAGCAAAACCTAAATCAGAAGTTTGTAAAAACAAAGCAAGGGGCAAATTCTTATGAGATAAACTCACCATCTTTGCTCTTAAACCTCCTCCAAGTTTTTCATCATATAATGCTGCTTCATGTGCAGTCATTGCCATATACACTCCTTGAAAAGTCATGTAAGCTATAGGTTCAATAAGTATTTTATAATCTCCGCTTATAAGATTTTCATAATTCATACCAGTAAGGCTTGCAATTAATTTTAGAGCATATTCAGAACAAAAGTATTTTTTAGTAGCTTCAATATTTATAGTATAGCTACTTGAACCTATAATTCTTGGCATAGGTTGAGATGGAATATAATAGTTATACACACTTGTGTATGCTTGCAAGGAACTTCCGTTTCTATATTGAATTTTTGATTTCTTTCCAAAATGTATTTTTATATTATTTTGATTTTTATTTGAGAAATCAATAGGTGTAGTTACTGGCATTTGATCTCTACACCTGATAACAGTAATCCTTACCCCATCATTCCCTGGATTCCAAAAGTTTTGAGATGATCCATTTCCCATTCCACCTCCTCCACCGTCAAAGTTTCCATCTCCTTCAGCAAATACACTTATAGGTACAGAAAAAATTATTAACATTAAACAAAGTAAAAATGCTGTTACTCTTTTCATAAGCTTACACCTCCAAAAAAATAGAGAGTACAGATTTTAACCATACTCTCTAAAAATACTTTTTTATTAAACTAATCCATTGTACCCACTTGCTTATTAATATCACCATCAGATGTTACATTTGTTCCTTGACCACCACCACCTTCATCGTTAACCCAACCAAACCCTGGAACATATACTTGTCCTTTGTTATTTTTTTCTCCTCCATTAGGACTTGGTTCTTTCTGTGGTTTTACTGCTTTTTCAGGATAAGTAGGTACTTTATTTTTATTTGTTATATCATCTGTAGTCTTAGGTTTTTCCTTTGGTGGTTCTGGTTTTTTAGGTACTGTTTCCGTTTTTGAAGTTTCAGTATTACTACTTACAACATTATTTTGAGAGGATTTTTCTGTACTATCAGCAGCATTAATAACTGGTACTTTAGCTTTTTCTTCATTTTCTGTTTTTATTTCATCTACCTTAACTTCATCTACCTTATTAATATCTGATAAGACTTTATCCTCTTTATTTTTAGGTGTTTTATTTACATAACTTATTAAGCCTGCTCCAAGAGCTATAGCTAAAACAACAAGAAGTGTTACAGTTAAATTTTTCTTTACATTAAAATTAAGTTTTTTCATCCACATTCACTCCCTTAATTTTTTTCAACATAACGGGTTTTTTTGCCCTTGTTAAAAAATATACATACTTTTTGTATTTTGTCCAGATGTTTTTTAAATTTTTTATTTTCACTTATTCACACGTTGTCCACATCATCTCCTGTGGATATGTGATTAACTTTAGAACTTAGAAGTATACCCTGCATTGACCTTTAAGTTTATTTGTAGTGGTGGCAGCTTATCCCATCCAAAAGATAAAGGCACTTCAATATGGATAGTAGCTTGAGCTTGAAATTTATTTGAAGTATTAGGATTTAACGGTGCTAATGGTGTATTTATAATATTTATTTTAAGATCTGAAAGCTTATATTCTGTCTCTTTTCCCGTGAATTTAATGTGATATACACCATTTTTCTCTAAACCTAAAAGATTATCAAGATAAGTAAATATATCTCCTGTATCTACTTTACTCTCCCATAAATTAGCTTGGTTTAGATTATAGCCTCCACTATATCCTTCACGTAGCCCATTATATACATCATCATAATTTTGAGCCGCCACAGCTATTACAGAAGTTTGAAGGGCATCCCTTACTCCCTTTGTTATAATTTGAAGCCTCATGTATTCTGATACTGCACTAAATATTATTATCAGTGATAAAACTATTGCACAAGCAAGAGGAAGAGCATTCCCTTTTTTCTCCTTCAATATCCTTCTTATGTTTTTTACTTCCAATACACTTCACTCCTCCCCGTAGCTTTAGATTTAAGTTCAATAGGAAAAGAGCCAAAACTAAAGAAACCTATATCCACCGTTTTAGTAACTGTTACAGTAATTTCATCATTTAGCTGTACTTTATTTGTTCCACTAATGTAATTTGCCTGCCATGATATAGCAGGACTTATGCCTGTTTGATCTTTTAAGTTTTCTGCCTTCGCACTTACTTCCGTACCTACTCTTCCTGAAATTTCTGCGGTTCTCATAATTTCATCGGCATAAGTATTTAATTGATTTTTTGCCACAAATACAGGAAATATTTTTACTGCAAAAGCAATAACCATCATAGCTGCAATTATAATAACTACAGTATCAATATATCCTTCACCTTTCTTTTCTTTTAAAAGTTTAATCACTGCACCACCTCCTAGAACAATTGACCCATGGTTTTCATTATTTGAATTCCCATTACAGCAAGATACATTAGTACAAAGCACATAAGCATTGCAAAGGAATATTTTCTTATTTTTGATGGCTGTTTTGCTGCTAGTGTTTTAAGTCTTTGAAGCTCTAGCTGTTTTAAATCATGGGATAACATCTGAAAATATATCACTCCATCATCACCACGAAGTACACTTATAAGCCCTCTTACTACCTCTGAAAGTGCTGAACTTCCAAGCCTTGTTTCAAATCTTGTAAGTGCTCCCTCAAAGCTTCCTGATTTCATATCTGCAACAGTTATTTCAAGTTCTCTTTTCATGGATTTTCCTGCATTTTGCTTATAGCTTTCAAGAATAGATAATATATCTCTACTTGCTTTAAGCTCTTGAGTTAGGGTAGCAGTAAACCTTGGAAGTTCATATTCTATTTCATCTCTTTGATTTTTAACCTTATCCTCAGCCGCCTTAATTTCTTTAAAATATATTGCTATAGATAAAAATAAGATTACTGGAGTTATTATTGGTAAAATAAATAAAGCAGGAATAATACTAAATAGTACTAAACCTGCTTTAACATAAGCTTTTGCAATATAGGTTTCTGGAGTTAAATTTATTTCTGCGGATTTTAAAATTGATATAAGCTTTCTTTTTTTGTAGTCATTAAGCTTTATAATTTTTGAAAGCTTAGTTGATAGCTGTAATATATATATTTCCACATTGTGTATCTTTTTCTTTTCTCTCCTGCTTATGCTTAATACTGCCTTTGAAGCTTTAAAACTAGGAAGCTTTAATAAATCTGCCATTAGCATGTATACTCCAAAGGAAAATAGGCAAGAGAATATAAATAGTATTGTTAACATATATTAATTTCACCTCACAAAAACACGCAAAGCTTTTGCTCTACGTGTTCCAATTATTTTACATTACCTTAATTCAATATGAATTTCTTTTCCTAGTCCTTTTGCAAGCTTACTTAAAAAGTCTAAAGAGGGATTATAGTTTCCACTTTCAAGCCTGCTTATATTTGATTTTTGAGTTCCTATACGGTAAGCTAATTCTTCCTGAGTGAGATTTAGTTCTCTTCTTGCTTTTATTACTTCTGAAATAAGATCATAGCGTGGTTTTAGTTTTTCATACTCATCTTTGAACTCATTATCCTTCATAAGTTCTTCTTTAATTGCTGAAAAATCAACACTTGCTTTACTCATCTTCACACCTCTTTTCAAAATCATTTTTATGTTATCATATATGATAACTTTAGTCAATGTCTTACCTCCTGTACTCCACAGGCTTGGTTAACTTTATTACAGCCGCTAATGATACAAATATGACAGTTATACAAACTGCAAGTATTGCTTTACCAAAGCTTGTGAACATCAACGTTTGATACCATTCTTTATTTAGAAAATACATAAGTGGTATATTCCCTATTAAAAGTATGGTCATAGTTATAAACTCTTTCATAGGTTCATAAAGAAGATAATCAAGCTCTGCTCCTACTATTCTCATATCTGAAAGCTTTGATACTATTGGTGTTAATGTGGTTTTTAAGTTTTTATCCTCTTGGCAAGCTATTACTGCATCCACCCATTCTCTAAATACATCATTATCTATTTTGCTTCTAAGGTTTTCTAATGCTATTTTCATATTAGAATTTATAAGCTTTGTTTGAGTTAAAAAGCCTTTAAAAACATCTGATACTGGTGGATTCAGATAGGTTATATTTTCATCTACTGCGGTTATTATGCTTTCACTTCTCATATAAGATGTGGTAATTACTGAAAGAGCTGTTTCAAGTTCAGCATTTAACTGCTTTTTGAAAAAGTTTGCTGTGAATTTTATATACCAAAAGGGTATAAGCGAAAAGCCTATAGAGAGCACTGGAACTAAAAAGAAGTTATTCATAGATACAGCTACAATAACTCCCATTACAAATAAGAAAAATGAAGCTACGCAAAGGGTATAAAACTTTTCTGTTTTTCCTGTAATCTTTAGTATTTCTTTAGTTTCTTCAATAAGAAGCTTTATTCCTCGTGGCTTTTTCTTATTTGTAGCTTCTTTAACCTTTGTTTTAATTGATTTTTTCTTTCCTTTAAATTTATTTGCTATAGCTTCAAAGAATTCAAAGGGTGACAAGGAAAGTAATATAAAACTCCCTGCAATTATTCCTAAGAAAGCTATTAATTTTAATAAGGTCATTTTTCTTCACCTTCTTCTACTGCATTTTTAGAAAGTAAGCTTTCTAGTACACTTAATGGCATTCCATTTTCAAGAAGCCTTTTTTGAAGACTCTTTGATATATCCTTTACTTTTTCATAATTACCTATTATTTTAACTTTCCCATCTTTTACTGTATTCTCTCTAATATGATAACGAAAAAGAGTGTGAATTTGCCTTTTACCATTAGGCAGTATTTCACACTCTGTAATTTCCATTACTTTTCTTGAATTATCTTCAAGCTTTTTTGTAAATAAAACTATTGGGAAAGCTTCTGTAACTAAAGAATATAAGGTGTCATCATTTATATCATATTTCATTTTACAAAGGGTCATCATACGAAAATAAGTAGCTTCACAAGAATTTGCATGGGTTGTAGTTATTACTGCATGTCCTGTTCTTGCTGCCTCTTGAGCTGCAAAGGATTCTTCTCCCTTCATTTCAGCTACACATATATAATCAGGGTTAAAGGTTAAAGCACTTTCAAGGAGCTTTTCTTGATCTATATTCTGCTTTTTATCTTCACTATACCTTGTAACTGTATGGACTATATTGTTTATTACCTTTCCTTCTTCATCTGTTTTCACAAGGTCAAACTCCCTTGTTCCATTTTCTATGGTAAATATTCTTTTATCATCTGGAATTGTAGATAAAAGCCAGCTCATTAACGTGGTTTTACCTGAAGACGTTGCTCCTGTTACACACATACTTATGCCATATCTTAAGCATATACTTAAAAAATCCAGCATTTCTTCTGTAGCTGTGCCATTTTTAATAAAGTTATCTTTTGCTAATTTTTGAGGATTTACAATACGGATAGAAGCTGAAATTCCTTTATCATCATCTATAACACCAGTACCAAATACAGTAATTCTTATTTTATTTGATAAGTGTCCTCTTACTATGGGCTGAGAGTTATCTAAAATCATCCCCGACTTATGAAGTAATCTTCTTATTACATCTATTGCATGTTCAGGAGAATTGAATTTCTCTTTTGTAGGTAGAATTTCTCCGTTAGTATAAGTTATTTTAATATCTCTCCACTGATTTATATTGATTTCTTCTACATCTTTTCTAAATAAATACTTTGTTAAGAATGAAAACTCTGCCATCTCTGAATAAAGCTTTTCTACAAGCTCATCAAAACTTAATCCCTCTACCCCTAAGGAATAATCCATAATATATTTTGAAATATAGGATTTTATTTGCTCCTTTTGTTCTTCTGGATTATCTGAAATAAGATTTGAATATTTATTTGATATATGTTCCTGTACATCCTGTAGTATGTCAGGGAATTCTTTTAAATTTTTCCCTGTATTGAAAAACAAAGCTGCATTATTCATGAATTAGTTCCTCCCTTTCCTAAAACAAAAGCTTTTTTAAATAATGAAATCTCTTTTATTTTTGATTTAGTTTGTACAGTATTCTTTTTTGAAATTGATTTTTTAGTATCCTCTGTTTCATCTATAAGATAATTACTTAAAGCTCTTATAGTATTTTCATATTCTAAGCTATTCTTATCCTTTAGCTCATTAAAAAGTAATGCTGATAAAAATTGATTTTCTATTTCTTCCGTATAAGGCAGCTCATATTTTACTCCTCTGTACATTTCTATTATCTGATCCTTTGGTTCCTTCTCTTTTACCTTTGATAAAACCTTAATATGCTTATCTACATTAAATCTTCTATCTGCAAGCAGTGGCAAATAAGAACTGAAATAGGATACCGCCTTTAAATTGCTACTACAAAGTCTAACTACACTATCTGCCATTTCAAGAGCTACTGCTGATAAGGTATCATAGGCAAAAACACTTGAGCAATCTATAATAACATAATCTGCAAGGTGTCTTAAAAGTATTAAAAAATCTACTACTCTTTCCTTTGAATAAGAAGCATAAGTAAATATATTTTCTCCTTGAGAATATCCCAGTAGACTTATATAAGGATTTTTTTCTAAGGTTATACATTTTGATAAAATATCTTCCTGAGTTATGTCTGGAGCTGATAATATGCTTCCTAAAGATTTATTTTCTGTTTTTTCAAAGGGTAATATAGTCATAATACTTGGTGAAAGCACATCACAAAACACTACTATAACATTTTTCTTCTTTGTAGAAAGTTCTTTAGCAAGTTTAATACTTACAATAGTTTTGCCTGCATATGGATTACCCCATACAGCAATTATTTTATTATTGTTCATTTGCACTTGCCCCCTGACTTACTGTGTTATCTGTATTACTCATATTTCCTGTACTACTACCTTTATTATCATTTATAACCTTGTTTTGTTCATCTAAGAATTTTTGAGAATTTTCTTCCGAGCCTCTATATATTAAAGATACATGAATTTTACTTTTTTGCTCAAGATCTGCAAGTAACTTTGCTTGAGTTCTGTTTACTAAAAGGGTTATAGTAGATGGTAATTCCTGTTCCTTATCTTTTTCATTTGTTTGCTTTTGATTATAAATCCTATCTGCTCCCTCGCTGGTAGTTACTGCAAGGACTCTTACATATTGAAGCTCTTTCGGTATAACAGTTTCTCTAAGCTCACCATAATCTGATGCAATTATAGAAATAATATCTCCTGTTTGAAGTTTTCCTGAAAGCCCTGCAGCAAAGCTTTTTATGCTTATAGATATTGCCTGATTATTTCCATCAAGATTATATAGATATTTATTTTCTGCTAAAGGACTATTTGAAATCTTGCTACTTAAAATATAATCTCCTTTACTTAAATCTGCTATAGCATATTTACCTACTGCATTTTCTTTATTCTTTATAACTTCCTTTGGCAAATTGTATCCACCAACTTCTATAATTTCAACCTTATCTGCACTTATAATTTCTCCCTTAGGGACATCTTTACTTATCCTCACTATTTTGACCTTTGCCTGTAGTGCATTATTGTATAATGGTGTTACTCCAAAGCATATAATAAGAGATAAAACTATAGCTGAAAGTCCTACAATTGTTCTATTTTTTAATAAATTTTTCATTGAAAAATTCCTCCTCTAAAATAATAAATATGTTAAAAAGCACCCTATAGATAGATAAGGTGCTAATGGAAAGGATATATTCTTATCCTTCTTTTTAATTTTGTAATAAATAAAATTTGCAACTACTGCTAAAGTAAGTCCTATGATACTTGCAATAAAACCTCCTTTCACTCCAAGAAAAAATCCATTAGCTACCATAAACTTAACATCACCTCCACCTATTCCTCCACCTTTTATTAAAGCTGTAATGAAAAATGGTATTGGGACAAGTAATAAGCCTATTATTGAATTTAAACTGTTTAAATTGATTAATGCTACAATAACTATTACGATATGAACCTTATCTGGAATAGTTTTAGTCTTTATATCATAAAAACTTGCATAGGCTAAAATTAAGACATATAAGATACCTTTAATAATAAATATTTCCATCACTAACTTTTCACCTTTCTTTCAGACAAAATAAAAACACCCTTCATTTAATTAAGTAAACGTTAGGTGCCTATATTCCATTCATCCAAATATTTGTATCTATAAACCTTTTGAGATTTATGAAATCTAACCATGAATTTTATCTGATCCACTACTGAAATATTAGTCTTATCTTTTGTAAGCATCATAACTGAGCCTGAAATTGAAGATAGAATAAACACCACACAAAATACTGTGTTCCTTGTTGTTAGATACACTACTGTATCAATTAATGCTGCAACAAAGGTAGCTCCTATAGATTTTAAAAGTTCTTCCTTGCCAAAACCTTCAAAAATTTCTGTTCTTGTTTTAAGTCCAAGTGGTATATATAGGGTTTCTTTTTCAAATTGTTCCATTGTTATCCTCCATTCTTATTTAGTTTTTACCATCTTTCTTATTTGCTTCTATATAATCAATTATAAGTTTGTCCATTTGTCTGCTTATATCTAAAATTTCTTCCGTAAGACTTTCATCATCTATAGAGGCACATATTTCATTTAAAACAATTCTTAGATTTTCTATTTCATTATTTATATGTTCTATGCTTTTTTTCATAATCCTCACCCACATTTTCCATAATAATATCATATTGAGATATTATACCATATGTTTTATCATTTGTAGACTATAGTCCGTGGACTTCTTGTCGCTTTTTTTTGACAATTATATAGAAGGGGATGATTTTAATGCTTTTAGAAGAAGCTTTAGCCATTGTTTTAAAGGAATATAGAACTGAAAAAAATCTTTCTCAAGAAGAATTAGCAGATAAATGTGATTTAGACAGAACCTATATTAGCCTTTTAGAAAGAGGTAAAAGAAAGCCTACTCTTAGTGTTATTTTTAATATTTGTAACAGTTTAAAAGTTAAACCTAGTGTATTTATTGGTAAAATAGAAATACTCCTTAAAGATAAAATTTAGCTATAATAGTTCATTATTAATTCTTTAATTTGCCATATGCACTCAGCTATTATATAAAAAATCGCTGTGTTTTTTGCTCTCTTCTTATACATAGAGCTTTCTTCCTCAGATGCTACCATACGAATAAGACAGTAAATTACCCTAAGTACTGCCCCTGCTCTTATTAATACCATAAAAGCATCTGCCATTTCTTTTACTAAATCCATTACTTAAAAGCTCCTTTCGCTATCTGCACAAATCTTACAGATTGATATATATTTCCCATTAATCCAGAGCCTTGACCACCAGATACGATAATAAATTCTTGAAGGAATCTTGGTGTTTTTATGGCAAGCATTAGGGCTGCTATTCCCCAAAACACATGAGTATTTAGCATTAATGCTACTCCTACCTTTGCAAGCACTATCTGAATCATTACAGCTAAAGTTGATTGAAAAAACTTTTGTATATAAGTTCTAAACACTCCTTTATCTGCATCTAAAATACCTACACAAGCTAAGGGAAGTCCTATCCTTAGTATTAATATTTCCATACCTCTCATTAAAAATTGTAAGTATAAAAGAAAGAAACATATGAAAAATATCAAGGATATTATAGCTGTAAATAGTCCTGCACTTGATATTCCTGTTATTACTGCTGAAAAATCTGTTTTCATAACCTTACTTATTAAATTTATTACCTTATCTGTTAAATCTTCAACTATTGTTGCAAGCCAAAGATATAGTGTAGGAAAACTTATTGCTATTGCCAAGGCTTTAAAAAATCCAGTAAGAAACACTAAAGGATCTGCGTCTGCATCACCTTCTGTCCAAAGCACATACTGCTCAAAGCCTTTCTTTAGAAATTTAAGCACTATAAGAGATATACCAAAAGCTAAAAATATATTAAACACTTCCGTAAATCCATTTGTACCAATTAAAGTATCCATATATTTTTCTGCATGAAAAGCTATAGGGACAAGATCATTTAAAAGAGAATTTACATATGCAAGGCAGCCACTTAATATCCCTGCAATTAACATTACAAGTAATGCCTCCAACATCATCACCTCCAAGTTTAAAGGACTTGAAGTTTAAACTTACAAGCCCTTTAAACGGTTTTATTAGCCTTTAAAATTAAACATATCCTTTATTCTTTGAGTTAATGTTGGTAAAACTGTGTCCTTAAATAATAGGTATAATCCCCCAAGTACAAGTGCTCCTATTACTACTGACATTAGAATCTTTACTGCGGTATCAACAAAGCCCTCCCCGCTTTTGTTCTTTAAGGCTTCCTTTACTGAATTCACCTTATTCATTACTTTTAATTGCATCATTAATACTAAATTTCTCATTAATAAATACCTCCACTTTTTTAAAAATTATTTATAATATCCAATTATTAAATTTAATGTAGCTGAAGCTATAACTGCACCTATGCAAGAAACTATAGCAACTACAATTCTGTTGTTCCACTTCTTCTGATCCATATCATCGGCAGCGCTACGTCTTATAAAGAAGTATATTATAAGTACTCCTGCTACTACTGGAGCAAATATCATAAGCCAAGTTGTTATGTCATTTATAAGTTTTTCTGTACCTTTTACAAGTTTGCTATTTTGTACATTATCATCAGCATAGACTGTATAGCTACTCATAAATAAGGCGTATAAAGTTAAAATTACTGCCCATGCCTTTTCTTTTACTTCCTTTAATAAATTCTTAATCTTCATCGCTGTATAGTTCTCCTTTCTTTTCGCTTTCTTCATAAAAATATCCTGATTGGATTTTAGAAGCCTGAATATGCATATCTCTTACTGATTGCTTTATTAATCCCATTTCCTCCTTTGCAGCATAGTAAAGCCATATTCCCCATAATTCCATGTCTGACATAGTTATGTTTCTTGATTTTCTTCTGTTTTGCCTTATCTCCCTTACTTTTCTGTTATGTTCTTTATCTCCAAGTCCAAACATTTTATTAAACTCCCAAGCTGATAAATCTGGTGAATACATAATTGCAGGGTTATTTCTTGAAGTAATTAAACTGTAAGGTCTTGATATTAGCCTTATTTCATCTGCTGCAAGTAGTGCTCTATGAGTTAGATTAATACTTTGAGAGATGGATGGAGTAGAAAATTTTGCCTGAGATGCACTTAAAGAATAAGTAGATACCGTGTAGTTCCCAAGCTTTTTTGATATTTCCTCAAGGGTTTCGATATCATCTGCCTGAAGATAAATCCAGTTCTCACAATTGCCTTTTATGGTCTTTGCCACCTCCTTTCCATACTTGTCATCAAGCTGTGCAAAACTCTGTAGAAATAAATTAAACCTGATTCCTCTGCCACCACCAACGGTTAGCTTATTAGAGAAATCAGGTATTGTAGCAAAATTTCCAAATTCATCAAGTAAGAAATTTACTCTGTTTTTTAGTCTTCCACCTCTTTCATCTGCACTTTTTACAAGTTCAATATAATGCTGTGATACAAATAAACTTGCCAAGGTATAGTAAGTTGTTTTTTCATCTGGAAGTATTATAAATATAGATCTCTTTTTACTGCCTGTTTCCTTAGGATTATAGTCACTTACATTAGTCATGGAATTGATTAAAGGATTAGTAAATAATCTTAAAGTTGTAAGAGCTGCTGTATAAAAACTTCCTCTAGTTTTGCTTGGTGCTACTTCTGAAATAGCAAGTAAAGCTTTAGCAGGATGGGAAGGATTTAGCTTTTTAACATATTCTATTATTGGCATAGTGTTACCAGTAGCCTTGCACATCTCACTAATAAAGTAGTAAACATTAGTCATATTCTGATATTTTCTGTTATTGCCATCTTTGTTGTCATAAACCACACTCATAATAGCGCTTGCAATTATAGAAGCTTCACCATCTGTCCATATCCTCTCACCCTTTGGTTCTCCTACAAGCTGAGAGGTTAAATCCCAAGTTGCATCAATAGCTTTAGCAACATCATTATTATCTACAGCATCAATTATTGGCTGCAGGAAATTATACCTACTGCTCTTTTCAGGATTTTTAAAATCTATGGCTATAACTTCATAGCCTAACCTTTCTAAAAAAGGATAGGTATAAGCATACAATTCTCCCTTAGGATCGCTTAATATCATACTTTCCCCTGCAAGTGCTATTGTACCTATACTTTCAAGTACTACAGTTCTTGTTTTACCGCAGCGAGTAGCTCCAATACAAAGACTATGAACATCTTCTCCTATAAAATAAATCTTTTCACTTCCCTTATGCTTTTTACAACCTAAAACTATCCCACCCTGCGGTAAAAGAGCTTTGGTAAATTCACCTGAACATTTTGAGGTTTCATCTTTGGATTTTCCTTGAATATTTTCTTTTTCTCCTTCCATGGTAAATTGCTCTTTCCTCTCTGTGCATTTTTCTTGCTTCTTTTCCCCTTCATCTTCTCTTTCATTTTTCTCATTCCATCCTTTCTTCATTTCTTTTAAATCATCATATCCTTGTTCTATTAATGCCTTTACCCCGTTGTCATTTGTATTTAGAATAAAGCTATTAAAAGCTGAATCCTTCTCTTTTTCTGTAAGCCACTCAGCAGAACCAAATTGCTTTTGACCTGCTGGCACTGGAGTTGAAATTTTAGGTGTTATTTCCCTTAAATCACTTTGATAAGGCTTGTTGTTTGCTACATAGTAGAATACTGAAAATAAAGCTATAACCCCATCAAGACATAAAAAAAGCAGTAAGTGTTTTTTACTTACCGCCATGCTATTTATACAGATTATTAAGTTTGGGATTTTTAAAACTGTCATTTGCTTTGAAAGCAGCTGATGAATAATGCTAGAAAAATAAAGGTTAAATAAAATGCCACTCACTAATATGAGTAGGCTTATTAAAAGTTTTTTATTTTTTAATTTCATTAAATCATTCTCCTTATATTGATAAAAACATAATTGGTTCTTTCTTAAATTTGTATACATCCAAACATTTTATTAAAATCATGCTAATCATAAAAAGAGCTTGATATAAATAATTATACATTTTTATTGTATATAGATTTTTTTAAGTAAAAATAATAAACATAATTCAAAATATATGGAATCAAATATGATATAAAAGTTCCTACTATATTCCAGTTTCCTCCATAAACTACTCTTCCCATAACTACTCCTATTCCTTCAATACATGTTGTAATCAATGTAAATATAAATATTACTATAAACGGTCTGTTTTTTTTATTTTTCACATAATAAATCATATATGATGAAAGCATAGGATATATTCCAACATCAAATGGTACATGTACTATTTCCTCATTCCCAAAAGGATATAAATTCCAAAACCCACAATAGAATCCTATAGCATTTACAGTATATGCTATGAAACTTTGAAATGGAGCTACTATTAATAAAACTTCTTTGTCTTTAAACCACAAATTAATAATAAATACCCATGGTATAATAAATCCTACAATAATATTTAAGAGCATATTATCACCTACCCACATATATTATTAATTGAAGTTACTATAACAATTCATGAATTTTTACTATAAATCATGTTAAAATTTTGCTATACCATCTTATATCTCTCCTTCTTTTATTTTTTCCCACTCAAGCCCTCTTCCTTTACTTTCTTCTATTGCTCTTTCCTTCTTTGCTTGTCCTTCAAGAACAGTCAAAGGCAAATGAGAATTATAATTATTACTCTTATTCTTAGAAATAATTTCAATTACTGTCAATAATAATTCCATTCTTGCTTCAAGTTGCTTTTTATCTGCTTTCTGTCTATTTAATTCAAAAGCTTTAAGAAGTGCGTCTTTTGTAAATTGTTCTGGAGGATATATTTTTCTATTTCTGCACTTTTTACCATAAGGAGTTTCAAAAGTTATATATTTTCTATCATCTGTCCAATCAACTTTATAACCAAGTTTATTAATATTTTTTATGAATTCCTCCTTACTTCTGCTACACCATTTACAATGCTTAACAACAAGATACAGCTCATGTTTCCAACTTTGTTTTTTATCAGTTGCTCTATATTCCCCTCTATTCTTATGCTTTCCTTTTTCTCCATCAACAACAATAAGACCATATTCTTTGCATAATTCATCTGAATATTCCTTGAGACTTTCTAATTGTTCCTTAGATAGCTGCCACTTACATCCTTTTGAAAAACTAACTGAATTTATAATAAAATGAGTATGAAAATGTTCTTTATCTGTATGAGTTGCATATATTACCTGAAAATCATTAAAAACTTCATGCTCCAAAAGCTTTTTACCTATTTCATTTATAACTTCTGGTGTAGCTTTATCATTAGGTGAAAATGATTGAATAAAATGTATAAACTGTCTCCCCTTTTCTTTATCAAAATTCTGCTTAATCATAACAAACTCTTCATAAGCTGTATCTGGTGAACAATATTTTCCTCCAGTTAAATGTTCTGATGTCTTTAGAGGATTTTTTATATAATTTATAGCTCTTTTCATACCTTTATAAGTGCTATTTGAGCCATTAATAAACTCTATTACAGCCATAACTTCACCACACTTTTTAATAATTAATACAAAAAAACACCTGCTATTTCCAAAATAACAAGTGTAAATTATTTCAGTTTTGATACAAATAATAAGAAAAATATGTCATAACTAAATTCTGATTATTTCATTGATAGCCCCTTATCTATTGCAGTCTGAATTATTTGATGACAACACTTACCTAATGGGTTATTCTTCTGACATTGTGAGTTGCTCATTGCTCCAGTAATCTTTAAAACCTCTTTCATATTAGTAGCATCATCTTTTACTACAGCATTTATAATTTGCTCTTCAGTTACTTTACTACAATAACAGGCATATTTAGGATTAGCATCTTTCTTAAACCATATTGGTACTTTTACTTGTTGCTTATTAAATCTAACGGTTGATTCCGAATTGTAATATGTAATATCACATTCCTCACTCATACATAAAAAATAATCATTGTAGCCAACCTGTTCTGTTAGTTCGTCAACTACCATATGCTTTACTGTAATGTTTTTAACAAGAACACCTTGTTTTTCACATACAGGACACAAATTATTTTTCCCTTCCTCACACGAAGACGTTTCAGAATTTCCACAACAACATTTATTTAAAGTTTCTTTTCCCATTATCTATATTTCCCTCCCTCTTAATTCATTTCTTCATTCCCAATAACCTCGCAGGTACATATGTTATTCATACTCCCTTCGGCTATTAATTGACCAAGTTGAATAAGTTCCCTTATTCTTTCGTCAGAAATATAATAATAGATATTCTTTCCATCTTTAATCGAGTTCACAAAATTACACCATTTCAAACATTTTAACTGCATTGATATTAAACTTTGAGAGCACCCTAAATCTTCTGCTAGTTCACCTACATTTTTTTTACCATTTAATAATGAAATAATAATTTGATATCTTGTAGGATTAGACAATCCATGAAAAAACTTTGTATATGCTTCAATTTGTTCATTTTTAATTTGCATTATTACCTCTCTAACAAGTATGAGTAAGAAAAGATACGATAAGTGGATCTGCACCTAATATTTTTCCCTTCATGCCCTATTCTCTTATTTAATATAAACATATCAATAAATATTGATATGTTTATATTACCATAACCTAATTCTAAATACAATAAGAAGAAATATAGTGTTTATAACGTATTTTTACATCTACTAATTAACCTCTTTAAAATACTATACTATTTGTATAGTATGGCAATACAACTTTCAATATTTTTCTAACTCCTTTGTTTTCTAATACACATAAGCGCTATCCATATCTCTTTCAAAATATTATTTGTAGAATTTATATCTGGGCAACTTATCTTTCCTTGGTGGCAAAGCATAGTTAACTGATTAAGGTTTGTACCTATTTTGGAAAGCTGATGAGTAAAGTCTTTTATTCCATCAATGACCACAACTTCTTTATTAAGTGAAGAAGCTATAACATAATTACTGAAGGTCATATTAGCTTTGTTTGCTTTCTTTTTTATTTGCTCTACTTCTTCTTGTGTCATTCTTATATTAGTTTGAACATTTCTTTTTCTCATTCCTTCCCTTCTTTCTAAGTTTTTATAAAAAGGGGCGTGGGGATTCCCCATTCTTAACAAGCTATTGGCTATACCAATAGGAAGCTTGCCCTCACCTCAAGCCCCTGGCTTTCGCTCAGTCCTCTGGATATTGAAAAAAGAACTCCTTTGCCTTTCTAAATACTCATATCATCAAACTCATTTGAGTAATCACTACTTCCATACATAGCTTCATTTTCACTTATTTTTGTTATCTTTGACTCCTTAATTGAAGCTATTAAATCTTCATTAAAATCCTTTCCTTTAGGTTTATGCCTTACAATTTCATAGCTATATTTATATTTATTAAAAATTTGATTACATGCAAAATGCCCTGCCTCATCATTATCAAGGCAGAGCATTATTTTATTTATATCAGGATTTTCTTTTAAGTAGTATTCAAGAGCTTTATCTGCAACTCCTCCAAGAGAAATACAGTGATTATCAAATTTTTGTATATTATGTTTTTTTATCAATGTAAGGTAGCTCATTAAATCTATAGGGGCTTCAAATATACATACTGTATTATTCTTTCCTTCCCTACAAAATGGATAGGTTTTATCTGAATTTTTTACATCACATCTAAAAGAATTCCCTGTAGTATTAGTACTTCTTATACTTGCATATTTAGGATTGTTTTCCTTATCAAATCCTACAAATACGCAGCTTCCATGTGTATTTTCATACAGTTTATGTTCTTTAACAAAATCTCTTACAATTTCACTATTAATGCCCCTTGAATTTATAAGATAGGCAAAGATATGTTTAAAGGTAGTATTTTTTTCTGGAAGAATAAATTCTTCTTTTGTTTCTTCTTCAATAACTTCTGGAGGTTTATATCGTAAAATTTCATCTGTTTTTCCTATTAAAGTTTTTACTGCATCTACCCAGGACTTATTCTCCATTTCCATTACAAATTGAATAGCTCCACCACCTTTATTCTGAGAAAACCAATTCCATTTATGACCATCACTATGAATATATAACCCTCCATAGCCATCTATTTTAAAGGAACGAGAAGTAACTTGCTTTACTGGATATCCTGCACTTAAGGCATAGCTTATTATATTTACACTATCAGCTTTAGATATTTCTTCATCAGTAAATCTTAGTTTTTCCATTACCTTCTACCTCCGATAAAATTAAAGCTCCAATTCCTCATCTAGTTCAGAATTGAAGCTTTGATTTCCTTCTAATATACTTTTATTTTCTATTTTTATTGGTTCATAGCTCGCTAATTCATCTATAGCTTGTGGCATATAATCTTTTTCAGCCATAGAACAAAAATTCACTCCTGCAACTATTATATGATCATGTATTTTAATGTCTAAAGGATGAAATATATTTACAAGCTTTTGTGTTAATGCTTTATCTGCAGTGGATGGAGAATTAGAACCTCCTGGATGATTATGTGCTAATATCATCGCCTTGCAATCACAAGCTAATGCTTCTTTTAAAATGTCTCTTGGATAAATTACTGCTTGAGCAATATTCCCTTCTGACATTATTTTTGTCTGAATAATGTTGTTTCCGTTATCTAAAAATGCCACCATAAATTTTTCTTTATCCTTTATACCACTTAATAATGGAACAAAGTAATCTGCTGCTTCTTTGGGAGATGAAAACTTAATTTTATTTTCACTTTCATATACTTTAAGTAAGTTGTAAGAAGCTATAAACTCATTAAGCAGACCTATTTTTTGAAGCTGCTTATCATTTGGTTCAATAACCTTTGGATGCTCTAATATATTAAAAGGATTATTTTCTTTTGCATATTCTTGAATTTTCTTAATAGGAATACCTGTTAAACTGGTTAATCCTTTTAAAAAGTTATTAGTATAGGGCATATTCTTATCCATTTACACCGCACCTCCCATATTTTCTATAATCATCCCTAAGCTTTCTAATTTTTCATAAGTCTCATAAGGAAGCTCCATCTTATCATAGTCTTTTAGAAAATTATCTACTCCATAGTTTTCAATATACCCTGTTATTTTTTCTTCAGTGTCTATATCAAGTTCTAAAAGTTGTGATATTAAAGAACTTATATATTTATAATTATCTCTGTTTATTCCTTTATTTTTGTTCACTTACCTCACCCCATATTTTTTCAAAATCTTTTTTACATTGCCATTTCATCATATTCCTGTTCTTTAAAGTCTTCATTTTCCTCACCTTCCTTATTTAATGCATCTTCATCTACTATAACTTCATTGTCTTTTTTATTAAGATCTAGTAATGAGTTTAGCTCAAATTGTCTTGATAGCTTTTCTTTTAATGCTTCTTCATAAGGAAATGGTTTTTCATATTCTATCTTTGACTGTTCTAAGTTTCTTTTATATTCCTCAATCTTTGTTTCTATATTCTCCATTTTGCTTTCAAGATTATTTAGCACATTTTCAATTCTTAACATATTTCCATGAGCACTATCTCCAAGGTCTACGGTGTATTTTAAATTACCATGAATTAAGAGTTCATGCTTTTCATAGAAGAGATTTTTTCTAAGTTTTAACTCAAAACCTTTATAACTTCCTACATGAAGTTCCTCACCTTTAGGTATCTTCTCATAAAGACTCTGAAGCATTGTTCCTGCTTTTTCTCTTTCATCAAATAATTTACCATTTATAATTATTGAAAACTCCGTACCATCCTCCATATTTCTTTTATCAATATCCTTAATAACACATTCAAGCTGGCTGTTAGCTTCACTAATGAGTTTTGGATATTTGAAAGTGAAATTATCTTGAAGGGTATATTTTTGACTATCATAGGCAGCTTTTAAAACTCTTAGTCTTGCTACTTCATTATCAACATCCATCTTTTCTTTTATTAATGGATTTCCTGTAGCTAAAGCTTTAACTTCTGCATAGGACAGTACTGTTTCATCTACATCTTCACAGTTTCTTGCAACAGATTTGGAAGTCATTATCTGCGATATGAACTTTTGTTTTTGCTCTACAATCTGCCAAAGGTATGAATCAAAAGTATCTTTGGTAACATATCTATAAATATTTACCTCTGGATTCATATTCCCCTGCCTTAAAATTCTTCCTTCACGCTGCTCTATATCACTTGGTCTATAGGGACAATCTAAATGATGAAGTGCAGTTAGTCTGTCTTGAATATTAGTTCCTGTTCCCATTTTAGGAGTACTTCCTATAATTATTCTTTTATTTCCGGACCTCATATCAGAAAATATTTCTTCACGTTGTATCTCATTTTTAGCATCGTGGATAAAGCATATTTCATTTTCAGGAATTCCTTTATTTATTAATTCTTCTTTAATTGAATCATAAACAGAAAAACGCCCATCTGAGTTAGGGGTTCCCACATCACAAAATACTATTTGAGTTCCTTTTATACTTTCTGATTTTTTATATTCTTCATAAATATTTTCAATGCATTTATTAACCTTTGAATCTGGCTCATTTATTGCTTCTTTATTTATAAGCCTTGGATCTGTACCTAAAAGTCTTGCTTCATTGGTTATCTTAAGCATATTATCTACAGAAGGATCAACCATGCCATTTCTAATTCTTTCTGCTCTTTCAACATAGTTTTCCATTTCATGTTTTATAAACTCACTTGGCTCAGAAGATACTAAAATATATTTATCATCTTTAAGTTTTGGAACTGGAAGCTTTAACATATCTGAGGTTTGAACATCTGCTATATTTTTAAATAAGGTCATTAGTTCTGGAAGGTTTGTAAACTTTGAAAACCTGCTTCTAAACCTATAGCCTGTACCTTCTGGAGCAAGTTCTAATGAGGAAACCACTTCGCCAAAGCTAGCTGCCCAAGCATCAAAATGCTGAATACCTCGCCTTTCCAGTTCATGGTTTTGAAGATACCTTTGCATTACATACATTTCTGTCATAGAGTTTGAAATAGGAGTTCCTGTAGCAAATATCACTCCCCTGCCTTCATTTATCTCTTGAATATATTGGCATTTCATAAGCATGTCACTGGCTTTTTTAGCTCTGGTATTGGATATCCCAGCCACATTTCTCATTTTAGAAAATACTGCACAATTTTTATAATAATGTGCTTCATCTACAAACATAGTATCAATACCAAGTTCTTCAAAGTTTATAACATCATCCTTTCTCCCTTCATCAAGAAGTCTTTTAAGTTCACTCTCTAAACTCTTTTTAAATTTCTCCATCTGCTTTATAGACCAGTTTTCTCCTCGCTCTCTTTTAGTAGCTTCTATGGCATAGGTCATTTGGTCAATCTGATAATTTAACATTCTTTCTTGTCTTTCCTTTGAAATTGGTATTTTTTCAAACTGCGTATGTCCTATAATTATTGCATCATAAGCGCCTGTAGCAATTCTACTTACAAATCTTCTTCTATTTTGTTTTTCAAAGTCTTTCTTTGTAGTAACTAAAATATTTGCCGAAGGATATAATCGTAAAAACTCTGCTCCCATCTGCTCTGTTAAATGATTAGGTACTACAAAAATGCTTTTCTTAGAAAGTCCTAATCTTTTAAGCTCCATTGCACTTGCTATCATTTCAAAGCTCTTTCCAGCACCAACACAATGAGCAAGAAGTGTACTTCCTCCATATAAAATTCTGGCTATAGCATTTACTTGATGCTGTCTAAGTTTAATATCTGGATTCATTCCAGGGAAAGTTAAATGACTACCATCATATTCTCTAAGCCTTATGTTATTAAAGTTTTCATTATAAAAATCAACATACTTCTTTCTTCTGTCAGGATCTCTAAATATCCAGTTCTTAAATTCCTCTTTAAGCTGATTTTGCTTTTCTCTAGCCAGCATAGTTTCCTTTTGATTAAGTACATATCTTACAGTATCTCCTTCTTCTATTCTATCTTTTACTGTAACCGTTCTAAGGTTTAAAGTTTCTTCAATAATGTAGTAGGCATTAAGCCTTTTAGTTCCAAAGGTTTCTGTTGCTGCCACGGAATAGCCATCTATACCTTTGTTTTCAATAACCCAAGATGCATTGAAATTATTATAATGAACCTTTATTTCATTGCTGCTATAACGAGAACCTGAGTTTTGTGCATACTTAGGAGTTCCTAAGATTTCATAAATAAATTTTTCTATATCTCCTTCTTCAATCCATGTTGTTCCAAGCTTTATATCAATTTCACTTGCTTCTAAATTTATTGGCTGAACTTTTTCTAAGGCTTCTACATTTTGTGTAAAAAGCTCTGGATTAGTTTCAGCATAAAGCTTTGCTAATTTTAATTTCTGTCTTACATTACCACTTAAATATTCATCTTGTGTTTCCCAGCCTTGAAGTAAATCATCTTTATTATATTTTTCAGGATTTAAAAATATTAAACCTTTAAGTTCATTTATAATATTTTCTCTTGTACTATCATAAATTTCTAACATTAGAGATAAATCTACTGTTCCTTTTTCATTTAAACTTACCGTAAGAGCTTCAATTGCTGTATCTACTTCTGTTATCTTTATCTGAGGTCTTATAGTTTGTTTTGTGAACATATCAGCTTTAGTAACATATTTGTTTTCATCTACTACCTCAAGAGAACATAAAAGAGGATAATCATTGTCATCTCTAAAAGCTGTATTATTTGTTCTTGCTGTTATATATCCATAATTTTTAACAAAGGTATCGTACCTTTTATTCAATATTTCCTGCTTTTCTTTTAATTCTTCATGAGTACAGCCATTTGTTTGAATATCTATTATTTCTCTAGTGATTTCCCTTATAGCATGAAGACCTTTTATCCTTTCTAAAGTCTTTCCTGTAACTTCAATTTTTCTCATTACAGCATTTTCTCTATAATAAAGCTGGTTATCTATAAAGGTATAGGTATAATTTCTAACATTAGGATCAGCAGGAATAAAATCTTTCGCAGTATCTTCTTCTCTTTCAAAACTTACTATATTAGCATTTAGATTTTGAACTGCTTTAGCTAAAGCTTCACTTAAATCAAAATTTTCATCATCATTAACTAAGGCTGTGTATTTACTGCCTTCACCAAACATTCTCTGGTCAAAAACCATCTTTCCAAGAAGCATTTCTGGATTATCAAGAAAATATTCATTTATAGGCACTCTATCTTCTGTTTTTGCAACATGAAGCCAATTTTCTTCTACAACCTGTAGCCTTTCTCTCTTTTGAAGAAATATAATATCCGCTGTAACATCTGTATTGGCATTTGATTTAAAGGCAGTATTAGGAAGTCTTATAGCTCCAATTAGTTCTGCTCTTTCTGCAATATACTTTCTTACACTATTGTTTTCTTTATCCATAGTACCTTTAGAAGTTATAAAAGCTATAATTCCACCTGGTCTTACTTTATCTAAAGCCTTAGCAAAAAAGTAATCGTGTATTAAAAAATTATATTTATCATATTTAGGATCATGAAGCTTATAATCTCCAAAGGGAACATTGCCTATAGCAACATCAAAGAAATTATCTGGATAGTTATTTTCTTCAAAGCCTTGTATTTTAATATCCGCCTTTTGATAAAGCTGCTTTGCTATTCTTCCTGAAATATCATCAAGTTCTACTCCATATAACTTAGAATCTTTCATGCTGTCTGGAAGCATAGAAAAGAAATTTCCAATTCCCATGGAAGGTTCTAATATATTTCCTGTTTTAAATCCAAAGCTTTCAAGTGCTTTATATATTCCTTCAATAACTGTAGGTGAAGTATAATGAGCATTAGGTGTAGACGCTCTTGCAGATACATATTCTTCAGGAGTAAGTAGTGCCTTTAATTCTGTATATTCGCTATTCCATCCTGTACTATTAATATCAAAGGCTTGAGCCATACCTCCCCAGCCTACATATTTAGCAAGTATTTTTTGTTCTTCAGTGCTCGCCAATCTATTTTCTTCTTCAATAACCTTTAAAGTTTTAATAGCTTCTATATTATTTCTAAATTTAGTTTTAAGTCCTCCAACTCCAATTTCATCTCCTGGACTATAGCTGTAGTTTATTTTCTCATATTTTTCTTTTGCATTTGTTTTTTCTTTAGTTTCAGATTTTCTATTAACTTCATTGTTATTTAGCCACCCTAAAATATTAGTTTTATAATTTTCTATGGCTTTATTTTTATAATCTTCCCAGGTTGAATTTTTATTTGTAACTCTACCTTCTGTATTGATTAAGGAGTTTATTTTATTTACAGCTACATTTATCTCCAAATCATTAAAAGTAATATCTTTTATTATTTTATCAATTGCATTTTGAATATTTTCTAACTTACTTCCTATATTTACTTCTTCTAATGCTATTTGACTTGTAATAAAGTTTGATATATTTTGTAAAGTCTTTGAGTAAAGATTCTTTTCTAATGGTTCTTCAAATTCTACACTTCTATGATAATCAGTATTTAGTGCTTTTAGTCTATACATAACCTGCTCATAGATTTTATCTTGAATATCGTCTTTATTACTAATATCTTCATTTTTAGTATGTTCTATATTATTAGCTTCCTTATGCTTATTTTCAGACATTAAAAAAGAGCCACTTTGTTGTGACTCAAAAATATCTATTTGCTTTATCTCACTTTGTATACTATCTCGTGAAGAACTATCTCCTCTGCTGTTTCCTTTATTTTCTTCCTGTGTTTGAAGCTCTCCACTGTTTTTTCTGGATTTTGTATTGGATCTGTCTTTAACATTTGTTCCATTAATACTTCCAGCCTCTGATATGCTTCCTCGTTCACCTGATGCATTTTCTCCATCAGCTCCCCTTGTGCTAGAAGTAAGCTGTATCTGCTCTGATGATTGTTCTTTAGATAATTCAACGCCATCTGACCGTATTTTCCTAATGGCTTCTGATCCATTTCCTTGTTCTTTGATATTTGTATCTCTGGATAAAATATTCCGTCTATCTCCTTGTAACTTAAGTTTAAGTTCTCTTTCATAATTTTTTTCGCTCCTTTGCTCTTTTATTATTTTTACTATTTCGCTTTCAAATTCTCTAAGAATTTGCTGAGATATATTGCACACAGAATTTCCAAGTCTAAAAGTTAATGGCAGCGTATTAAAATGATTTATTACTCTAAAGCTATTTTCATTGTAAGAGTTTGAAGCTGCTATTCCACATCTTTTTGCAACCATATAATTTATACTTTCAAGAACAGTTTGAGTAAAACAACTTATAAACCCTTCTTCTGGTAAACTTTCAAGCCACGTTTCTTTAATATCCTGTTCATAGCCTTCTAAAATATTATCAAAGCTTTCATTAACCTTAATATCTGTAAGCTGTAATATCAATTCTTCAATAGAACTACAATTTAACTCATATTTTTCATTTATACTTTCTAAAAGTTTTTCACTAATAGCATCACTTAACTTCCATAGCTTAGGAATGGTATGAGGTTCTCCATTGGTATCTTTAATATCAAATAAATAGGTTAACTTAAGAGTTGGTATTGAAGTATCAAAAACCGCTATGCTTCTTGTTCCTCTGTTTACATATCTTCCTATTTTTTTATTCCAAATTTCCATAGTAGCAACCATTGTTGCATCTGGTCTTTGAGCATAAATCAAAACTGCATTATCAAAGTTATATTTATAAATTTTTGCTGCAAAATCTAAGAACTCTTTCCATTCCTTTTTATTGCTTGTAACTATTCCTGTTACTTTTTCGTAGATTTCTCTTACCTCTGTTAATCTACTCATCAAGTACCTCCTTCCCCTGTGTTTCAAAATATAGTTTTAAAGCCTTATCAATAATACCTTCAATTTCTGGCTGTTTAACTTCTGGTGCAAAATATTTGCTTATTAGTTTTGGCTTCAATTTTATAACAGTAGGTTTATTTGACTTCGGCTTTTTATTAAGTTCTCCTGAAAGAATTGAATGAGCTGTTTCTTCATTTAGTTTGCCTCTCTCTGAGTAATCCCTAAGTACTTCGGATTTTTTCATATCTATTTTATAATTATTTTCTGTTGCAATTTCTACAATCATATTTTGATGTTCTTCTGATAAATATGATAAATCTACACCTGCCCTTATAGATATTTCCTCTTTATCTATAAATTCTTTTATTTCATCTATTAACTTGAAGATTCTTAAATATCTTGCTATAGAATTTTTAGAAAGTTTATAAGTTTCACCTATTTCTTCATGGGTTCTTAACTTTTTCCCCAATGGGGAAAAAGTTTCATCTTCCTTGATTCCATTGGATTTAGAAAGCCTTTCTATCTCATTTAATAAGTCATTTCTAATTCCTTGATTAGCCATAGCTTTGTGCCTTGCAAAAATAACAGCGGCTCTTTCTGAATGAAGTAAATCTGAAAATGATCTTTGCATTGTATTTGTTTCAGTAACAATTAAAGTAGCTTCATCTTCAGTAAGTCCTTCCTTAATAACTGCTGGTACTTTGAGTATTCCTGCAAGTTTTGCAGCATTTACTCTATTGTGACCAGATAGGATCTGATAGCTTGTATCTATAGGTCTTATAACTATAGGTACTATAACTCCAAATTCCTTAATACTTTCTACCATATCATTTAATCTTTCACCTTCATATAGTTTAAAAGGGTGATTACTAAACGGCACAAGTTTTTCTATTTCAATCTCTGCTATTCCTGAATTAGTTTCTTTTTCAGATGAGATATCTCCAAACATATCATCTAAACTCATTAACTTTCTCTCGCTCATATTGCAGCCACCTCCTTAGCAAATTCTCTATATGCGATGGATACTTTATTTTTAGAATCATATTCTATGGTACTCTTGCTTTTCATATTAGCCTCGCCAACCTTAACTGAAGTTGGTATCTTATTCTCAAAAATATTTATTCTGCTTCCATAAGCATCCTGAATTATTGATAACACTTCTTTGGAAAGCTTCATTCTTTCTGCATACATTGTTAAAAGTATTCCATCAACCTCAATCTTAGGATTTATTCTCTTTTTAACTCTTATAATATTCCTAAGAAGTAACTCCAACCCCTTAGCTGAAAGATATTGAGGAGTAACAGGAATAATCACACTATCACAAGCAGCAAGTGCATTAATTGTTAGCATTCCAAGTGATGGAGAACAATCAATAATAACGTAGTCATAATCAGTTTTTACTTCGTCAACTATAGATTTTAAAACCAATTCTCTGCTCATAACATTAACAAGGGCTATTTCAATTACTGATAATTCTAAGCTACAAGGAATAATATCAATATTTCCTGCTGTAATAATATACTCTTCCTTTTTAGGTAAGCTTTTTTCCTCAATAGCCAGTGCCATAAGATTATATATTGTTGTTTTTATACTGTCTGTATTGTCATAACCAAAACATACTGTTAGACTGCTCTGCGGGTCAAAGTCTATAAGTAATACCTTCTTTCCCATTTCTGCTAATGCATATCCTAAGTTTAAAGTTGTTACGGTTTTAGCAACACCTCCTTTTTGATTCACAATTGAAATTACTTTGCTTTTACACATTTTTACCCTCCACCTTTATAAATTTATTTTTCCTGTTTTTCTAATTCACACTATTTGATTTAATATTACACTTTTAAATGTAATTATTCAAGAAGAATCTTTTGTTTTTATCAATTATTTTTCTTATTATTGAAAATTCACATTAAAAAGTGTATATTTAAATTTAAGGATGGTGAATCACATGCAATTAACTATGGGTGAAAAAATTCGTATTTTAATAAAAAGAAAAAATATTACTATATCAGAGCTTGCAAGATTAATTGGAACAACTAACCAAAATTTATCCAATAAACTCTCACGTGATAATTTCTCAGAAAAAGAGCTCCAGCAAATCGCTGAAGCTCTTGGGTGTAAATTTGAAGGTTTTTTTGTTTTTGAGGATGGAGATAAAATTTAATATTTTTATATTAAATTAACACTAACATATCCACTCACACCATATTAAATCCCAACTCTAACCTTAACACCTTTTATAACCTCTTTATTTCTAAAATCATCACCATTTGTGTTAAAGTTATAAAAGCTTGCAAAGTGAGTAAATTTAATTATTATAAGGAATCCTTGCGACGTATTCCTACTACGACCTCCACATGAGCTGTTTGCGGGAACATGTCTACCGGTTGAATTTCAACAGTTTTATACCCTAGCTCATTTAATATTCCAAGATCTCTTGCTAAAGTAGCCGGATCGCAGGAAACGTAGACTATTTTATCAGGGCCCATTATACTAAAAGCTTCTAAAAGACTTCTTTCACAGCCTTTTCTTGGAGGGTCAACAACAACAACCTCCGCCTTAATGCCTTCTTTGATAAGCTCCGGTATTACCTTTTCAGACTCCCCAACTAAAAACTCAACATTTTCTACTGAATTTTCTTCTGCATTTTTCTTGGCATCTTCAATAGCTTCAGGAACAATTTCAACTCCATAAACCTTCTTTGCCTTTTGGGACAAAAATAAAGAAATTGTACCTGTACCGCAATATGCGTCAAAAACAGTTTCCTCCCCATTTAAGCCCGCATATTCTAAAGCTTTTCCATACAATATTTCAGTTTGCACCGGATTAACCTGAAAAAATGATAATGGAGATATATTAAACTTACACTCTCCTATATAATCAGTTATTTTATCCTTACCCCACAAAATCTTATTTTTACTGCCTAAAATAACATTAGTCTTCTTTGGATTTATATTTTGTATAACGCTTTTTAAGCCGCTTATATTTTTAACCATCAGTTCTACAAATTCATTAGAATAAGGCAAAACTTCTTCCTTAGTTACTATAACTACCATGACCTCAGAGGTTTTAAAGCCCCGCCTAATCATTATATGTCTTAAGGTTCCCTTATTCTCCTCTTCATTATATGGTTCAATATTGAATTTGCTAATCCACTCTCTAGTCAGCTGAACAACTTTATCTGCGGCCTCATCCTGTATAAGGCAAGTATCCATATCTATAATATCATGACTTCTTGGAGCATAAAATCCTATTGCGATTTCATTCTTTACTTTTCCAATAGGGAGCTGAACCTTATTTCTATATCTGAAAGGCTCCTTCATTCCGACAGTAGGATGAATTACTACATCTTCAAGCTTGCCAATTCTACTAACAACATCTTTTACCCTATTAGTTTTAAACTCAAGCTGACCTTCGTAGCTCATATGCTGCATCTGACAGCCCCCGCACCTTTTATAAATGCTGCACACCGGCTCTATTCTGTGCTTTGAGGATTTTATAACCTCTAAAAGCTTACCATGAGCAAAGTTTTTAGAAAGCTTTACAATCTTTACTTTTACAGTTTCGCCGAGCAATGCCCCCTGCACAAACACAGTAAAATTATTAACCTTTCCAACTCCCTCTCCTTCATAGCCCATGCTTACTATATCTATAATGTAATCCTTATTCTTTTCGACAGCTGTATTTTCAAGCATATGTAAAAACCACCCTTTTTTATAATGAAGAATTAATAATGAAGAATGAAGAATTTTCTTTCTACATACTCCCGTTTGCTATTAATATAAAAAACCAATTATACTAAATATAATCAAAAACCCACACAATGTAAAGTGTCATTCTTTTACTACCGATAATTCATCTTCTTGAAAGGTTAAAGCTTAAGAATTATTTACAATTCCTAAGCTTTAACCATTCTTAATTATTAATTGTTAACTCATTCTAAACGTCTCGCACACCGTATCCTGACTTGACTGCGCTCCCGGTCCCGAAACCTGTACGTTATGTGCCCTACAGACTCTGTCCTCGTTATAAATGCAATTAACTGACTCGCATTTTATACTAGGACTCATCTCGATTGAATCATTGTTAAGCAGCTGTCTAATTTCACCAGTCACATTCATATTAGGAAAATGTGCAACAGAATTTTTAAACCCTTTTTCTGCAAAAGTATCGCACATAGTCTGATTGCTCGTATGAGCGCCTGAACCTAAGACATGAATAGTATTTGCAGAACAAAGTCCGCTCATATTATGTACACAGCTTAATGCACTGCAGCTTAATTGTCCACTCATTAAAATTCCACCTTTCAGACTAAAATATTAAATGATAAGTGTAGCCTGCTTCTCATTATATTTTGCCAAGTAGGCGGAGTATTATTCCTAAAAAAAATAGCAGCTGAGCTGCCAAGTAATTAAATATGAATCAGTTGCTGAAATATTCCATCTTCGTATTTTTTCCAAATTTTATACATTATATTCATAAATTAATATTTTATAATGCTTTCTCTAATATCTGACCAATTAAGAGCATCTCGTATTCCCTCTTCTATACTCTTTTCAGCCTTCCAGCCCAAAAGATGAAGAGCAGTGTCTCCATTTGCATAAGAGCCGGGCACATCACCAGGTCTTGGATCTGCTTCTTCCTTTTTAATTGATTTTCCATAGACCTTTTCAAAGGCACTAACAAGCTCCTTAACAGTAACTCCCTTGCCTGTTCCAAGATTTATAACTAAGTAATTTGAATTTACGTTATCGGCCTTCTTAAAAGCCTCTTCAAAGTTTTCAATAGCCTTAACATGAGCTTGCGCTAAGTCCCATATATGGATATAATCTCTAACGCCTGATCCATCACGAGTATCCCAGTTAACACCTGTAATTTTAAATACCGAATCTCCTGCTGCAGCTTCAACAAGTTTTCCAAGAACATGGGATGGGAATTGTACATGCACTCCGCTTCTAAGCTTAGGATCAGCACCTATAGGATTAAAATATCTCAGTGCAATACCTTTCATATCATAAGCCTCACAGAAATCTCTTAATACCATTTCCATCATATATTTTGTTCTTGCATATGGACTTCTAGGATTTAAAGGAGACTTTTCTGTAACCATAAAGCCTTCAACATCATCATAAATGGAGGCTGAAGAGCTAAATATAATATTGCTGCAGCCAAACTCCTTAAGATTTTTAAATAATTCTAAAGATTTAGCCACATTTTCCTTATAATAGTCATAGGGCCTTTCTACTGAATCCGGAACTACAATCAATGCCGCAAAGTGTATAGTATACTTAATGTCAGGATGATCATTAAATATCTTCTCTAATATACTTCTATCAGCTATATCGCCTTTATAAAATATTTTGCCCCTTGTAAACTCTTCTCTTCCGGTAACTAAAGAATCCAGTATTACCGGAGTATGCCCCTTATCAATTAATGCTGAGCAGACTGTACTTCCTATGTAACCTGCTCCCCCTGTAACAAGAACTTTCATTTGTATTCCCCCTAAAATCTAAATCTCACCATTTCAATAAGCCTCTAAATTATTTTTTTCTTACTTTTTAAGATGGCTTTCATCGTTACAAAACTAAGTATTTTATATATTATATCAGAAGTAAAATATTTTTTCTATTTTACTTACAAAAATAGACTAACTTTAAAAGCTAGTCTTAATTATATTAAATCATAAACATTCTAGTTTGCCTTTTCCATCATAATTTCTTTTTTAAACAAGCAGCAGTCTCCTGCCTTTAGGCTTCTAATATAGAGCTTTCCATCTGATATAAGGTAGCTGGTATTTGAATAAGTTTCTATCGCAACCCCATTAAACTCATCATAACCAGAATGTAAACTTAAATCACAATAAAATTTCTGAGTTTCATTTCCAAGATTAAATACAGCAAAATATATATTTTTCTTTCCTCTTAGCAAAATTCCGAAAACATCTTTTCTTTCTATACAAGGTATAACAGCATATTTAGCATCTATATCCTTTGCCATCTCTTTCAATTCAAAACTTTTTAAATTATTTAAATTAGTATTTCCTATAACAACTGACATAAGTTCTTTTATTTTATCATTATTTATTTTTAACTCTTCACAATTTAACTGTATAATTCTCTGCATTAACAGCTTAAAGAAAAAATCATAATTTATATCCTTTTTAATCTTTTTCCTGTTTATAACACTAAGCAGACTTTTTTTATCATCAAAGCTTATATTTTTATTTAATGAAATTATTTTTTTATTAAGCAATCCTACAGGATAATCGTCTGAATAAATATCAACTTTATTAAAGCTATCCTTTAAAACACATAAAAGCTTGTACAATTCATAATAAACATTAAATAGCTTATTTTCTTCAATAATATCAATAAATTTACCTATTCCATTTAAATTTAAAAGGTTTGATTTACTTAAAACAGCGTTTGCATTAGTGAAAACAAGCTTTTTTCCTTCACTGCTTCTTATATCAACAGGATAAAGCTTTTTCCCATTAACTTTAATATGCAGCGGTTCATCGTTTACTTTGAGAGTGCTATTGTTTACTCTATAAGTGTATAAAATACTATATGTACTAGGTATATTCTTTAGGCTTATATCATTAATACTAGTATCAAAATTAAAATTTGCCGCAATTTTGTCTATAAAACTGTTAAATAGAGAAAACATATCATTTCCTGCTTTAATATAAAGCGAATCTATATATATTTCTTCATTAGGAAGCAATACTTGATCTACAAAATTATAAACTGCGCTTACACCTAGTTTATTTCTTTTAAGTTCATTATATATGTAATTACAAGAAAACCTACAGCTTAAAAAGCCAAAGATCATATTTTCATGATTTTCCTCATCTATCACAAGTTCAAATAAATGAGATTTTATATTATCATTAACTTCTGACATAGACATATAAGTTACTTTTTGTGCTGCATCTTTAGGATTTATCACACAGGATATTTCTTTATAATGCATTGTTGAATATAAATCTAATTTAATATTATTAAAGATAACAGATTTGTTCCCTTTATTCTTAATATAAAGATCTAATGTATTACCTTTATATCCGTATTCTATATTCACCTCATTACTAACCAATAAACCTTTACTTTCTTCTCTTAAATTAATAATAGAATTAAGCTGTGTGTCATTAACTTTAACCTCACATTTTATACTATTAATATCCATAACTAGTCCCCATTCCCCTAAAATTTTCTCCAAACAATTTATAGCACATAAGTAACTTATTACTGACAATTTTCGTTAGCAAGTTTAGCAATTTATCAACAAACCCAATTTTTTTGTCGAATTGACAAAACCAGCTGAATCTATAGTCAGCTGGTTTTAAACAATCCGAAGAAGCCAAACTTCTTTTTATTTTTCTTTATCTGTAAAGGTTCAACTTCTTTTCCTTCTATTATTTTATATTGATTTTCATTAATCCACTCATAAAGCTCATCGTTTTTGCGCTTTACAACCTCAAAGGCACCTTCTATTTTAGTAGTTCTCCTAGTGTCGTCATGTGCATCACTGCCAATTAAATGAATTAAATTACGTTCTACTAAATGCTCTGCAAACACCTTAATATCCTTACCATATATTCCTCTTAAACTTCCGGCATTTACCTGGGCTAGTATACCCTGATCTACTAAATTCTCAAGCAGGGAAACATCCTTCATTATCCTCAAGTTTCGTTCCGGATGGGCAAGTATAGGCCTAGCTCCTTGAAGTCTAAGTTCATAAAAAATATCCTCTGTGTAAACTGGAAACTGCTGCATAGGTAGCTCTATAAGAATATAGGGTGTTAAATTAATACCCCAAACCTTTTTCTCACTATAAAGCTTAGGCAAATCAGGATGCATATAAAGCTCTAGAGCAGGCAGTATTTTTATGTTTATTTCTTTGGTCTTACATAAAGTCTGCAGATTCTCAAGCTTTTCATAATATAGTTTCTTATCTTGAATAACTTCTCCCGGTATAAAGTGCGAAGTAGCACAAATATACTCTGTACCTTCATCTACCGCAAGCCTTAACATATCTATAGACATATCAAAACTCTTTGAACCATCATCAATGTAAGGTAAAACATGGCTGTGAAAATCTATCATAATAGCTCACCCCCATAATTTCAATATAATATTTTTTATTTATAATCGTAGTTATAGTAATAATAGCTTCTAGAATTCTGAGGTACCTTATTAATTACAACACCTAGTATCTTTCCTCCGACCTTCTCAATATGCTCCTTACCTCTAATCATTGCATCTTTCTCAGCCTGTCCATAGCCTGCTACAAAAACAACCCCATTACAAAAGGTTGATAGAATTTGTGCATCAGTAACAGCCAAAACCGGCGGTGCATCAAATAGTATTATATCAAAATAACTATGAAGCTCATCAATAAAGCTCTTCATTTTCTTACTTCCTAAGAGTTCTGCTGGATTTGGAGGTATTGGTCCGCTGGTTAAAACATAAAAATTATTAATATTAGTCGCTTTAATAACCTCTTCCATAGTCTTTTCCTTAGACAAAATACTTGTAAGTCCCTCCTGATTAGATACCCCTAGTTTTTTATGAATAGTAGGCTTTCTAAGATCGCAATCTATTAAAAGCACCTTTTTACCGCTTTGAGCCATTGTTACAGCAAGGTTAGATATAACTGTACTCTTACCTTCTCCTGGCTGCGTTGAAGTAACAACTATAGTTCTAACATCTTCATCTAAAGAAGAAAACTGTATATTTGTTCTTAAAGTTCTAAAGGCCTCTGCAGCCTGGGACTTTGGGTTTTTTATTGAAATCATTTCATTTAACATATCTTCACCTCCCTATTTCTCAGCATCAATAATTACAGGAATTGTTCCAATTACAGGTATTCCCAAAAGCTTTTCTATATCTTCCGGTGACTTTACAGTATTATCTAAGTATTCAAGCAAGAACACCACTCCAACAGAAACCATTAAACCTAAAAAGCACGCTATCGCCATGTTTAACTTTGGTCTAGGGTTATCCGGAGATGTAGGTAATTCTGCAGGATCTAATATTTGAACATTATCGACCTTTTTAATATTTGCGCTCACTTCTTTAAGTGATACCGCCAATTGATTTGCTATTTCCATTGCCTGTTTAGCATCCTTTGACTTAACTGTGATTGTTAAAAACTCAGTATCTCCTTTAGGAGCAACAGATATCATACTTTGAAGCTGTTCTGCCTTCATATTAAGGCCAAGCTTTTGTATAGCATTTTCAGCCACAGTTCTTGAAGTGACTAACGTACTATAGGTTTTTACAAGCTTTTGATACATCATAACATCATTATAATTTTGGGAGGTAGTTTTACTATCACCAGTATCTTGTTTTCCAATTATCACTGATATATCTGATTTATAGGTAGGCTTAATTATAAAATAGCTGGCAACGCCGCTTATTAAGGTAGCAATTAGTGTTATAACAACTATTAATGACCATCTTTTCTTCAAAATATTTAAGTATTCGTGTAATTCCATTGTCATCCTCCTACAGCATTTTATTTTTATAGACAACCTCTATTAATTATATAGCATGAATAGACAATTTTAAAGCATTTTTATCGACTTTATTCTGGTAAATTATATTATTGCTGACTTTTAAATGGTTAAGCAGCCATATATTTAAGCTCTACATATTTCATTGCTATCTTTTACTTATTTCTTTTCTAATCAAATTCTAATCTTTCATTAAGGGTGCTCTAATTATTGCTTACTATAATAAAAGTATCAAATAAATAATAAATTTTTGGAGGAATGAAAAATGTCAGTTAATTTAGAACAAATTGAAGCTTTAAGAGAAAGAGCAAATGTAAGTTATGGTGAAGCAAAGGAAGCATTAGAAGTTTGTGATGGAGACTTAGTTGAAGCACTAATTTATTTAGAAAAAAATAACAAGATTAAAAGTGAAAGGTGTAGTGCAAGCAGTATGGGCCTATGGGAAACTATTAAGAAGATTATAAAAAAAGGAAACAGTACAAGATTTGTAATTAAGAAAAATGAACGTGAAGTTTTAGGTATGCCTGTTACTATAGCAGTAATAGCTGCCATAATAGCACCACCACTTGCAGCAATAGGAATCATTCTAGCGCTTATTACAAGCCATAGATTTAGATTTGAAAGCAAAGATGGTGAGGGAATGGAGATAAATAACACTTTAGACAAAGTTTCTGAAGCTGTAGACAATGCAAAGCAAAAAATAGTTGAAACTGAACCAGTAAATCAATAATACGGAAATAACCTGCATAATGTAGGTTATTTTCATATGACAATCAATAGGTATTTCATCTTGGTTATTGTATAATAATAGAAAGTGAAAATTATATAGGGGGAAATACCTTATGGCAAAGGAAAAAATACTTATAATTGAAGATGAACTGAAAATAGCAAGATTTGTAGAGCTGGAGCTTAAATATGAAGGCTATGAGGTTGAAAAATGCCATGATGGCAGAGAAGGTTTGCAAAGAGCATTAGAAGGTAATATAGATTTGATTATTCTTGATATTATGCTGCCTTCAATGAATGGAATAGAAGTTTTAAGAAGATTGAGGCAGCATTCAGAGATACCAGTTATAATGCTTACTGCTAAGGATCAAATAATGGATAAGGTTATGGGCCTTGATATGGGTGCAGATGACTATCTTACAAAGCCTTTTGCTATTGAAGAATTATTGGCAAGAATAAGAGTGGCACTAAAAAGAAAAAAGGCTGCTGCTATAGAAACTAACCTTATTCAGATTAATGATTTAAAGTTGGATTTAGATAAATACACAGTCTCTTTTAAAGATTACATTATTGACCTTACTAAAAGGGAATTTGAGCTCTTAAAGTACCTTATGGAAAACCAGAATATTGTTTTAACCAGAGAGAAGATACTGGATAGAGTATGGGGTTATGAGTACTTAGGTGATACCAATGTAGTTGATGTTTATGTAAGATATTTAAGAAGCAAAATAGATGATAGATTTGATAGAAAGCTGATTCATACTGTTCGTGGAGTGGGGTATCTTTTAAAAGATGAATAATAAAAATGAAATTAAATTACTAATTAAATATTTTGTAAAGCAGAGTCTTTTAATACTTAAATCAGCTATAACTGAAATTAGAAAACCTATTAAAAGCGCATATGACAGCTTTATCGAAAAATTAAGGTTTTCTATAGCCTTTAAAATCAATATAGCCTTTGTGTCTATGATTATAGGCTTTTTCTTTTTTCTAAGCTTAGCCATAGCAGCAGGTTTTGGATTTTATCTAGGGTACAGTGCCAAGGCTGATATGAAGAAGGACATTTCTCTTATTACTTCATATTCAAACGGGAATATTGAATCTATTTATGAGCCAATTGATAAAATTTCAAAATTGAAAAATAGGCAGATTTCAATATTTGATTATAGTGAAAAACTTGTGTTTACCTCTGAAGAAGAAAAGAATAAGGTGTATTATTATGTAAAAGATAAGTCTTCACAAGCTAGTCAAGATAGTTATGTACTTATTTTAGGAAGTGATATCTCCTTTCACTTTCCAACTAATGCTCCAAATACCACCACCAGATTTTTTATGGTTCTTAATGAGAATATTACCATAGGAGATAAGGATTATAAAATACAAGTAGTTAATAAATTAGTAAATGAATTTATGTATATGGGCATCTTATTTAGTGCTCTTTCAATTATTTGTATAATAACAATAATAAATACATTAATAACTGGCTGGAAGGCAAGTAAAAAGATACTAAAACCAGTAGGAATGATGACTGAGACTGTACAAAATATTACTATTAACGCACTTGATACCCGCCTTGATATCGGCGGCTCTCAGGATGAGCTCAAGGATTTGGCGCATACCTTTAATGATATGCTGGATAGGCTGCAGGAATCTTATGAAAAACAAAATCATTTTGTTTCAGATGCTTCTCACGAACTTAGAACACCTATAGCTGTTATTCAAGGTTATGCAAATCTTTTAGATAGATGGGGTAAAAATGATAAGGAGGTACTGGAAGAATCAATTGCAGCAATAAAGTCTGAGTCAGAAAATATGAAGGCTCTAGTAGAGCAGCTATTGTTTTTAGCCCGAAGTGATAAAAACACTCAAAAGGTTGAAAAAACTGACTTCTATATAGATGAGCTCATAGATGAAATAGTAAAAGAAACAAAGCTTATTGATACAAAACATCAAATAGTGTGTGAAAGAAATGTAAGAGCTAAGCTTAATGCTGATAGAAACCTTATCAAAGAAGCCTTGAGAATATTTATAGATAACAGTATAAAATATACTCCTGAGGATGGTTTTATAAAAATAAATTCTTATGTGAGCACAGAAGGTGTACGTATGTCCGTGCAGGACAGCGGCAACGGAATATCAAAGGAGGATTTACCTCATATATTTGATAGATTTTATAGGGCTGATAAGTCAAGAACAAAGCAGAGCGGCGGAACTGGCCTTGGCCTTGCCATAGCTAAATGGATTATAATGAAGCATAGGGGAACTATAGAAGTTGAAAGTCAATTAGGAGTAGGAACTAAAATAAATATAAAATTACCTATATAAAAAATGGAAATGTCGGTAGATATTTATTTTTATCTACCGACATCTTGTACTGCCAAATATTGACTAAGCTTTCTACAAGTTATATTGAGTTAAAACTTTCAGTATTTTTTCAGCAGCTTTACCATCACCGAAAACATTATCCTGTTCTTTTTGAGGTTTGAAATTTTTAATGCCATCAATAATTTTATCTTTATTTGTACCAACAATTATATTCCAGCCATTGATAACTGTTTCTACCCATTCTGTTTGATCTCTCATAGTTATACATGGTTTTTTCATAAAGAAAGCTTCCTTTTGCACTCCACCACTGTCTGTTACTATTTTTTGAGCATGCATTTCAAGATTTATCATATCAAGATATCCAATAGGATCTATTACTGATATATTTTCTCCTATTCTTAATTCGTAGCTTTCAATATATTTTTTTGTACGTGGGTGCATTGGCAAAATAATTCTTGCTTCACTTTCATTAAGAGCTTCTATCATGTTTTTAAGCCTATTAATATCATTTGTATTTTCAGCTCTATGTATTGTAGTTAAAATATAATCATTTTCTTTTATTTTAAGTTTTTCAATGATATTTGATTTTGCTTTAGCTATTTTTTTAAAATATAAAACAGCATCATACATAACGTCACCTACGTTATATACATTATTTTTTAACCCTTCATTATACAAATTATTAACGGCAGTTTCTGTAGGTGTGAATAATAAATTTGATATATGATCTGTTAGTATTCTATTTTGTTCTTCAGGCATAGCCATATTAAAGCTTCTAAGACCAGCTTCAACATGTGCTACCGGTATTAATAATTTACTTGCTGTTAATGCCCCAGCTAGAGTTGAGTTTGTATCTCCATAAACTAAAACCATATCCGGCTTTTCTTTTAAATATATCTCTTCAAGATTAATAAGCATTGTACCCGTTTGCATTCCATGGTTTCCTGAACCTACTTCAAGATTATAGTCTGGTTTAGGTATATTAAGTTCTTCAAAAAATACTTTTGACATATTTTCATCATAATGCTGACCTGTATGTATTAATATCTCATTATGGTATTTTCTTATAACATTTGATACTGCAGCAGCTTTTATAAACTGTGGCCTTGCTCCAACTACTGTTATTACTTTCATCATAATCCTCCAGTTTTAATAATAATTGCTTATGATTTATAGCTGAATATAAGCCACGATCATAAGCAACATCTTATTTTTTATAATACTTTAATATAGTTTCACACACAAATTCTACTTCTTCTCTTGTTATTTCTGGATATATAGGAAGAGCTATAATTTCCTTTGACACTTTCTCAGCTATAGGGAAATCTCCTTCTCTGTACCCTAAATAATTAAAGCATTTTTGCATATGAAGAGGCATTGGGTAGTATATGCTGTATCCAATTTCGTTTTTCTTTAAATAGTCAGCAAGTCCATCCCTATCTTTTACTAAAATATTAAATACATAGTACACTCCTTGCTGCTCACCCTGAACTTTAGGAATTTTAATATATTCACAATTACTTAATCTTTCTATATAGAGTTCTGCCACTTCTTTTCTCTTCTTTATTGCTTCATCTATATATTTAAGTTTAACTGATAAAACTGTAGCTTGAAGTGTGTCCAATCTTGAGTTATAGCCAATATGGTCATAATGATACTTTTTTGATGCTCCATGAACTCTATAGCTTTTTGCGAGTTCAGCTAACTTTTCATCATTTGTAACAATCATTCCTCCATCACCATATCCACCAAGTGTTTTTGTAGGGAAAAATGAATATATGCCATAGTCACCAATAGTTCCTGAATGCCTAAAATCTTCTCCGCTGCCTTTCCATCTCATTCCAAAGGCTTCTGCGGCATCTTCGAGAACCCTTAAGTTATATTTTTCTGCGAGACCAATTATTTTATCCATATCAGCCATCTGATTAAATAGGTGTATCGGGAGAATTCCTACAGTTTTATCAGTAACTTTTTCTTCAATTTTATTAACATTAATACTAAATGTTTCTTCTTCTATGTCAACAAAAACTGGCTTACCATTATGTCTTGTTATACAGGAAGTTGATGCTAAAAAAGTAAAAGGAGATGTTATTACTTCTTTTCCATCCTTAAAGCCTAAGATATCTGAAGCAATTATAAGAGCATCAGTTCCTGAAGCAACACCTATTGCGTATTTTGCACCTGTATATTTTTGTATATCTTTTTCAAAGCTTTTTACTTCTTCTCCAAGTATAAAGTTTCCCTTTTCAATTATGCTGCTAATTGCATTATCAAATTCTAATCTTTTTTCTTCATACTCTCTTTTAGATGTGTAAAAATTAACTTTCATAGCTCTTCGCCTCATTCGATTAATTTTATTCCAGAATATCTAATCTAATTTTATTTACTTGCCAACTTTATGCTTATTATTTTTTCATGTCCAAGGTTGAAAAGCTAACCATAGGAAATTTCACAGGTAGTCCTGTTTTCCTCGACTTATATGCTGCTAAAATTATTGACATCCCCTTCTTACCCTGTTCACCGTTTATAAGAGGCTCTCTGTTCTCATTTATTGCATCTATCATATCCTTATAAAGAGGTATATGTCCAAAGCCATAAACCGAATCCGGATCTCCTTCCTGTGATTTCAAAATATCATCTTCAAAATCCAGTTCGTCACTAAATCTCCAGTTTTCTATTTTATTAACCGCTATACCTCCTATGCATACAGTTCCCTTTTCTCCGAAAATTGATAGAGTTTCTTCTAAATTTTTTGGATATACGCAGGCTGAACCTTCAACTATTCCAATAGCACCATTTTTAAATCTTATAAGTACTGCACCAAAATCCTCAGCCTCAATATCCCTAAGGAAAGTATCACACTGACTGTAAACCGTATCTATTTCTCCTCCTAACATCCACTGAAGCAGGTCTATGTTATGAATACACTGGTTCATTAGAGTACCACCATCAAGTTCCCAAGTGCCTCTCCAAGGAGCCTGAGTATAATAGCTCATGTTTCTGTTCCACAATATTCTTGCAGTTCCGTTTATTAATTTTCCAAATCTGTCCTGTTCTACAGCATTTCTCAACATCTGAACTGATTTATTGAATCTGTTCTGATGGCTTACGCAAAGCTTAACATTATTCTCTTTTGCCGCAGCAATCATTCTATCAGCATCTTCAATGGAAAGTGCCATAGGCTTTTCAACAATAACGTGCTTTCCCTTATTCATGGCATATATAGAGATTTCAGGATGATAACCACTTTCCGTTGCTATAGAAATAATATCTATTTGTTCATTATTCAACATTTCTTTATAATCTTTATATACTGAAATATTAACTTCTTTGCCTAACTTCTGAATATATTCACTTTTTCTAGTTTCTGCTTTCTCTTCATCTATATCACATAATGAAATTAATTCAGCCTCATCATAGTTATTTACTAACGCTTCAATATGTTTATAAGATATTCGCCCGCATCCTATAATTGCAAATTTTAGTTTCCCATCACATGCACCCTCCTAAAGTTTATGAATTTTTTCTCTGCTATTCTTAACATCCTTTGTTGCATTTCTTGTATCATATAAAATGCTTGCTTCATCTACTATCTTCTGATAGTTATAGCAAGAGTGATTTGTTGTTATTATGACTATATCCACTTCTTTTATTTCATTTTCCCAATTAACTGATTTATATTCTTTACTTAAATGTTTAAAGGATGGTATATAAGGGTCGTTATAGGATACTATTGCTCCATTATTCTCTAAATGCTCAATTACCTTTAGAACTGGCGACTCTCTCATATCATCAATATCATTTTTATAAGCTGCTCCCATTAAAAGGACTTTTGATCCATTTAAAGGCTTTCTCATTTCATTAAGAAGCTTCATAGTACTTTCTACTACAAATTCTGGCATATAATCATTTATTGTTCCGGAAACTTCAATTAACCTAGTATGATAGTCATATTCTTTAGCTTTCCACTCCAAATAGAAAGGATCTAAAGGTATACAATGTCCCCCTAAACCAGGTCCAGGATAGAATGGCATAAATCCATAAGGTTTTGTTTTAGCTGCATCAATAACTTCCCAAACATCTATACCCATTCTCTTGCATAATACAGCCATCTCATTAGCTAATGCAATATTTACATTTCTAAATGTATTTTCTAATATTTTTTCCATTTCAGCGACCGCTGGTGATGATACCTCCATAACATCACCCTCCAGTATGCTTCTGTACATCATTGCAGCTACTTCTGTACAATCCTTTGTACATCCACCTACAACTTTTGGTGTGTTTTTAGTTTTAAATTGTTTATTACCTGGATCTACCCTTTCCGGTGAGAATGCTAGAAAGAAATCTTCTCCGCACTTTAGACCGCTTTCTTCTAGTATGGGTTTACATACCTCTTCAGTTGTACCAGGATAGGTTGTACTTTCTAAAACTACTAACATACCTTTATGCAAATACTTAGCAACGCTTTTTGTAGAATTAACAACATAAGATAGATCTGGCTGCTTATAAATATCAAGTGGAGTTGGTACTGCTATTGCTAAAGCATCAACATCTTTTACAAAACTAAAATCCGTTGTAGCTTTAAGCTTTCCACTTTCAACTAGCTCTTTTAAGTCTGAATCAACTATATCCCCTATATAGTTATCTCCTTTATTTACCATGTCCACTTTTGAACTTTGAACATCAAATCCTATGACTTCATAGCCTGCTTTAGCTTTTTCTACTGCTAGAGGAAGTCCTACATAGCCAAGACCTACTACTCCTAACTTTGCTGTTTTGTTTTGTAATTTTGATATTAATTCGTCTTTCAATTGTAACATACTTATATCTCCTCTGAATTTGCCATATATTTATAATCTTTTTAAGAAATAATTAATAAACATCTATCAAACCTTTTTACCTAATATTCTTACATTCAAATTAAAACTTCCTACACCTAACTATAGCTTTAAGTTAAATTTGTGCCTTCTCATTATTCGTATAATAAATACCAAATACGAACGTTATGCTGCATTAATGTAACTCAATATTAGTTAACTATTCCTTAAACAGAATTCTAAGTTTTATGAAAACAACTTTTTTAAAGCTTCTTTTTCTGGATAAGTTATCAATACTGCCCTATGGGGACCGTGAAAAACAAACATACTTCCTGCCGCAACTGCAGATGCACCTCCATCTTTTACTGCAAGCCGGAAGTCATCTATACAAGAGGCTCCTCCCATAGCTACTACTGGCACTTTAACTATTGATGAAACCATAGATATTAACTTATTATCATATCCCGTGAAGGTTCCTTCCTTATCAACATTATTTAGTATTATTTCTCCTGCGCCTCGATTGGCCACCTCTTGAGCCCATTGACATACATCTATGTTGCTATTTTTATTCTTAGAATGTTTGTATACTCTATATCTTCCAAATAAATCTTTCTTAACATCGATGCAAACTACCACACTTTGACTCCCACATAATCGGGCCGCATGTTCAATAATACTTGGATCTTCTACCGCCGAGGTATTTAAAACTACTTTTTCATACCCAGTTCCAATAATTCTTGATATATCATCTAGCGTCTTTATGCCTCCCCCATACCCCATTGGCATAAATGCTTCTTTATTAATTCGAGCAAGTAACCCATAATCAATAGATTGTCGTTTAGTAGCAGATATGTCAAGAACAATTAATTCATCAACTTCCTTATCATTAAATATTTTAATTGCATTTATTGGATCTCCGACATACTTATCATTTTTAAATTTTACTGTTTTAACTAAGCCGCCATTTTTAATTAGAAGTGATGGTATTATTCGTGTTTTTAGCATATTATACCTCCACAAAATTCTTCATCAACATCATACCATATTTATGACTTTTTTCTGGATGATATTGGGTAGCATAAATATTTTCATGTTCTATTGCTGACGCAAATTCATATCCATATATAGATGTTGTAAGAACATCTGATATTTCATCACAAACTAAATGAAAAGAATGTACAAAATAGAAACAGGGTTCCAAATACATATTTTTGAAAAGAGCAGATTCCTTCTTCAAACTAACGTCATTCCATCCCATATGTGGTAGCTTAAGATTTGTATCTGCATTAATATGAAACTTCACTGTTTTAGCTTTAATCCAGCCTAATCCAGGCTTACTTCCCTCTTCACTACTCTTTGTTATTAATTGTGCACCTAGACATATGCATAATATTGGGACTCGTTCATGTAATACTTTTTCATTTAGCACATCTTTGATCCCAGTTTCAGTCAACCTTTTAATTGCATTATCAAAATGCCCTACTCCAGGTAGGATTAGTTTATGAGCTTTCTTAATCTCATCAATATTGGAAGTTATTTGAGATTCCCCGCCTACCCTCTTTATCATATTTCCGAGAGAACCTACATTCCCCATACCATAATCAATAATAGTTATCACTTCACAAATAACCTCCTCATCCTTTGGTATAGTTTAATAAGCTTGGTCAAATCCCCTGTATTATTCATATTTGGATAATCATCATATGATTTAACAGGCAGGTCCATTATTTCTTTAAATTCATCCTCTGTAATACCAAATTTATTAATTAAATAATCAATATCTTCTTCAATTTTAGCTTGAGAAGTATATAATGGTTCTTCTAATTGCTTTAATGCTTCATCTCGAGAAATCTGTCCTGCCATTATCAAGCTAGATAAATGTGCTCTCCTTTTATCAAATCCAAATTTAGTAGGAAGAATATATTCTTGATAAATTCTAGTGTAGTTTGATTCACAATGCTTTCTACCATAATCACGCCAATCTAATTCTTTCATGATGAATGCTTTAGCATCATTTTTATTATAATCCACATAGTCTAGAAAGCTTACTAGCTTAATCTTCCACAACTTTCTAATTAATGCTATTTCATACTGACTTATAGGATTAATACTTTTTAATTTTTTCGTGCCAAATTTTTCATGAACAGATTCTATATATTTTTTATCAAAATATCCTTGAGACCAATTACTGACCATTATAGATTCGGATGAATAATTATAACCTGCTAATATATATTTTATACCTTTTTTTTGTGCAATTCGCCATAAAGCAGCAAAAATTAAATTATCGGTAATTATTTCTGAATCAGGTGTAGATGCTTTAAGGAAAGCTAGCTGTATATCTTTAAACTCCTCCCAATCAACTACACAAGTTTGAAGATCTATATCAAGTTTTTTACATATATTTTCAATATTCATTACTGAGAGTTCTGAATTCCAACCGTTGTCCAAGTGAATAGCAAGTGGACGCAAACCCAATTCCCTCACTTTATAAGCTACATAGGTAGAATCAACTCCACCGCTTAGTCCAATTATACAGTCATACGGCTTATCTTTACCTTTTTCTTTAATTTCTTTAACAAGATTATCAAGTCTAATCTTTTTCTTATCTGCTGGAAGGCAAAAAGGCTCTGAATCTAATATCGTTAAGGCTCTTTTACAATGATTGCAAATTCCACTCTCATCAAAGCTAATATCATTATCGCTTGTATCCATGACACAACGCTTACATATTTTATAACTTACTTTCATAATTTCACTCCTCTTTATTCTTTTGTTTACTATACTATAAGTTAATTTTCTAATGATCTATAGCGTCTTAATAACTTTAGCTGGATTGCCAGCAATTATACAGTATCCATCAGGAAAACTTTTTGTAACAACTGATCCCGCTCCTACTATAGTGTGGTCACCCAATACAACTCCTGGCATAATCATTGCATTCATCCCAATCCAACACTTTTTTCCAATTCTAACTTCCCTACCTTCTGCCTGAATATCAGGATCATATAAATCATGGTTTGCAGTAATAACTCCAACATTTGGTGCAAAAGTAGCACCTTCGCCAATTATTATTTTGGCGCCAATTGCTTGAAAATAAACACCAAATGATTGAAAATTATCTAAATTATCAGGGTGAAATTCTATGTTCTTATAATTCCCAATCCTTGATTGAGGTACAACCGGCCAAGGAACCCCTGAATTAATTCCTAGAAATGCCTGATAAGGAAAATTCCTATATACCCATTCCCAACCTTTTGCTCCTATCCCCCAATACTTACTCTCAAAATGTCTTCCTTTGAGATATTTACGATCATAGATAAAAACAGCAAACAAATTCCCCCATATGAAGTACCATAATGATTTTATTCCCCACCATATTTTTTTGCTTATTTTTACATTAGCCATTTATTCACCTTCCCTAATTTAAATGTTTCCAACAACTACTTATTTTTTTTCTCATAACAATTAAATATAGTAATCCAACTATACATGTAGCAATAAAAATAGCAGAATAAATGTTTATAAATTGATTTAATATTTTACTAATAGTAATGGCTATTAACCCAATAATAATATTTACAATAGTGATAATAAATACATCCTTCCAAGGAAAAATATATTTAAATGATACTTCTGTTACTTTTGAAGAGTAATATAACTGTATTAATAAAACAACTAATGTACTAATAAATGTAGCTATTGCAGATCCAATAATACCCAATAAAAAAAGTAACAAAAGATTCAAAATAACGTTAAGAACTAATGCAAAAATTGACGCAAACATAATAAATTTTGTTTTACCTAATGCATTTAGAATCATTCCAAAATAAGTCACTTTAAGCAGTAACAAGAGAGTATATACTCTAAAAATTGAAACTCCTGGTAAGTATTTATCTGAATATAATATAGATATTACTTGCGGAGCATAAATAAAAAGTATTGTAACAAAAAAACAAATTAATATATATGATAATGTCGTAGCATAATTCCACAGATCTATAGCCTTCTTATTTTCTCTATCTTTTAAAAACCTAACCAACATTGGTAATAATACTGCTGATATTGAGGCTGAAATGATGGTAACTGGCATTTCTTTAGATGCGTTCGAATAAATAGCTAGAGTTTCAGTGTTAACCATTCTTCCAATTATTAATTGATCAGTTTGAATGTGTAATGTTCCTACAACTGAAGCAAGGCCAAGTGGTACGGAAAAATTTAAAATATTTCTAATAATGTTCATATTAATTTTGGGTTTAAATGTTCCTGATATATTTCCTATTATTATATAAACTACAATAGTAAAAATAACTTGGGAAACTATAAAAAAGATCATATATTGTTCGAAATTCCAATTTAATAATACAGTTAATATGAGTATCAGTAGAGTTGTCCCATTATTAATAATTCTGAAAGCTGCAAGCATCTTCAACCTATTATAAACTACGAGTACATTATCGATACTTCCAGTAATGATATTTATCCACGGTAAAAGCAGTAAAACATATAAAAATGATTTAATTAATTTATTATTAAAATAACTAACAATAAGTGGTGATGCTATTAATAATACTATGCCTGTAGTAAAGCTAATTATTGTACTCATAGTTAAATAATTAGCTAAAAATATAGATTTCCCTTTTTTTTCATTCTCTCTTGTTAAGAAATAGTTTATGCTTCCAGGTAACCCCATAGCAAAAAGCGTAGTTATAAGTGTGACGACCATAAGTAGCTGTGAATATGTTCCATACTCTTCAAGGGTTCTAAATCTTGAAAGAATCATTGCACTAGCCATCGTAAAAATCAAATTTATAATTCTAGTCGCTGTGAGCCATACTGCATTTTTACCTACTGAATTACTCATCTATAATACTCCTGTCTTTTTAGTCATAATTTACTGTTCTCCATAATGTTTTATCATAATTAATTATTATATTCTTTTTTTAATTAGTTTTGCAGGATTTCCCCCCACTATATTAAAGTCTTCTATCTGTTTGGTAACAACAGAGCCAGCTCCTACTATGCAACCATCTCCAACCGAAGTCATTACAGTTGCATTACACCCTACCCAAACATCACTTCCTATGTTTATAGTTTCTACTATACCTGATTGTTGATATATAGGAATATCCAATCTATTATAACCATGTTGTTTAGCTCCGCTTAAAAAGTGACAATATTGAGCAGTCAGCACGTTATCTCCAATCCTCACGTGGCCTAATGAATTATACGGACCTATTCTTACATTGTTTCCAATCTCTATATCTTTATATGATAATATTGTGCCAAATCCAAAACTAACTTTCTTACCACATTTTTTTAGAGTTAGCTTATAAAAATTCTTTCTTAATCTCATTCCAAGTGAGAAAGGTATTAAACTAATAGCTTCACTTACAAAACTGTATTGGATAAAAACTTGTGCTACTAAGAAAATACATAATATCGGTAGCGTTAAAATATCAAATGTTAATGCACAAATCTTTCTAAGTACCATCCAATTATTCACCACTTTCATTAATCTTTTATGATTTTTAACATTCTATTAAACACGTAAATCTTGACTAATTAATTAATACTATTTATACAGTATTTTATCAAAATTCCATTCGCCCAAATAAATTATCAAATAGTCTAATTAGAAATATACTTCAAATATTTTTACTTATTTGTAAGTAGTGCATAGTCTAACTCTATTGCTAAACTTCGAGTTAAATTTTTTCTTGTATACTTATTATTCCTTAATGTTGAAACCTGTTCTTTTTCTTCAATATTATTTTTATAAACATCCATAATTGTTTTCATAATGTCTCCTTGGTCTTCAGGCGATACAAGATAACACTTATCTGTCTCCTTTGAAATTTCAGCAATTCCTCCATCTTCTCTTGCAATAACTAAGATATCATTTCCGCAACCTAAATAATCAAATATTTTTCCTGTTTGTTCATTCTTTTGTCCACCACCAATAACTACAAGAAGGTCTGCACCTTTTGAATACTCTAATGTTTCATGGTAACTTTTCTCACCAACAAACTCACATACATCTAAAATACCCAAATCACTTGCCATATCAATAACTACCTTCTCAGGTTCACCTACATGGACAAAATTAACCTTAATTTCATTCTTATTAATTTCTTTGATAGCTCTAAATAGGATATACGGATTCCTAAAATTAGCATATGTCTTAAATTTTCCAGTATATAGAATTGTAAATCTATCGTTCGTATAAGGTTGAATATCTTTAAAATCATCTTCGTCATAACCATTTGTTATTGTTATAAATCGTATCCTATCTTTATATTCAGCTTTGTATTCTTCTGTCATATAGGAAGTAGCACACATTACACACTCTGCATTTTTCAAAGTAATAGGCTCAAAAATATTTTCAAAACTCCTCATTAAAATTGCTTTTATACGCTTGTCCTTGAGATTTCGCCTTTCTAACTTCCATGGGTCTCTCAAATCAATAACATAAGGTGTTTTGTATATTTTCTTAATAATCCAACCTGCGATCAAATAGGTAAATGGTCCTCCTGTTAAATAAATTACGTCTGGTTTTTCTTCAGAAATTATTTTTCCTATGTTTTTAATTAATGAAAATAAGAATCTGAAGCCCATATCATTTATAAATTTCATCTTAAATAATGGTAACCTATAAATTTTGGTTCCATTTTTTATATTGTCTAGTAACCTATAATCATACCTTGCATAAGTGTCTTCACTTGCAGTTACTACAATTGGTTCCCAACCATATTCACTAAGGTATTTTACATATTTCGTTACTCTAAATACCCCTACCCCACCTGCTGGTGGAAAATACATAGCAATCATTAGCACTTTTTTCACAGTAAACCTCCAGGCAAATCGATTTTCAATACAATTAAATTTATTACAAAGTTAATTGTCTATTACGTTTCTTAAAATACTTATCACTTATTTTATCCTAAAAATATATTATTTCTCTTTTTTATATAGTAGCCAACCAATTGATGGTAACATAAAAAACACTATAAAATTAGATTGAAAACTTTTAAATGGATTAAATATTCCTAAAAAAAACAGTGTAAAAATCCAACTTGGGGATACAAACTTATTACAATACTTTCCTTCCCAAATGGCACCATATATATATATTAGCAAGAATGGAATTCCTCCGACTAATCCATGTATTGCTAATATATCTATCCATTCTTCATGATTACCAATACCTTCATACGCACCACCATAAAAAGTAAACCCATATTTATAGCCATTTCCTATAATCGGGCTTTTAAAAAATTTTGATACTGTATCCTTAAATATGTTCATCCTGAGGTCAAAATCACCTGTCCCTACATTTTGATCTCCATATGCTAATTTTACTCCAACCTCTTGTAATCTTAATGAAATTATATCATTTTTACTATAAGTTTCTTTAATCAAAATAGAACCAATATTCTTAGTGTTTACTAACAATACTGTTAAAATTACGCAAAGTAACAACCCCATAATTAACTGCTCGATCTTAATTCCTTTATAGTCATCTTTTCTAGCTTTGACCCAACCAATAGTTTTAAATATTATAACCAAAGAAAAACCTAAAAACAGCCCAATTATCGTTATTGTAGATAAAGTTTCAATAACTAATACAGAAAAAATGATAATTCCTATATAAAATAATAATTTAAGCTTTTTACTTGAAATACACTTATTTATACAAATATCAAATAGATATATTGCAAAAATAGTACTTCCATAAGCCAAACTATAGCCCCCTCCAATTGCTAAATTATTAAATGCATCTGCGTTTGAGGCAAGCATCCTTGCTGCACTTGGATTTTTACTATAAAAAATAATAGCGGTAATACAAAAATAAACCCATATTAAAATAGATATTATAACTAGCAGTTTAAATAAATTATATTGTTCTATTTCAATAAAATATAAATAAATTAACACTGGTGAAAATAAAACTAAAGTAGATCCTATTACCTTAGCCGTTTCAAATAAATTAGGAGAAAAAATTGATAATAAAATAAAAAATAAAATATATAAGCTAAAAGCTATTAGAGTTTTTTTATGAAACATTCTAAAAAATGCTCTCGGATTAATTATTATGGCTGTGCAAACCCACAACCCAAACATAATAAATAAGTTATAATTTGTATTTTGTCCATTGTAACCACTTGTAGCAAACCCAATAAGTACTACACTAATAAGAAAGATGAGAATATACTTTTTGGGCGCTGGCTTTCCGTTTTCAACAGTCTCTGCAGTATTTCGTATCAAAAATACGTCCTCCTATCCTTTTAACTAGGCTATTAACTTCTTTATTTTCTTGATTAAAGCAAAGATAAACAACTTTGTTACTGTAAGTGCAGTAATTTCAGTATTATTATAATAAAACAAATGAGCTATTTTAATTCAATAATTATTGTTTAATAATAGTCTCAAATACCTCAATAATCCTAGTTGCTATATTATCCATAGAATAACTAGAAACACTACAATTTGATATATATTTTCCATCATATAGTCCAATATTATTAAACACATATTTCATAGCGTCAACCAACCCATTTATATCATTAACGCCTACAAGTTTACCAAAACTTTCTTCCCAACCATCTTCTATACCACCATTTTTTGCTGATATAACAGGCCTACCAACAGCCATAGCTTCTCGATATACAATACCAAAAGTCTCAAACTTACTTGGTAAGACAAAACAAGAGCATTCTTTGTATTTTTTTAACATTTCTACCCTTGACAATCTTCCTAAAAGCTTAATTTGATGTTGACGACCATTATCAGAAATTATCTTTTCGATTTCTTTTCTTTCATTACCTTCACCAGCAATATTTAAAATAATATTTTCATCACACTTAAATGCTAAGCAAAAAGCTTGTACTAATATATCAAACCCCTTACTTTCTATAAGGTTTCCAGCACTAAAAAATTCAAAACTATCACTCTTAACCCTTGAATAATACTTAAAAGCATTATCAATCATATTTGGTATTACACAAATCTCCTTTTTAGTATTAGTCCACTTTTCGATAGCATTTTTTAAAGATTCAGAAACGCATATAAACTTATTAGAATTTTCAACAGTTTTAATTAACATTTTCCTAATATTCTTATTTAATTTGGGTTGTAAAAATATTGAATAGTGCTCCATTACCACAAAAGGTATCCCTGTTTTTTGAGATAATAGGTATGTACTATACCCTGATGTAAAAGTATAGTGTGCATAAAATATATCAGGCATGCCATGTTCTTTTACAGCATTTTTAAATAGTTTATTCAATTTTTTATCATACAAAACTTGCGCTAAATTAGGAACTTTACTCGTAGCTAATCCTCTAAAATGATTAGCATATATATTCACTCCGTCACGCTTTGATTTTTCTATTTTCGTACACGATTCTCTGCTCCAATTTTTATAGTTAAAACAAGAAGCATCAAGTACAACCACATCATGCCCCATTTTAACTAACGCTTTACATTGCTCATGAGTATATATACCACAATTCGGATTAACTTCATTTGGATATACTGATGGTATAACATATATTAACATTTGTTATTCTCCTCATTATAAATGATTACTATTTCAAAAATAAATTTACTAAGTTAATAATCATCCAATCTATAATCAACATAATTAAATATTTTTTCAAATTGTTTTTCCCAAGTCATATTATTTTCTGCATAACTACGCATTTCTTCAGGCAACTTTGAATATTCTCTTAATGAGTTGGCAAACTTTACTATACTGTTAATATCAATATAACTATCATTATTAGGAACCTTTAAAACATATTTAGAACTTACATCTATAGCATTATCTTCACATGCATAAATAAAAGGTAGACCTCTTACCATATATTCACGTACTTTTAAGACTAGTGCATTTTTTATATCAATTCTATACAATCCTAATGAAGCAACACCAATATCACATTTATTAATAATATCATTAAGTTCCTCACCATATTTAGGCCCCTCAAATAGAACTATGTTCTCTAATTTATATTTTAATGTAAGTTCTTTTAGTTGAGTTAATGTACCATCTCCATCCGGTCCAACAATATGCAAAAAAACTTTTTCTTTTCCTCCACTTATATAATAATTATACAGTCCATCGATCATTCGATCAAAACCATGCCAACGAGCAACTGTTGCAATTGCTAACAAATGAATTTCGGCATTATTTAGTTTTGGTTTTCTAAGCTGAGTTTCAATAACACTAACCCCATTCTCTATATTAATAGCTGGCCTGTCAAAATACTTATCTGCTTTTTCACCGATTAATGTATACAAATCAACATACTTTGCTAAATCCTTTTCAAGCATTAATGATATTTTCAAAATAACTTTCCTCATTCCGAACCTTAAAGTTCTAATTTCTCCATTAGCCGGATAAGTTGGTATCTCCATGATTATTTTCGAATTATTTTGTTTTAATTTCTTTATAGCTCTACTTAATGATGGAAGATAAAACATACTTCGAATATAAATATAATCAAACCTTACCTTGTATTTTGAAACTTTATATATTGCTTTATAGAATTTTTTATAAAAGAGAATATTAGATACTACTGGAATATTAGTTTTTTGTATCATTGTTAACTTAATTCTATCTTTATTATTAGATAGATAGACTTCATCTTCACTTATTTCAATAAACCATACATCATACCCTAAATTTTTTGCAGCTAAAATTTGATTTTTAAATTTAGAACTCAAGTTATTTTTAGATTTTCCAGTAAAGTATCTCATACAAAACAATATACTTTTCACTTAACAATCCTCCTATAAAACATTATTTCCATTTATCCAATTTCAAAAATATAACTCTAATTAAATATTAAAGGTTATACTCCATATACAGATTTCTTTGACGTAGTATATTAAAAACTATTGGTAAAATACTAGTAGAATTATTCAATAATATAATAAGACAATAAAGAACAAAATTTGTTTATATGAGTATCTACAAAAATGGCAATATGATATACAATGAGAAATTATTTTCGAACATATCGTCTTTTGATGCTACTCATTTACAATATTCTCTGTAGATTTGTCCCATTTTCTTCTTAACATTTTCTTTGTCATATTTTTTTATTTCTTCAATATTGTGTAATCTCATTTCTTTTTGCAATTTTGAACTCTTAATAATCTTGTTAATATTAGTGGCAAATCCTTCAACATCATTTGGATTTATCAAATATCCACCTTTACCATCTTCAATTAAATCAATATTTCCTCTTATATTTGAACAAATCACCGGAAGTCCAGAAGCCATTGCCTCCATTAAAGCTACAGATAATCCTTCTCTAAATGAAGGAAAAACAAATATATCTGCCACTTTACTTATTTCTGCAACATCCTTTCTATATCCCAGTAGCTTAACTTGCCTCTGTAATCCCAAATCGCTTATCAAATCTCTTAAATATTTTTCTAGTACACCCTGTCCACAAATTATATAATAAACATTAGGATTATTTAACTTAGCAATTGCCTTAATAACTGTTTCATGATTTTTATTTTTATTAAGTTCTCCAACTGAAAGAAGCAAAAAATCATTATCTGATATTCCTAACTCTTTACGTTTTGCTAATCTATGAACAGCAACTTCACTAAACTTTGTAGAATCAACACCAACACCAGGAATATACTCAACTCTTCCAGCTTTAAATGATTTCTTAGCTCTATTATAGTCTTCCTTATTAATGGTTATAAGCACATCAGTATATCTTGCAAGCCATCTTTCAATAGGATAAAATACCATCCAATTTTTAAAAGGAGCTCCTTTAAAAAAATGAAATCCATGAGCTGTATATATAACCTTTGTTCCTACTTTGCGAGCTTTTTTAGCAGACAATCTTACCATCATAGCTGCTACTGGTGTATGGCAATGTATTAATTCGAATGAATTTTCATTAATCAGCTTTTTAATATCTTTATACGCGGACAGGTTAGCCTTAGAAAATGGATTCCTATTAAAATTTTTCTCATTTATGATAATATTTTTTTCATTTAACTCTTTCTTGAATTCATTAACTCGTTCAATGGAAGTATTATTTCCTATAATAAAATTAGCTGCAACTTGTACATTATATGATTTACTTAAAATACTGATATCGCTCATGCAAAATTGATCTATAGTCGATGCAACTGTAGTAACTATCAAAGCATTCTTATTTTTTGTCTCTACCTTATTCTCCATTAAATCACAGCTCCAATCAAGATTTCTTATATCTTAAACTGCTTAGACTTATATTGTTCTACTTCTATCCTTATTCCGTCTTCGAATAGCATTGGATTATACCCAAAATCATTAGATGCATCCTCATGGGAATAACTTCTATCTTCACCCATTCTCTGAACTTTTTCAGTAACATCAAATTTTCCTAGGCTTAACCATTTAAAAATTTTAGAAATAAATATTCCCAACCCCATAGGTATACTAATATAAACAGCTTTTTTATTAAGCTCTCGACTTATCAAGTTAAGTATATCAATCATCTTAATAGGCTTATCTCCTGAAAGGTCATAAGCTTTTAATTCTCCATTTTTAACAGGTAACTTCAACATGGTAAAATAAGCCTTACCTAAATCTCTAGCATTAACAGGTTGAAGTAAACTGCTACCTTTATCAATTACAGGTATAATGGGTAATTTATCAACCATCCTAATAAACTTACTTATATTGTGATCGCATAAATCTCCATATATCATTGTAGGTCTAAGTATAGTAATTTTTGTTTCACAACTACTTTTTTTTGCAATATCTATAATTTTTTTTTCTATTTTCCTATACTCATGTGAAGCGTTTTTAAACTTAGAATAAATTCCTGTTGTATGAACTAGTATTACTCTTTTTACTTTATTCTTTATAGCAGCTTGTACAATCATAGGTGAATGATGAATATTATAAATATGCATTACAGTATCAACACTTTTCATAGTTTTATCTACAAACTCTTTATTGTCTAAATTTCCAACAACCTTTTCTATCATAAGCCCGCTATTATCCAACATTGATGTGTCAGATGTTTCTCTAACAATGCATTTTATAGTTTCCTCATATTTATTATCAATAAGCTCTTGCAGAAAGTATCTTCCACTATGTCCTGTAATCCCTGTAACTAATAGCATACCTACACTCCCAATCCCTTTCCAACTATCATTTCATCCTCACCACTCAATTGAAAAATGGCACAGCATTTCGGACTTTACGCGCACCCTATAGAACACTGCACTCCAACTTGTAAATCACATGAGTAATAACTCCATATTTAGGACATATATTCTTCCCATCCTCATGCAAAAAATGTTAAAAAGCATCGTATATTAAAATTAGTCTTTCTAAACTAACTTAAACATAAATATTTCAAGCATAATTATAAATATTTTTCCGCCTTCATAATACTTTCAATATAATCCAAAACATTAAAATAACCTCTATTGAAATATATGTTTTAATATACTTATATCTTTATTTCTACATTTGCGCTCTATCAACATTTTCATTCTTAACAATCTTCTTATTTCCGCCTTCTAAAATCCCATCGGCTCTCAATACCTTAAATACAGTCATAACTAATATCTTCAAATCAAACAACATAGTTCTGTTTACCAAATACTCTTTATCATAATATGTCTTCTTAGAATCATCTATCATATCTCTCCCATTTACCTGTGCCCAGCCGGTAACTCCTGGGAGCAATTTGTGAACTCCTGCTTGCGTTCTTAATAATTTTAGTTCATACTGACTAAATAATGCCGGTCTTGGACCTACAAATGTCATGTCCCCTTTAAAGATATTAATTAGCTGTGGCAATTCATCTAAACTTGATCTTCTTAATTTTTTCCCAAAGGTAGTTATATAACCTTTTGTGGGGTCAAATTTCTCGGTTGCCACATTAGGAGTTCCTACTTTCATAGTTCTAAATTTATAAAATTTAAATAGTTCATTATCCTTACCAATTCTCATTTGAGTAAAAAATACCGGTCCCTTAGAATCAAGCTTTATCATTATTGCAATTATTATAAATAATGGCGATGATATCAATAGTAAAATCGAACTGAACAATATATCAAAAATTCTTCTCACAATTTCCCCTCCTTTATTAATAAGCCTATTCAAGTATATCAGCGGCTGCCAAGTCATGAGCTGCTCTTTTATATGTTGGCACAATTTCTTGTACTTTTTTGATTAGCAGCTCTTTACTTTCTTCTTCAGCAACTGTTTTTAATTCTTTAAGCTTTAAAAGCAATGTATCAAAGTCGTCAAAGGTAGGTCTTCCTACAAAAATCTTTTCATGTATTGTCTTATTTAAGCCCTCTTCTTCAGTTAAAACTTCTTCATAGAGCTTTTCGCCTGGTCTTAGGCCAACAAATTCTATTTTTATGTCTTCATTCGGTTCAAGCCCTGATAACCTTATAAGATCACAAGCCAAGTCATAAATTTTAACCGGTTCTTCCATATCTAGAACAAATATTTCTCCACCTTCAGCAAAAGCACCTGCCTGCAATACCAATTGAGCCGCTTCAGGTATTGTCATAAAAAATCTGTTTATTTCAGGGTGAGTGACAGTTAGTGGTCCACCATGTGCAAGCTGTCTTTTAAATAAAGGTATAACTGAACCATTACTTCCCAAAACATTACCAAATCTAACAGCCACAAATTGTGTTTTACTTCTTTTATCCATAGACTGAACTATCATTTCACAAAGTCTTTTGGTAGCTCCCATTATGTTTGTGGGATTTACGGCTTTATCTGTAGAAATCATTACAAACCTTTTTACATTATGCTTGTCTGCACATTTTACTAGGTTTAATGCTCCAAATACATTATTAAGTACTGATTCTGCTGGATTAGCCTCCATCAGTGGAACATGTTTATGAGCAGCAGCATGAAATACTACTTCCGGTTTAAAATCCATAAAAGCTTGTTCTAGTCTATTCATATCTGTTATTGATGCTATAACACACTTTAAGTTAAGCTTTATTCCGGAATATTTTAATTCTTGCTCTAATTCATAAACACCATTTTCATAGTTATCAAAAAGAACTACTTGTTTTGGATTAAATTTTGCAAGCTGTCTGCATATTTCAGAACCTATTGATCCACCGCCTCCAGTAATCATAACTGTTCTGTCTTTTATATACTCTTCTATACCTTGAGTATCTAATTGTACAGGTGCTCTTCCTAACAGATCTTCATAGTTTACATCTCTTACTTTTTTTAGAGATACCTTTCCATCCAAAAGTTCATAAATACCTGGTATTATTTCTACTTTGCATTTGGTTTGCTTACAAATATCTAAAATTTCCTTTTTATTTTTATTGTCTATAGATGGGATCGCAATCAAAATATTTTCTATTTTCTTAGTTTCCACCACTTCAATTATACTGTCTCTGCTTCCAAAAACCTTCACTCCCGAAATGCTCGTCCCTATTTTATGAGAATCATCATCTATCAACGCAACTGGCATAAGTCCCATTTCCGGATGATGCTTCATTTCCTTAATGAGCATTGTTCCTGCAGCACCAGCTCCAATTATCAAGACGCGTTTATAAGCATTTTTATCATATCTATTAAGCAAAATTACACTTCTTCTATATATTCTAAAACTTATTCTGAATCCAACTACAAATAAAATAGTGAAAATCCCCGCAAGTACACTTACTGTAATAGGTACCCTCTGTTTTCCTAAAGCTGTATATAATAATGAAATAACATCCGCAGTTAAGACTCCTCCAACAGCTAGTAAAAACTCATCTGTACTGGCATAACTCCATAGCCCTTTGTAAAGTCTGAATATGTTAAAAATTACTAAATATATTATTGTAATTATAAGTGCACTATTTAAAAAATTGCTTAATTCATTACTTGGTATTGAGAAGTTAAACCTAAAACAATACGCTAAGACATATGATAAATTGACTAATGCTGCATCTATCAATAATAATATTAACCTTCTAAATATGTTTACCGATTTCAAGTTTTTTCCTCCTTCCCTACTCTAACTCAACCGAAAATCTAAATTTATCACTTCTTATATAACATTTTCTATATTCCACAGGTATTTCTTCTGCCGCATATGTAATTCTTTCAGTCAAAAAAAGCAGATTACCTATATCAATTCCTAAAGCATTAGAACACCATTCATCAGCTGCTATTGGATCTAAATATTCCTTTGCCTTTAAAAGCTTAATATTGTATTTTGTTTCAAAAACATTATATATTGTATTAGATTTTAAATCTGATATGGTCACATCTGGAACTACCTTAAGCGGTATATATGACATTTGAATAATTACAGGCTTGTCTTCTAATTTTCTAACTGCTTTAATTGCAATTACTAGCTCTCCTTCTTGCAATTGGAGATGTTTCTTTATATAATTGTCAGGTATTTCTTTATATATCTCTAGAACTTCTCGTTTAAGATTATATCCTTGTTCATCAATATCTTTTCCAAAACTATAGATTCTATCTAAGCTCTGTATAAGCTTTGGCTGATTAACAAAGGAACCTTTTCCTTTTTCAGTTCTAATTGTGCCTTCATCCTTAAGCTTCTTTATCGCATTTCTTATAGTAACTCTTGTCACATTAAATTCTTCTACAAGTTCGTTTTCAGATGGAAGCATTTCACCAGGCTTGTACATCAGTGAATCAATTCTGCTTTTGAGCTCATTATATATCTGCATATAATATGGCATATAACTATCCTTATTAACCAAAGTGCTCCCCCCTTTACTGTATACTTGTCTATACAAGATTATAGCATAAAAACTTATATTGCGACATTATTATTTTTTGGGTAACAATTTTAACGATTTAGTATTTTCTCACATTTTCATATTCTTTCTTCAAATAGCGCGTTACTCTTACATAGTATATCAAATTACGCTAATCCTCTCAACCTGTTTTGAGTTGGAAATTGTCATAATAAATAACATACTTCGACCTAATTTTATTTGCCCAAATACATAAAAAATAAGAGCACCCAATGTGAGCACTCTTATTTTGCAAACTTTATATTTCTTTAAATTACTCCAACTTTTCCGCTGTAAACAATTCCTCTTCTAATATCCATAGTTATAAATGCACCTGTTTTTACTGTTCCAGTAACGCCTTGAGCGCTTAAAATCATTGGTATTTCTTTTAGAGCACATTGTATAGCAACATCTGCATCAATTGCATCTGCTTCTGTGATTATACCTGTAACTTTATCTAGGATGCCCATATATTCTGCAGTTATAGTTTTAGCAACCAATATATTTCCTTCTTCTAAATTCTTTAAAGCTTCACTATAGCTTTCCACTACAACAGCTGTTCCGAAAGCTGGTCCTGTTCCTTTTGATTTTCCTTGAGCCAGTATGTCTCCAACAACGTGTACCTTCATCATATTTGTTGTTCCTGCGTAATCAACAGGAATGCCTGCTGCGATAACAAGTAGATCTCCTCTTCTTACATAACCAGCTTCTGTTGCTATTTCAGCAGATCTATCTATAACCTCGTCAGTGTTGCTCATCTTAGGAGCAAGTAATGGAAACACCCCCCAATTCAATGCAAGGCGTCTTGCAACCGTGTCATATGGAGTTACTGCAATTATAGGACATTCTGGTCTGTAAGCCGAAACCATTCTGGCAGTATGTCCTGTTTGTGTTACAGTTATTATTGCCGCTGCCTCTAAGTCCATAGCTGTATTACAAGTTGCAAGGCTAATTGCGTGAGGCACGTTAGGTATGCGGTTTCTTCTTCTCTTCTTAAGCTTTTCTTCGTAGTTAAGAGCTTTTTCTGCTCTTTCAGCTATCTTAGACATAGTATCAACTGTTTCTACTGGATATTTTCCATTTGCAGTTTCTCCGCTTAGCATTATTGCATCTGTGCCATCGAAGATTGCATTTGCAACGTCTGAAGCTTCTGCTCTTGTTGGTCTTGGGTTTTTAATCATAGAATCAAGCATTTGAGTTGCAGTTATAACTGGTTTTCCTGCCTCGTTGCATTTTTCTATAATCATTTTTTGAACTACAGGAACCTCTTCTGTAGGTATTTCAACTCCAAGGTCTCCTCTAGCTACCATTATTCCGTCTGAGAACTTTATTATTTCATCTATGTTATCTACACCTTCATGGTTTTCAATCTTTGAGAAAATAAGAATATCTTCTCCACCATGTTCTTGAAGGAATTTTCTAATATGAAGTATGTCTGCTGCTTTTCTTATAAAGGAAGCTGCAACCATATCTACTCCCATTTCTATTCCAAACTTTAAGTCATCAATATCTTTCTCAGTTACTGCCGGAAGAGTAGTTACAACCCCAGGAACGTTTACGTTTTTGTTGTTTCCAAGGCTTCCGCTGTTTCTTACTCTGCAGTAAATTTTGTTTCCTTCAACAGATTTAACTTCAAGTCCTACAAGGCCGTCTGCTATAAGAATTGAATCTCCTAGTTTAACATCCTTGTAAAGATCTTTATAGCTTACTGAGCAGGTTGTATTGTTTCCAAGTACATCTTCTCCGCAAACTACAGTAAAGTCTGTTCCTTCCTTAAGCTCTACGCTTCCGCCTTCAAATTTTCCTGTTCTTATTTCCGGTCCCTTTGTATCTAAAATTATGGCAATAGACTTATTATATTTTTCTCTTAAGCTCTTTACCAGGTTCATTCTTCTTCCATGTTCCTCATGATCCCCATGAGAAAAATTGTGCCTTGAAGCATTCATACCTGCTTCTATTAACTTTGAAAGTACCTCTTCGCTTTCACTTGAAGGTCCTACTGTGCAGATTATTTTTGTCTTTCTCATATGTAATATAACTCCCTTCATTAATTAATAATTAACAATTAATAATTAATAATTGTTTTTTGGGGTGGCTCGTTTTTCCCAAGGGAAAAACTTTGCTTGGTGCGCGGTTGATTTATTATGTATTTAAACTATCTTATTATTTATAGTTTATCATATTTTTATAAAATTTAATTAGCTTTTTAGAGTTAATTGCTAAACTAGCAAACATATATAAAATATGGAAGATGAAGCATGTAGCGAACTTCTTTGTGCAGCTATCAGCTCATAGTACATATTTTATATATGTTCGCAATGATTAGCAGCTATACCCTAACATAAGCTAACCTTTAATTTTAATAAGATAATGATTTTGCTATTTGATAAAGCTTTTCGTCAAACTTTCTTGGTATTGCCAAAGCTTCATTTGTATCTAAATCTATTATGTCTCCGCCTTTAATTCCTATTACTCTTTGTGTCTTTTCTTCCATTAAAAGTTCAACAGCTCTTGCTCCCATTCTTGAAGCTAAAATTCTGTCAAAAGCAGATGGACTTCCTCCTCTTTGGATATGTCCAAGTATTGTAGCTCTTGTCTCGATTCCTGTTACATCTTCAATCTTTACAGCAAGCTCATTTGCTCCTCCGACACCTTCTGCTACTATTACAAGGTTGTGAAGCTTGCCTTTTTGTTTTCCATCTAATATAGTTTTACAAACTTCATCTAAACTATATTCTCTTTCCGGAACTATTACGCTTTCTGCTCCGCCAGCAAGCCCTGAAAATAAAGCTATGTCGCCGCAGTTTCTTCCCATAACTTCAACAATACTTATTCTTTCATGTGAAGTTGAAGTATCTCTTAATTTGTTAATTGCATCTAAAACAGTATTTAAAGCTGTATCAAAACCAATTGTATATTCAGTGTATGCAAGGTCATTGTCTATAGTTCCTGGTATACCTATAGTTTTAACTCCAAGCTCTGATAAAAGCTTAGCTCCCGTGAAGGAACCGTCTCCCCCTATAACAACTAGTCCATCTATTCCATAAACCTTAAGTATTTGAGCAGCCTTTTGTCTTACTTCTAATTTCTTAAACTCAGGGCATCTTGCTGTCTTAAGAATTGTTCCGCCTCTATGAATAATATCGGATACGCTGTGTCTGTCCATTTCAAATATTTCTCCATTTATAAGCCCGCTGTATCCTCTATGAATTCCCATTACCTTCAAACCTTTATCAAGTCCTGCTCTAACAACTGCTCTAATGGCAGCGTTCATACCTGGTGCGTCTCCTCCGCTAGTTAGTACTGCAATTGTCTTCATTTAGTATAGCCTCCTTATTCCCACAAAGTATACTGTATAAAATCCAACCATGTTGGACACTTTACGTCCCATGTGTATTAAAAAAATCTAAAAATTGACCCACTTTAATTTTAGCTCAATAATATAAAGTTTGCAACTTAATTAATTAAGAATTAATAATGAATAATGAATAATTGAGGAGGTTTTTCTTTCAGAAAAACAAATTAAATTGTTTTGCGAAGCAAAACCTCCAATAATTATTAATTGTTAATTTTTAATTATTAATCTCTATTGCACTTTCACGTTTTCTTCTCCAAACTGTCTCTTTAAATAGCTTAAAAGCTCTTCATCAATCTTTACCCAATAGTCGCTTGGAAGTGAAAATTTTTGTCTTTCTTTTTTTGTGCACAAATAAACCTGCTGCCCGCCTTTGTAGTCAAGCAGAGTGTTTTTTATTTTATCGAAGGCTTCTTTCCTTAGCTTTTCTTCTTCAACCAAAATATATACCTTATCGTTATTAACTTTCATTAAAGGCTCTATAGTCTCGCAGAGTATTTTAGGCTGCTCTTCTTCTCTTATGCTTACTCTTCCGTTTATTAAAACAACACTGTCTTCCTCAATATTCTGCCTGTATTTTTGAAGAACCTTTGGAAATATAATAACCTCAATACTTCCATACATATCTTCAAGTCTAATAAAAGCCATCATATCATTATTTCTTGTAATTTTTTTATTTACTTCAGCAATAAGCCCGCCTATTATGACCCTGTCTCCATCTTTTATGCCTGAGCCCTGCTCAATTATCCCTTCCTCCAAAACCTCAGTGGATATTATTTCTGTAATTCTTGTATTTGTTCTAAGATTTAGAGTTTCTTCAAATTCTTCAAGCGGGTGTCCCGACAGATAAAGACCTGTCATTTCCTTTTCCATAGCCAAAAGGTATTTCTTCTCAAACTCCTTTATATTTGGATACTTAACTTCAATATCCCCAAAGTCCTCTTTAAAGTCTGAAAAAAGACTCATCTGACCTTGAATATTTTTCTTTCTCTCATTACTGACTCCATCTAATAGCTTTTCATAGACCGCAAGCATTTGAGATCGAAACACCTTAAAGCAGTCAAAGGCTCCTGCCTTAATAAGGCTTTCTATTGCTCTCTTATTTACCTGGGAAATATCTATCTTATCATAGAAGTCCGAAAAGCTTTCAAACTTTCCTTTTTCTTCTCTTGACTTTACTATGCTTTCAATTACATTTATTCCAACATTCTTAACCGCTGCCATTCCAAAACGAATTTTGCCCTCTTTAACTGTAAACTTTGAAAAGCTTTCGTTTATATCCGGCGGTAGAACCTTTATCTGTAGTTCATTTGCAAAACGGATGTAGAAAGCCACCTTTTCACTTGTCCCCATAACACTGTTGAGCATTGCTGCAATGAACTCTGTTGGGTAGTGATATGCCAAATAGGCAGTCTGGTACGATATAATAGCGTAAGAAGCCGCATGGGATTTATTGACATATATTTCTATATAAGGTTGTTTATACCTTATTTCTTTATATTTCTATAAAGTATCGGACTATATCATTACCCTAAATTTTAGGGTACAGGGCACTCGTGGAGAAAATTATTACTTGGCTATTCATCCCTCTAGTCTCTGAACCTTCATCCTTACTTTTATGCCATTCTGGATACTTGGCTGCGGATTAACCAATCCTTAAATTTTTTACTATACCTTTGGAGTTGCCCATTGCCCTTACTTCATTGCTGAAATAAGTTAGTATTTAAGGCTCTAAGGTGTTTCCCGCAATTCACCCTGTTTGCTTTATGACTTACATCATAAAGGCACTCAATACATCTAACCACTTATTATATTTTCTTTTTAAGTACATATTTGAACCACCATACAAATAATTAAACAACTCTTTTAATTCACACTTCGCACATACTCTTAAACACTTTATCTCATCAGTTATTGTATCAGTAATTTTATAATGGTTTAGTTTCATAATATCTATAATATTTAAAAGAAACTTATTTGTACCTAATAACATAAAGGTATATGCTGGATATTCATATCTTTTAATTACTCCACCTACTTTATGATAACTAGTATGCTTGCTTAATATAATACTTCCATCACCATCAAAGTATCCTCTTATAAAGTGTCTAAAAAGATCATGCTGGATTGTAGGCAAATAATCCAAACTTAACGATTTATTGGGGTACAATCCTAAATTTCTTAAGTCATATGCCATTTTTTCTGAAGAAAAATTTAATATATAGCTTTCTTTAGAGTTCTCAAAACCACCTTTTCTACCTTTTCTTATCTCACCAGTAAAATCAATTTTATGTGCTACCTGCTCAACTAATTCTCTATCATTAAGACCAAGAACTATATTGTTATAATGAGTATCTCCGATAAAGCCATCTGCATAAAGCAACCCAAGTATATATGCTTTATCTTCACTATTAATATTTTCAAAAAAATTATCATTTAGTGTATATCGATTTTTTCTTCGAGTGTTTATTCTTGCTTCTTTTAGTACTCTCGAAATAGACCTTTCTGATACTCCAAGTAGATCTGATAACTCCATAAACTCTAACTCTTTTTTCTCATAATATAGCTTAACTATATTCAACTTATCTTCAATACTTAGTTCATTGTATGGTTTCTTATTTTGTACTAACATCAATACCACCTCACGAACATATTCTCGCTTAAAGTGATATCTTTTATGCAAATTATGGTTAAATTACAAATGCATATGAAGCGAAGTCCATCATCTGGTCAAATATTTTATTTGCCACTTCTTCGCTTATCCCATTTCTAATGCAGCCTGGTACTTCTATGTTTCCATTCTCGTCTACTATACCGTTTATGAAATTATATCGTTCTTCTTCCATGACCTTGTGTTTCTTTTTTGACATTGCACGTCTTACAAGGTCAGCACGGCCCATGGAATAGCCTGCCAATTTCCTAACTATTTCCATAACAGACTCTTGATATATCATTACTCCATAGGTTACATCTAATATTGGCTCTAACTGAGGTGTCAAGTATTCAATTTTATCAGGATTTTTCTTGTTTTCTATATATCTTGGTATCTCAGCCATAGGGCCTGGTCTGTAAAGACTTATACCCGCTATGATATCCTCAAGATTATCAGGCTTTAGTTCTTTCATAAAGGAGGTCATCCCTGGAGATTCCAGCTGAAATACTCCAACGGTTTTCCCCTCACCTATCATCTTATAAACATCTTTATCTTCAAAGTTTATCTTATCTAAGTCTATATCTATACCTCGGCTAATCTTAATCATTTCAACTGCATCTCTCATTACAGTCAAGGTTCTTAATCCGAGGAAGTCCATTTTGAGTAGTCCAAGCTCCTCAAGTGTTCCCATAGTAAACTGTGTCACTATGTTGCCTTCATTTTTCTGCATTGGAACATAGCTTACTAGCGGCTGTGATGCTATAACAACACCCGCAGCATGAGTTCCAGAATGTCTTGGGAGTCCTTCCAAGGATCTTGCAACATCAATAAGCTCCTGAACTCTCATATCGTCATCATAGGCTGCCTTCAGTTCTGGATTTATATCCAGCGCCTTATCTATTGTTATTCCAAGCATAGTAGGTATCATTTTTGCAATTCTGTCTACCTCTGCATAGGAATAGTTCATTGCTCTTCCTACATCTCTAATGCAGGCTCTGGCTGCCATTGTTCCAAAGGTTATTATCTGCGATACATTGTTTACGCCGTATTTCTCTACAACATAATCAATTACTTCTTGTCTTCTTTCGTAGCAAAAGTCAGAATCAATCTAAGCTACCCTCTCTTTCGAGATACTTTAACACTGCATGTGCAGTGGGTATAGACTATATCTTCACCTACCGCCCTTTACGGTTTAGGCTGCCCCGCTTCGAGGTAACTGCTTACCCCTACGTGTCCTTACACTAGTCGTTGAACCTTCCTCTCCTCAAGGCTTGGCTGCGTGGTTATCCAGTAGAGTCTGACTAAACTCAAATCCCTATAATTTTTACGGTCATGCCACCTTCGCATCTAGATATATTTTTATATATTTCCATATTTATATATTTATCTTCTTATCTAGATAACTTCTTAACTTCTTATCTAGATATCTTCTTAGCCATATATATTTTTATATGGTTATATGTCTTAATTCTCAATCTTCTGCTGTGGTTTATAGGGCTCTCAGGACTTTCCAGCAATTCAGGGCTCTTTAAGCACAATATTTCTACTGTGCACGACTATAATAAATTGTAATAGCACAATTTATTATTAATCCGGCATTGAAATTCTATCGGGATTTAAGAACATTGGTTATTATCCATAGGCTTTTTATCCTATGCTCTGGAGGTTTCCCTCATTTTCATCAGTTGGTCATTTCCAACTCAGATTGGACTATATCATCTCGGCAAATTTTAGTTTTTTTCTTAATAGAAATAATTCTGCATCATTATAGAAACTAAACTTCACCTTGTTGGGCGCTCGTGGAGAGAATTATTATCTAGCTCTTCATCTCTCTAGTCTCTGAACCTTCTTGGTACTTTTATGCTATTCCCAAGCTCGGCTGCTGATTAGCATGCTTTATTAAGTTTAGCTTTCCAGCAATTCACCCAATTTAATGAGCGCATCTTTTTACGCTCAAAAATCAATCCATATCTCAATGGATCTATCTTTGTTATACCCAGCGTGTAAGCTACAAGCGATCCCGCTGCGCTGCCACGACCGGCTCCCGTTGCTATCTTATTTTCATTAGCAAACCTTATAAAATCCCAAACTATAAGGAAGTAATCAACATATCCCATGCTCTTGATTACGCCAAGCTCATACTCAAGCCTGTCAGTAAGCTCCTTGGTAATCTCACCGTATCTTTCCTTTAACCCCTGATAGCAGGTATCCCTTAGATACTCATAAGGGTCTACCCCCTCAGACAGAGGAAATTTAGGAAGCTTTGATTCGTGAAACTTATAATCAAAATTACATTGTTCCGCTATTTTTACAGTATTACTCAGAGCTTCTGGAACATAGGAAAAGGTTTCATACATTTCTTCAGGTGATTTTAAATAAAACTCATCTGAAGGATATCTCATTCTTTTTTCTTCATCTACTGTCTTGCCAGTCTGAACGCATAAAAGAATATCATGTGCTCTTGAATCTTCCCTGTTTATGTAATGAACATCGTTAGTACAAATCAAAGGAATATCAAGTTCTTTAGACATTTTTACAAGCTCTTCGTTTACCTTCTGCTGTTCATCAACTCCGTGATACTGAAGTTCAAGATAAAAGCCGTCTTTAAATATTTCTTTATACAAAAGAGCAATTTCTTTTGCTTTATTTATATTACCGCTTAATATATTTGACTGAACTTCTCCGCCTAGGCAGGCACTTGAAGCTATAATGCCTTCGCTATGCTCCCTAATGTAGTCATGATCAGTTCTAGGCTTATAATAAAAGCCGTCGATCGAAGCCTGTGAAACAATTTTCATTAAGTTTTGATAGCCGGTTTCATTTTTTACAAGCAAAACTAAATGATGAGTTTCATTATCCTTATTATTTGTTTTATCATGCATGGATTTTGATGCTACATACACTTCACAACCTATTATCGGCTTTATTCCTTGATCTTTAGCCGCTCTATAAAAATCAACGCAGCCGTACATAACGCCATGATCTGTTATTGCTATACTTTTCATTCCAAGCTCTTTTACCCGAGCAATTAAATTCGGAATCTTTCCTGAACCGTCTAAAAGACTGTATTCTGTGTGGACATGGAGATGAACAAAATCCCCTTTAAAGTTATTCTCCAATATTTCACTTCCTTTCTTTAAGGATTACTATAATTTTATATTTATAACGTATATTTTTCAACTAATATTAAATGGAAGGAAGGCTCTATTCTCAATTAGACAGTTATATGGTTTAAAAAAAGACACTGCATCAAAATGTGCAATGTCTTATTACTTAATAAAACTTTTTATAGTTCTTTTCCAAACTTTGAAAGCCAATGATACTAATTGAATTTTCATCAACAAGCTTCTTAATAACTTCCTCGTCTTCCTTTTTATACTCCATACAAATTCCACAAGAAACTGAAAGCTCCCTAGGTGTTGGCACTATTGTATACTTTAATTTCTCTTTCTTTAAAAGAGACTCAAGTGCCAAGCCGCTTGTATAGGAGTGAAACAGAATATAGTGTTTCATTTTATATCATTTCAAGGAAGGCTTCCACTCTTGTTTTTATTTGGCCAGCATCTTCTGTAGAGTAGTCTGTTTCAATATTCATTATTGGAATTCCTGCTTCCTTAAGTGCCTTTTCTACGTTTCTATACTCAATTGAATAAGTATGGCAGAAGGATAAGTTTGAATATATTACTCCATCAACTTTATATTCTTCTACGTATCTTTTTATATCATCAATTCTTCCTGTATTAGGAGTAAAGCAGGCACAGTTAATGTTTAAATATCTATCAGCAAGATTCTTAATTAAATCTTCTATAGTTTCTCCTTCAGTTGAAACTTCATTTTCAAAGTATCTTGTGCCAGTACAAGTTTCCTCAACAACAACTTCAGCAGGAAGATTTTCTATTATGTCGTGAAGTTTCCAGTTTGGCAGCGCCATTGGAGTTCCTGTTATCATTATTCTCTTCTTACCTTCGCTCTTTAAAGTCTTAGCTCTTTCTTCAAGCTCATCACATAACTCATTAACCTTTTGAACAAATCTTGCAGGATCATCATAAAATGCTATTTGTGAAATTAAAAGAGCATCCTTGCCGCTTATTGGTGAAGGGGTCATTTTTCTAAAATCATAAAGTCTCTTTAAAGCTCTTCTCTTGATATTTGCAATTTCAATACCTTTTTTAAGGTTTTCCACAGTAACCTTATTTCCTGTAAGCTCTTCTACCTTTTCAATAAACAGCTTTATTTCGTCCATCCACATGTTGTAATCCTTAGTTCTCTTCATCTGAGGAAGATCCATAACATGTACAGGTACATATTCCTCTAGTATTTCCCAAGCCTTTTTCTTTCCGTCGCAGGTAGTTTCTCCAACTATCATATCAACCGATTGGAAATAAGGGCATGTACCACTTACCTTTGCACCTACTGCCGCCTTAATCAATGGACACATATTTCTTGGAAGATGCTTTTCTCCATCCTCAACCCAAAATTGTGAACCTGCACATAATCCAACAGGTATAGCATCAGTTGCTAGTATAACCTCATCAGGAACAAACACACAGAAAGTTCCGAGTACCTTTCCGCCCTTTTGCTTATGTTCATTAAGCTCAGCCGGCCTTAGACCATGAACCTCTGAAACTACAAAATTAAAATAATTCATTCCCTCTGGCCTGTTTTCCTGTGTTAGATATACTGATCCATACATATCTGGAAGCACTGCACACAATTGATCATGCTTCTCCAAATCCATGTTTAAATTTTTCCATAACTCTCTGTAATCACCCATAAATAAAAACCTCCTGTTTTTTAATGAAGAATTAACAATTAAGAATTAACAATTGAATGAGGTTTTTCCTACGGAAAAACGAATTATTAATTTTTTAAGAAGACTCACAATCTCTTTAGAGATTGTGGGCTCCATTCTTAATTATTAATTTTTAATTTTTAATTATTAATTGACCTAGCCACTCTCGCTGCCCCAATCGCTCCTGCATATCTTCCCATAGAACTTGCTTTGATTGGCTGTCCTAATTTCTTGGAAAGACTCTCAATTACAGCAGTATTTTCACAAAGTCCTCCTGTAAGCACAAAATTGTTGGCACCGCTGTGTTTTTGACATAAGGATTTAACCTTTGAGGTTATTGATTCTATTACTCCAAAGGCTATATTTTCTCTTTTTTCACCGTTTCCAATTAAGCTTATAACTTCAGACTCTGCAAATACGGTGCACATGGAGCTTATACTTGTACCCTTTCCTTGTTTGGAAAGCTCACTCATTTCGTTGATGGAAAGACCAAGTGTGCCAGCCATAAGTTCAAGAAATCTTCCTGTACCAGCTGCACATTTATCATTCATAGTAAAGTTAGTAACATTTCCATTTTCTATAGTTATAACTTTAGTATCCTGCCCGCCTATATCTATAACAGTACAATTTTCATTAAAAAGATAATAAGCTCCTTTACCATGGCAGGTTATTTCTGTAACAGTCTTTTTAGCATAAGGTACAGATACTCTCCCATAACCGGTTGCTACTATGATGCTTTCTTCAAAATAACCTTGCTCGCATAACCTAACTTTTATGCTTTCAGCAGTTTCTACGCTGCTCCAGCCTGTGGGCAAAGTAAAACAGCTTACAAGCTTCTCTGAATCAAATACAGCTGTCTTTGAAGCTGTTGAACCTATATCTATTCCTATGTAAAACATGACTTCACCCTTTCATTTGCTTTGCCTCGCCACGGGGCAGCCTGAGATTACTCACTTCCGTTCGTAGTCTGCCCGTAAAAGCCCATTTAGGGCTTTGGCTTCGCCGCGGTGCAGTCTGAAATTGCTCACTTCCGTTCGTAGTCTGCCCGTAAAAGCCCATTTAGGGCTTTGGCTTCGCCACGGGGCAGCCTAAGATTACTCACTTCCGTTCGCAGACTGCCCGTAAAAGTCCATTTAGGACTTTTACCAATTTAATTATATGAAAACATTGTCATAAATACTAATTGAAAATTCAAATAGTTAAATATTTAACTATTTGAAAAACAAATAAAAAAGGATACCGAATTAAATCAGTATCCTTACAGGCTATTGTTTTTATGTAAATTTTTAATAACTTAACGTGTTGTGCTAGTTCAACTAACCTGCATAGATATATAAAATATGTAGAAAGAACATTGAGCAAGCAACTAGAAGTTCTTAGTGGAGGAATAGGTATAAAACTTTAGTGTTGTTCGTTTGTCTGAGGTACGAGTTTAACGAAAACACTTAGTTTTATGGCTATTCCTTCACTTAGAACTTCTTTGCGCAGTGAATAGTTCTTGGAACATATTTTATATATCGGAGCATAGTTAGTTGAACTAGCACAAGAGGTTAGTTTAACTTTCGTAATCAACTGCAGCTGAGCCTTTAAGCATAGGCTTAAGCTTTGCTAAAACTTCATTTACATGGAATGGATGTACTTGATAAGCATCCATATCATTTTTACATTCAAATTTTGTTATAAGTGATATATCGTAAGAGCGTTCAGTATGTAATAAGTCTACTCCTACCTCAAGAAATTTTAACTGTGGTATTTTACCTTCCATATTGAGAAGTAGGTTTCTTGCCTTTTCTACATTTACTGGTGTAGGGTCAGCTAGTTTAAAAAAAACAATGTGTGTAAACATTTTATTCCTCCTTTTGTCGGAAGCACTGAGCAATTAAAGAATCTCGCTTCCGCTCGATAATTGCTCGTTAAAGGTCATTTAGACCTTTAACCCCCTTTTCTTATTTTCTCATTACTTTAGCTGAAATCAACGATTTAGCTATAAGTTCCTTCCTATTGTCAACCATTGTAACTTCAACCTTGCAGAAGTTTCGCCCCATATCTATTATTTCAGTCAAAACCTCAATATGACTGTCTATTTGTACAGGCTTAGTAAAATAGGTAGTCATGCTATCTACAGTTATATTTATATTATTTCTTTCTCTAAGTGTCATTATGCCCATGGTTGAAAGCATCATATTTAACGCACTCCAGGAAGCTGTTCCCACAGGGTCAAGCATTTCAGGAATAATTCTCCCATTAAAGTGCATTTTATCTCCAACATCATCAAACTCAAAATTCTTAAGTATTAAATCTTCTAGGGTTTCTCCCACTTGAGGCTGCCTTGATATGTACTGGAGAGCTTTAATGACATCATGTCTGCTCACCACTCCAATTAGTTTTCTTCCATCAACTACAGGACAAAGTTCTATGCCTTCCCAACCCATAATATGAGCAGTATAGGCTGCTGTAGTTTTTGGCGTTACTGTTATTATATCTTTAGTCATATATTTACTTATTAAATCATCATCATTAGCGGCCTCCAAAGGCATGTCCTTTAAAGTTACTATACCTACCACTCTAAATTCACTATCTACAACTGGATACCTTTCATGTCTAGTTTCCTGCATCAAACCTCTCCAGTGAGCTACCATATCTGTGTCATTTAGATACATTGGATTTGCTATCATAATGTCTTCAACTAAAATTATATCTTTTTTAATCAGGTTTTCCGACATTGCCCTATTTATCATGCTTGCAATAGTAAAGGTATCATAAGTAGACGAAATTATAGGAAGAGCTTTTTCATTGGCAAGTTTTTTAATATCCTCGCTGCAACCAAAGCCTCCTGTTATGAGTACGGCACACTCGTTAATTAACGCAAGCCTTTGGACTTCCTCTCTATTACCCACAATAACAAGGCAGTTAGGGCTTAAGTATTTTGGTATGGCATCTATAGTCATAGCACCTATTACAAACTTATTTAAAGTTTTATGCACCCCATCTTTTCCACCAACAAGCGTACCATCAATAATATTAACTACTTCCCCATAGGTTAATGCTTCTATACTCTTTTTTTCAACCTTTTCAACTCTTACAGTACCAACCCTTGGTATAGTTGTAACTATACCCATAGCATCGCTATCTTTTATGGCTCTATAGGCTGTGCCGTCGCTGACCCCCAAATCATTAGCAATACTTCTTACAGAGATTTTTGTGCCAATCTCTAAAGAAAGTATATGTTTTATAATATCCTCATGCTTTGACATATAAAATTACCTTCCCTCTTTCCTTAGTTCCTCTGCTATTTTTTCTATCTTTCTGAGCCTATGGTTTACACCTGATTTACCTACAGGAGGATTTAAAAATTCTCCCAATTCTTTTAAAGATTCATCCGGATAAGCTAATCTAAGCTCTGCGATATCTCTTAGATTTTTAGGAAGCCTTTGAAGTCCAATTTCCTTTTGAATAAGCCTGATGCTTTCAACCTGCCTGATTGCAGCATTTACAGTTTTGCTTAAGTTTGCCGTTTCACAGTTTACGAGCCTGTTTACGTTATTTCTCATTTCCTTCATTATTCTTACATTTTCAAGTTCTAAGAGAGAAGAATGTGCCCCGATTATATTTAATAAATCTACAATTTGTTCCCCTTCTTTTAAATAAACTATATAACTTCCCTTTCTTTGTATAACCTTTGAAGAAAGCCCATAAGTATTAATAAGCCTGCTGAAGTCTTCCGCATAATCGCTATTGTGTGTAACAAACTCCAAATGATAAGTTTTTTCAGGATTGCTTATGCTTCCTCCCCCTAAGAAGGTTCCTCTTATATATGCCTTTTTACATTCTTCATCTTCCTTAACTTCATTTGGAATTCCATAGTCTAGGGATATAATCCCCTCATCACTGCTCAAAACACCCATTTCCTTTAGAAGACTTCTTACGCCCATTTCTTCTGTAATAACAACCATATATATATTATTTTTCTTAAAGGAGTTGCTTTTTTTTACAAGAAGCTTTGTATGGATATTAAAATACTGCTTTAAAAGCTTAAATACCCGCCTTGCAATAGAAGGATTTTCCGTAGTTACCCTAAAGCTCAGCTGCTTATTCCCTCCAAGTGAAAGTGTTCCACTAACCTTCATCACTGCAGAAAGCTCAGCTTTTGCTTCATTTCTTGTAAGCTCTCCTATTCTGCAAACCTCGCTTTTTACCTTAGCTGAAAATGACATTTTTTCTCTCCCTCTACCTGTTTTTTATACCTTTACTTTCTTTAAGCCTTTCAGATAAGTAGAAGTATTCTATTATTTTCTTTCTATCAAATAACAACTTTTTATCCATAATTGTTTCTATTAATATTGCTGCAAGCTTTTCTGAATCATGCCTTACAAGACCATTTTTAACCTTAATAAAGTCTCCTTCTATTACTTTAACGTCCATATCCTCGATTTTCTCTTCATCAATAGTAACTAATTTAGACTTTTCCCCCAAATACTTTTCTTCCAGTTCTTTGGTTACCTTTCCTACATTAACAATTACATAATCTATTATATCTTTATAGCAATGTTTGCAAATTGCCTTTATGTGATCCTCAACCCCAAAGTTGTCCGTTTCACCAGGCTGAGTCATTATATTTGAAACATATATTTTTACAGCCTTTGTCTTTTGAACTGCTCTAGAAATATCCTCTACAAGAAGATTTGGTATTACACTTGTATAAAGGCTTCCTGGCCCGAGGATTACGGCATCTGCATCTTTTATAGCCTCTACTGCCTCATATAATGCTCTTATATTTGGAGGATCAAGAAACACACTATCAATAGGACTATTTTGCTTTAATGCCTCTTCCGGTATTTTTGATTCTCCTGAAATTATATTTCCATTTTTAAGTTTTGCCTTTAATGTAACATCATCAAGAGTAACCGGAAGCACTTTTCCTGTAACCGCAAGTACAGAACTCATCTTTTGAACAGCTTCTTCAAAGTTTGAGGATATGCCATCCATTGCAGCTAAAAAAAGGTTTCCAAAGCTTTGATTCTCAAGTCTTCCCCCTGTAAATCTATACTGTAAAAGTTCCTCCATAAGAGGCTCAGTATCAGCAAGGGCAAGTATACAGTTTCTTATATCTCCGGGCGGCAAAATACCAAGGTCCTGTCTAAGATCACCAGAACCTCCTCCATCATCTGCTACAGTTACAATAGCTGTTATATTGGAAGTATAGTGCTTTAGGCCTCTAAGCATAGTTGAAAGTCCTGTGCCTCCGCCTATAACAACTATTTTAGGTCCCTTTACCAAAAGCCTTTTTTCATATATTAAGTTTTCAAGCTTTCTTGAATCTAAAGATACGTTAATATAGCCTCTGTTTATTAAAAATATAAAGGACTTCATCCCTTGAGAAACAGCTAAATAAAGCACAAAGGCTCCAGCTGCTATAAGAAATATATAAAAAGATATATAATAAAAACTGTAAAATCTATGCTGTATCCACTCAACTAACCCAAAGGCTATCATCAATATACCAAGGGCACCAAGCAATATCCATCTCTTAACTCTTACACCTGGCTTTAACCAATCTATAAATCTCATAGTTTAACCACACCCTTGTGTATATCTTCATTTATATCCCTGTGGTCGATATTTACCTTATGATTATTTGCTTTTAATCTTCTATAAACTTCATTTGCTATAGATACTGAACGATGTCTTCCGCCGGTACACCCAATAGATATAATAAGCTGTCTTTTTCCTTCCTTAAGATAATTAGGAATTAGAAATTCTACCATATCTTCTAATTTATTAACAAAGGTTTTTGTTTCTTCAAAGCCAAAAACATAATCTTGCACCTCTTTGTCATTTCCTGAAAAAGCCTTAAGTTCTGGAATGTAAAATGGATTTGGAAGAAATCGCACGTCAAAAACCAAATCTGAATCTACCGGTATTCCATACTTAAACCCAAAGGAAAGAATGGTTATCATTAATTCATTTTCGATTTGTCCTTCTTCTGAATATATTGCAGTAAGCTTCTCTCTAAGCTCCCTTGTAGCAAGTTTTGTGGTATCAATTATATTGTTTGATCTGTCTTTAACTTCTTTAAGTCTATTTCTTTCTAAGGTAATTCCATTTAGCACTCTTCCATCTGGTGCTAGAGGATGCTTTCTTCTTGATTCCTTAAATCTTTTAACAAGAACCTCATCACTTGCATCTAAAAACAATATCTCATATTTATAGCCTTCCTGCTTAAGATAATTAAGGCTCTCGAACAAGTCATCAAAAAAGCTTCCGCCTCTAATGTCTATTACAAGTGCTATTTTATCTATTTTTCCATCTGTCTGAAAGCAGGACTCTGCAAACTTTGGAATCAATGTTGCTGGAAGATTATCTACGCAAAAGAAACCTAAATCCTCTAAACATCTTATTGCCTGTGTCTTACCTGCTCCTGAAAGTCCTGTGATTATAACAAAACGCATAGTATTCCTCCGTCATTTAATTAAGAATTAACAATTAATAATTAATAATTATTTTATTTAAAATCCTTTAGGATTTTAAATACTAGTAATTAATACAGTTTTATTTTTAGATTATAACACAATTTTTATTAATATTTAATTATATAAATAAAGTGTGCTATTTTATCTGCTTCTTGTCAATAATTTTAATATATATTATAGAATATAATTTAAAAGGTGAATGTATGAAAAATATTGAAAACAATATTATATATGATAAAAGTTTTAGTTTTGATCTTAATATTATTGAATTATATAAATACTTATGTACATATGAGAAAGAATATATTATGTCAAAACAATTGTTGCGTTCTGGAACCAGTATAGGAGCTAATGTAGCTGAAGCTTTAACAGCTCAAAGTAGAAAGGACTTTATTTCAAAGATGCACATAGCTTTTAAGGAGAGCGCAGAAAGCAAGTACTGGATTAATTTACTTATCAAAGCTGGTTATATTAGTGAATCAAAAATTATCCTGCTTAATAATCAGTTAAACGAAATAAGTAAAATTCTAAATTCAATAATTACTACAACCAAGGAAAATCTTAAACAAAATAATGCGTGACTATAAGTCACGCAAAATCTATTAATTATTAATTATTAATTGTTCATCTAGTATTTCTTCCAACGCCTTAACAAACTGCCTGTTCTGCTCCTTCGTTCCAATAGTTACTCTCATCCAACCTGGCATTCCAAGAAGGTACCCTGGTCTAATGATGATTCCCTTTTTAAGGAGTTCATTAAAAAGTATTTTGTCATCTATTTTTGCTGATACCATAATGAAGTTAGCATTTGTCTCTATATACTCAAGTCCAAGCTTTTTAAACTCTTCATATAAATATTCTTTTCCAGCTTTATTTGTATCCTGAACAGTTCTCAGATATTCTTTATCCTGAAGAGCTGCAACTGCTGCCTTTTGAGCAAATAGGTTTACATCAAAAGGACCGGCTACTGTATTAAAATACTTTACTATATTCTCATTAGCAATCCCATAGCCGCAGCGAAGTCCTGCAAGCCCGTAAGCTTTTGAGAAGGTTCTTAATATAATCATATTTGGATACTTATCTAGTAAAGCTATAGAATCTGGATATTCTTTATCTGTAACATATTCAATATAAGCTTCATCCATTATAACGATAACGTTTTCAGGAACTCTATCAATAATTCTTTCCAAATCATCTTTTCTGAAAATTGTTCCTGTTGGATTATTTGGATTGCATAGCCATATAATCTTTGTCTTATCAGTTATGCTGTCTACCATTTTATCAATATCTAATCCATTATCCTTCATAGGAACTAAAATTGACTTTCCCCCCATAAGCTTTGTACCAGCATCATAACGTGAGAAGGTAACCTCAGCCATTATACTTTCGTCACCTGGATTTAAAAGAGTGCTGCAAATTACCCTAATTAATAAATCCGATCCAGTACCGCAAAAAACTTGACTTGCTTTAACCCCTATGCTCTTAGCAATTGCCATCTTTAGCTCATAGTTTGATGCATCAGGATATAGCGAGGCTTCCTCAATTGTTTCCTGAAGTGCCTGCTTTACCTTTGGAGAACATCCTAATGGATTTTCATTTGATGCCAGCTTAATAACCTCAGTAAGTCCAAGTTCCCTCTTAACCTCACTAATCGGCTTGCCGGCAACATACATCTCCAAACCTAATACTTCTTTTCTAAGACCATACCCCATTTAAATTCCCCCTAAAAATTAAATTAAAAATTAATAATTAACGATTAATAATTGAATGAAGAAAATCCCTAAAGGGATTTTCAGGCTTTATAAGCCATAATTGAATCGGAATTTTTGATAAAGGATAAACCTTATTTTCATCTGAAAGTTTATCAACATTATTATTCACAAATTAATTTATAACCTATCAAACCATCTTCTAATTATTAATTGTTAATTATTAATTAATCAATCTTCCCCAATAATTCTAACTTCTGGATGGAGCTCTACATCAAAGTTACTTTTAATAGTATTTTGAATGTATGCTATTAAATCTAGTATATCTTTTGCTGTGGCGTCCCCTTTATTTATTATAAACCCAGCATGTTTTTCTGAAACTTGTGCTCCACCAATGCTAAAGCCTTTAAGTTTAGATTCTTCAATAAGCTTGCCAGTGTAATGTCCTTCCGGTCTTTTAAAGGTACTTCCTGCTGAAGGATATTCCAATGGCTGCTTATCTTCTCTTTTCTTAGTTAAATCATCTATTCTTTCTTTTATGCTTGAATATTCGCCTTTAATAAGCTTAAAGGTAACCTCCAAAACAGTATATCCATACTTTTGAATTGCACTCATTCTATAGCCAAGCTCTAGTTCTTCTTTATTTAATGTTATTAGTTTTCCATTTTTATCAACAACTAAAGCACTTTCTATAACCTGACTTATTTCACCATTATAGGCCCCAGCATTCATGGTTACAGCCCCCCCAACTGTTCCAGGAATTCCGCAGGCAAATTCAAATCCTTTTAGGCTGTTTTCAAGTGCCGCTTCTGAAACCTTACATAAATCTACTCCACTTTGAACTATTAGTCTTTCACCCTCAACTTTAATCTTATCTAGTTTTGTAAGCTTAATTATTATTCCTCTAAAACCGCCATCTCTAACTATTAAGTTTGAACCTCTTCCAATTATGTAATAAGTCATATCTTCCTCATTACACAGCTTAATTACCTTTACTATTTCATCATAATTTTCAGGCGTTACTAATATATCTACTGGTCCGCCTACTTTAAATGATGTGTGATTTTTCATAGGTTCATCTACTGCAACATTTTCCGATTGCACAATTTTATATAGCTTATTGCATAAGTCCTTATACCGATTCATCATACATCTCCTTGATATTATTAAAAAATCCACATTTTCAGTATAATGTATAATACATACATTAATCAAGCTTTAAGTCTGCTAATTTGCCTTTATTTTTCAAGTATTTAATAATTTTACTATTATCTGTATTCATTATCAGTTCCTGTGGAAAATCAACATCTCTAAGCAATTTATCTGCCTCATCAAATCTTCCAATTTGAAAACAACAATGTGCATCACTTCCTATAGTTACTCTAACATTATGCTCCTTACATAGCAGCGCTATTTTCCTGCAGTTATCAATACTTCCTGCTCTTGAACCATTTTCAGGAAGAGAGCTGTTATTTATCTCAATTAACACATTATATTTTTTTGCTGCCTTTACTACTTCTTCCTCATATATTGGAAACATTGGATTGCCGCAATGGCCAATAATATCCACATTTGAGTTTTTCATAGCTCCAATAAGAGCTTCTGTATTTTCTTCTCTACTTCCTGGATCACTGCATGCATCATGGAGGCTAGCTATTATTATATCCAATCTTTTCTGAACTCTATCAGGTATATCAAGATTTCCTTTAAAATCTATAATATTGGCTTCACAGCCTTTTAAAAGAGTAACTCCATATATTTCTCTTGGCAGTACTCTTAAATTAGAAAAATAAAATATGTGTGCTGCTCCAGGCATCTTAGGCCCATGATCTGTGGCTGCTAAAACCTTAATTCCATTTTCAGAGGCCTCTTTTATATTTTCAAGCAAAGTATTATAAGCATGACCACAGGCAATGGTATGAGTGTGAGTATCTATTACATATTTCAAATGTGTACCTTCTTTCGTAGCTTAATAATTTTGCGAACTAAAATGGCTGTAGGCTTTGCTTTAAAGTCCTCAGGGCTTTGCGTGGAGAATAATATATTATCTTCTACACTGCCCTACAGACTTTAAATTAGGCCTATAACACTTTTGTTGTTCCCTAGTTAATCAAGTCAAATATTAGGCTTTGTTAAAAGCGAATAGTGGCCTTTCTATCATTCATATATTTAAGTATAAACCTATAAAAATATTAAAATATATATCTATTTAAATATTTACTTGAGCCATGCTGGTTTGCAGTAAATTTGCTTTCTACGATATCAAAGAACATGCTTATATCAACACTACTATTAAACAACTCCAAACATTAAAAAGTTTTAATTATAAAAACAATCGTTAAATAAGCCGTACAGATATAATTATAATTACATATAAGATGTATAGTCTGGGTGTAAAGACATAGAGCAGGTGTAGAAAATAATATTTTAATTTGATTGATAACTTTACCAATGTTCTTGGCGAAGTAATGCTGAAAAGCTTAGAACCTCTCCTCTGAGCAAGCTAAAAGTATTTTAAGTTTACTAAAGATTTTTTAAAACCTGCAGCTATTAAAGTAACAAGAAGTCAAAGCGAATTCATAGAGGCTCTTAGCTTTTCAGTATTGCAAGCCTTAGAACATACGCAAAGTTATCATAAAGTAAAATATTATTTTCTACACAAAGCTCTAAGATCTTTACACCACAGCCTGCGGCAACTTTATTTCGCGTTTTTAAAATAATCTACTATGCTCTGAGCTGCTTTCTTATCTATTGATTCTGTATCTAAAAGCTCATCCAATGAGGCATTCTTAATATTTTCTATACTTCCAAATTTCTTTAAAAGTTCTTTTCTTCTTTTCTCCCCTACATTAGGTATATCTTCCAACACTGAATGAAGAACACGCTTATCTCTTAGACTTCTATGATAGGTTATAGCAAAGCGATGTACTTCATCTTGTATTCTTGTTATAAGCTGCATTACATTAGAACTTGGCCTAATTAGGAGCTCATTATTATTATATATCAATCCTCTGGTATTGTGCTTATCATCCTTAACCATACCGCACACTGGTATATCTATATTAAGCGAACTTAAAACCTCGAGTGCTACATTTACCTGACCTTTGCCTCCATCCATAAGAATTACATCAGGAAACACGCAGAACTTTCCTGCACTCAGCTCCAAGTTTCTCTCTCTTATCTTTTCTATTTCTTCAAGGCCATGCTTAAAGCGTCTTGTAAGAATTTCCCTCATACTATCATAATCATTAGCACCTATTACAGATTTTATTTTAAATCTTCTGTAATCACTGTTTTTTGCTTTTCCGCCTTCAAAAACAATCATGCTTCCTACTGAATCCACACCTTGAATATTGGATATATCATAGGCTTCTATTCTTGTTGGCATATCTTCTAAATCCAAAATTTCTGCAAGTTCCTTAAGAGAAGTTCTTTGAATTTCTTTATCCTGCTTAATTTTAGTTTTGAATTGCTCCATTGTAAGCTTAGCATTTTTTGTTACCATCTCTAAAAGCTCTTTTTTGTCTCCTCTTTGAGGAACTTTAACCCATACCTTTGATTCTCTCTTCATTGTGAGCCACTGCTCTAGGAGCTCTGAATCCTCTGTCTCAGTAACATATATATTCTTAGGTATAAAGGCTGTTCCTCCATAGAACTCCTTTATAAAATCAGAAATAATCTCACCTTTTTCTATACCTGATGTGTTTTCCAGCATATAATGTTCTCTTCCCACAACCTTACCATCTCTAAGGAAAAATACCATAGCACAGGTATCTGTCTCATCACTATATATACTTATAAAATCTTCATCTTCAAAATTGCCTATAATTATCTTTTGTTTTTCCACAATTTTTTCTACTGCTGTAATTTTATCTCGAAGTGCAGCAGCCTTTTCAAATTCTAGATTTCCTGCCGCTTCTTCCATCTGCTGTCTTAGATCTTTTGCTATTTGCTTATCCTTACCTGAAAGCAAGTCTATAATATTTTGAACGGTTTTCCAATATTCTTCTTTTGATGCAAGCCCTGCACAAGGCGCACTGCATAGACCTATGTGATAATTTAAGCAAGGTCTTATCTTATTTTCTCCTTCTTTTATTGACATTTTGCAGGTTCTAAGAGGGAAGACCTTTTTAACTAAGTCAAGAGTTTCATAAACAGCACCATAGTCTGTATACGGTCCAAAATACTTAGCTCCATCCTTAGCGTGTATCCTTGTCATAAACACTCTTGGGAAATCTTCATTTGTTGTAACCTTTATAAAAGGATAGTGTTTATCGTCTTTGAGCAGAATATTATATCTCGGTCTATATTTCTTTATAAGATTACATTCAAGTATTAATGCTTCCATCTCAGAATCTGTAATTATATACTCAAATTCAGCTATATTTTTCACCATAGCCTTGACTTTTTCAGAATGATTCTTGGAGCTTTGGAAATACTGCCTTACTCTATTTTTTAAAATCTTAGCTTTACCTACATATATAACTTCACCTAAAGAATTTTTCATTAAATAAACGCCAGGCTTATCCGGCAGTATTTTTAACTGATGTTCAAAGTCAAACACTTAATCACCCCTTAATAAAATTACGATGTAATAATGGGAATTCTATAAATGATATACAGAAGTCCTGAAACTACGAGTACAAGTTCAATAAAATTACCTAATTTAGATCCTACCCTATAGGTTAAAGGCAGCCTCATCTTTTTATTTTTGAAAGGATAAAAAAGAGGCACTCCTCTGTTAGTAGCCATATCTCCTAGTAGATGCAGACTATAACCTAATATAAAGCAGGAGGTAATATTTTTTATATTGTATTTATTTCCTATATATCCAATAATAAAAGAAAAAGTAATCATGCCCAGAAGACTGTGAGTAAGTCCCTGCCTATGAGAGGAAAGACCTACTGCAATGAGTGCAGCTCCTAAAGCCTTGTAGGCCGGCTGGTTTGTATATATGTAATCAAACCACAAAACTATTATACCACTGCAAAGGTATAATGTAACTTTTGCTCCCTTATTTTTAAACGGTAATATGTACCTGTTAATTAAGCTTTTAGGATGATCTATATCAGGTAGCAGCGAGGCTCCCAGGACGACAGCCATACCTATATAATTAAATCTGCCAGGTAATCTATCGCTAACTGCTATATATACTGCTAAACCAATTCCCGCGTGTGTTGTTCCTTTCATTATTATCTCCTATTATAATACTACGAATATTATTTGTATTTTAGAGGGTTATCGCCACTACTCGCTAAAATCCTACAAATTACTTAGTAGTATTATAGCATAGAAACATATGTTCATGTGTATATATTTATACATTTAACTCATATGTATTATAATTTGTCACAAATAGAGGAATTGATGATTGTGTATAGAATACAGAAATTAAATTTAATGGATAATATTCAAAAGGCATATTCTCCTTTGTGAGAATATGCCTTTTAAATATTATATATATTACTTCTTTATTGCTGCTTTCATCACCTGTCCCGCAATTTTTGCAGCTGTCTTGCCGCCTACTCCGCCTTCTTCCACTATAACTGCAACAGCAACCTGTGGGTTATCATAAGGGGCAAAGCCTATGAACCAAGCATGAGGCTCTTTGCTTTCTATGTGATCTGCTGTACCAGTTTTCCCCGCAGCATTTATTCCTGTCTCTGCTGCTCCACCTGTACCATTTGTAACAACAGCTCTCATTAAATCTTTCATAGTCTTAGCATTTTCTTTAGATATTATATTACCTAAGCTTTGAGGCTTTACATCTTTAACAACCTTGCCCTTGCTGTCTAAAACCTGTTGAACTATATAAGGTTCCATCATAGTTCCATCATTTGCAATAGTAGATGCCACTACTGCCATTTGCATAGGTGTGGCTAAATCCTCTGCCTGCCCTATAGCACTTTGCGCATTATTTCCTTTTTCATAGCTTTTATAGGTAGGAAACTTGCTTCCGTCAATAGGTATCCCATCTGTAGGAAGATTTTTATTAAAATAAAACTTTTCTGCAGTTGCTTTAAGTTTATCATTTCCAAGTTCCATTCCAAGAGTTCCAAAGAATACATTGCTGGATTCCGCATAAGCCTGTTTAAAATCTATATTTCCAAGTACTTCTCCATTAAAGTTGCTTATGGATTCCTTTTGATTAAATACAAGCTTGCCCTTATCCTGAAACTTTCGAGTTGTTATGTCCTTTATATTTTCAAGAGCACTTATAGCTGTTATTGTTTTAAAGGTTGAACCTGGAGGATAAAGTCCAGAAGTTGCCCTATTTATCATAGGGTGATTAGCTGTATCCTTCTGAAGAGAATCCCATATTTTACTCAGGTTATTTGGATCGTAGGAAGGTTTAGATACCATTGCTAAAAGCTCCCCTGTTTTAGGATTTAATGCAACCACAGCACCTTTGTTGTCACCTAAAAGGTCGTATGCCAGCTTTTGAACATTAGTGTCAAGGGTAGTTTTTAAGCTGTGTCCTACTTTCTCTTCCTCTTTCCCTTTATTTTTTATTAAGCTTAAAATATCTACATTTTCAGCTCCCATAAGCTCTGTATCGTATTTTCTTTCAAGTCCTGTTATTCCATACTTTATATCTACATATCCAAGAGCATGAGCAAACAATTCTCCTGATGTGTAGGTTCTTTTTTGTGTTTCATCGTTTACTCTCTCACTTTTAGTAAGAGGACTCATATTCCTGTCATATATAGTGCCACGAAGCACTTCATTTCTTATGGCCCAAAGTCTTCTGTTATAAGGGCTCTTTACAACATCGGGAGCCTTGTATAGCTCGAAATAAGTTATGTAAGAAATTATGATTATAAAACAAAGTAAAAATACTACAAAAACCTTTTTTATATTACTCGAAATATCTTGTTCCATTTTACTCTCCCTCCGATATTTTCTGCACTATTCCAAGAGAGCAGAAGGTTATTAGCATGGAAGTTCCTCCATAACTTATTAGAGGCAGCGTTATACCTGTCAAAGGTATAAGATTTATTACTCCACCTAGTATTACAAGAGCCTGAGATGCAATAACTGCACTGTAGCCTACAGCTATTAGTCTTGAAAATTTATCGTCTACATACACCGCTGCTCTCATAGACCTATAGAAAAGTAAAAAGTAAATTATTATTATACCTAAACCTGCAACAATTCCTAATTCTTCGCAAATAACCGTGAATATAAAGTCTGATTCTCTAACTGGTATGTATTGAGGAAAACCAAAGCCTAGACCTTTTCCAAATAATCCTCCCCAGGCTATAGCAATAAGGGATTGTACTATTTGAAGTCCTTTATCTGTTGCATATGGCCATGGATCCTGCCAAATTGTAACTCTAATTCTTACATGGCCAAAAAGCTTATAGCTTATATACCCGCCTGCCATAAATAAAATTAAACAAGTTATCACATATTTAAATTTTGAAGTTGCAATATAAAGCATGGTTACAGAAAGTCCGAATATAATCAGAGCTGTACCCAGATCCTTTTGCAAAACCATAAATCCAAGACAAACCATAATTATTATGGCTGGTTCAATAAGATTTTTAAAATCCTTATAATCCTTCAATACTGATGCAAGATATGCTACCATAAAAAGCTTGCCGAATTCTGCAGGCTGAAGGCTAAAGCCTCCTACTATTATCCAGTTTTTAGCTCCTCCTCTTTCAGCTCCGAATAATAGCGAAACAGACATAAATATTAAAGTCAGAACCATATATGCATACTTATATTTTTGAAATCTTTTTAAGTCAGGTAATAGTACAACTATAATAATGAAAGCTGCAACTCCCAGAGCGAACCACATTACCTGCTTTATTGCAAAGGTTGTTTTCATAGCCAAATCAATTCTATAAAGTGTAGATATACCTATAACTGACAAAATGCTGCCAAATACAAATATATGCTTATCGCCGTCTGGGTAAAAACGCCTTACTATAAAATGCGAGTAAGCGATTAGTATTATCATTATAACGGAAATAATCATAGCTCCTTTATCAAAAGGAGGCTTTAATAAAGCTACATTAAAAAAGCATACCAGACATAGAAGATATGTATATCTAAGCAGCTTTTTTTCATCTCTTATACTATCCACCATATCACCTATCCTATAACTCTAAAAAGGGTACTTCCTATTTGAATTTCATCTCCAACTCTGAGTATTGCCCTATCTTCAAGTCTTTCATCATTTAATTTTGTACCATTAGTACTTCCCATATCTTCTATCATATAATCCGTATTTTTTACAAAAATTCTTGCATGATTTCCTGATACAAATTGATCCTCTAAAATAAGATGATTATTATTCCTTCTCCCTATAGTAAGCTCACCTTGAACAGGTATAATTCCGCCGTTTTTTAAATTTGTGTTTTCTCCTGCTTCTATAACCTCAAGTCCAAAGGAACTTTTCCTGTTGGAAACTTTCTTACGTCCTCCACTTTTTATATCTTTGTACATTATTCTAAGAGCAAAAAATATAATTAAATAAACTATAGCTAAAATAGCAAATTTGAAAATCATACTTAACTTGCTAAAATCCAAACAAAACCACTACCTTTCTATAAAATTAAGAATTAACAATTGAATAAGACTAGCATACTCATTATATGCTAGTCTTATTAGCTATATTATAACATTTTTTTAAGATAATGTCCTGTGTAAGACTCAGAAACTTTTGCTATATCTTCAGGAGTTCCTGAAGCTAGTATTGTTCCACCCTTTTCTCCACCTTCAGGGCCTAAATCTATAATATAATCAGCACATTTTATTACATCAAGATTATGCTCAATAACCACAACAGTGTTTCCTCCATCTGTTAGTCTTTGAATTATTTCTATCAATCTACTAACATCGTCTATATGAAGTCCCGTTGTTGGCTCATCAAGTATATAAAGGGTCTTTCCTGTGCTTCTTTTTGAAAGCTCGTAAGCAAGCTTGATTCTTTGTGCTTCACCGCCTGACAGCTGTGTAGACGGCTGTCCAAGCCTTACATAGCCTAGTCCAACATCCATAAGAGTTTGCAGCTTATTCTTAACTCTTGGAAGATTTTCAAAAAATCTTAACGCTTCTTCAACTGTCATATTAAGAACTTCATCTATATTTTTACCCTTGTACTTAACTTCAAGAGTTTCTCTATTATATCTCTTTCCTTTACATACCTCGCAAGGCACATAAACATCTGATAAAAACTGCATTTCTATCTTTATAATACCATCACCGCTGCAGGCCTCGCATCTTCCGCCTTTTACATTGAAGCTAAAACGACCTGATTTATAGCCTCTCATTCTAGCCTCAGAGGTTGTAGAAAATACTTCCCTTATAATGTCAAATACTCCCGTGTAAGTTGCAGGGTTAGAACGTGGAGTTCTTCCAATTGGGCTTTGATCAATATCTATTATTTTATCTATATTTTCAACACCAATAATATCCTTATGCTTTCCAGGCATATTCTTTGAATTATTAAGCTTTTTATTTAATCCTTTATAGAGTATTTCATTTACAAGAGTACTTTTTCCTGAACCTGAAACACCAGTAACTGCTGTAAATACTCCCATTGGAAACTTAACATTTACATTCTTAAGATTATTCTCTTTAGCACCAGTAATAGTGATAAAGTTTCCATTTGGTTTTCTTCTTTCTTGCGGAACCTCTATAGATTTTTTGCCACTTAGATACTGGCCTGTTATAGAATTTTCACACTTTGCAATTTCATCAAGTGTTCCTACTGCAACAACTTCTCCCCCATGCTCACCTGCACCTGGCCCGATATCTACAATGCAGTCTGCAGCCTTCATAGTATCTTCATCATGCTCAACTACTACAAGGGTATTTCCTAAATCGCGAAGATGCTTTAAGGTAGCAATAAGCTTATCATTATCTCTTTGATGAAGTCCTATGCTAGGCTCATCAAGTATATATAAAACGCCAACCAAACTTGAACCTATTTGAGTAGCAAGTCTTATTCTCTGCGCTTCTCCACCAGATAATGTACCTGCATTTCTCCATAGATTTAGATAATCAAGACCTACATCTACTAAAAACTTAAGTCTGCTTTTAATTTCCTTTAAAATTTGGCCGCTTATTATAGTATCTTTCTCAGAAAGAACTAGATTCTCTATATATTCTAATTCGTCTCTTATTGATAAAAGACATAGTTCATGTATATTTTTATCTCCTACAGTTACTGCAAGAGTTTCTGGTTTAAGTCTTGCTCCCTTGCATTGCGGGCAGGCCGCATCGCTCATATAGCCTTCAATTTCACTTTTTATAGAATCCGAATTGCTTTCAAAATATCTTCTCTTTAAAGTATTTATAATTCCTTCAAAATTATGATTGAATTCTCCTACTCCTGTTTCTCTTTCATATCTTACTCTTATTTTCTGTCCGTTAGTTCCATATAAAAGTATTTTAACTATTTCAGGCGGTAAATCCTGTATAGGAGTATCCAGGCTGAATTTATATTCCTTTGCAAGAGCCTTTAAAACGCTGTAAGTCCAGGAATCATCCTTTCCACTAACACCGCTCCATGGGATTATAGCTCCATCTGCTATGCTTTTTGTTTTATCAGGAATAACTAAATCCTCATCAATTTCCATAAGAGTACCAAGTCCGTCGCATCTATCGCATTTTCCAAAAGGGGAGTTAAAGGAAAACATTCTTGGTGCTAGTTCATCTATGCTTATTCCACAGTCTGCACAAGCAAACTTTTCGCTAAACAGCATATCTTCACCATCAATTATATTAACTATAACCAATCCTTCTGATTGTCCTAAAGCAGTTTCCAGCGAATCTGCCAATCTGCTTCTAATGTCTTCTTTAACAACAAGTCTGTCTATTACAGCTTCAATATTATGCTTTTTAGTTTTTTCAAGCTTTACTTCTTCCTCCGTAAGCTCTACTATGTTTCCATCAATTCTTGCCCTTACAAAGCCGTTCTTTTTTATGTTTTCTATAACCTTTGCATGCTCACCTTTTCTTCCTCTGATTACAGGCGCAAGAATCTGCAGCTTTGTTCTTTCCGGCATTTCCATAATTTTATCAACCATTTGATCTACAGTCTGCTGCTTTATTTCCTTACCGCACTTAGGGCAGTGAGGTACACCTATTCTTGCATATAATAATCTAAGATAATCATATATTTCTGTTACTGTTCCTACTGTAGAACGTGGATTTCTGCTGGTTGTTTTTTGGTCTATAGAAATAGCTGGTGATAATCCTTCAATATACTCTACATCAGGTTTATTCATCTGTCCTAAAAATTGTCTTGCGTAGGCTGAAAGTGATTCTACATATCTTCTTTGACCTTCAGCATACAAGGTATCAAAAGCAAGTGAGGACTTACCTGATCCAGAAAGCCCTGTAAAAACAACAAACTTATCTCTAGGAATCTCAAGGCTCACATTTTTTAGATTGTGAACTTTTGCTCCTTTAATTACAATTTTATCTCTCATTTAATCCTCCGATTAGTTCTTTTTCTTTTCTTTTTTCAATTTGTAAATCATGTCTCTCAATTGCGCTGCTCTTTCAAACTGCAGGTCTTTAGCCGCCTGGCTCATTTCCTGCTCATATTTTGCAATAAGATTATCTATATTTTCATTATTAGCCTTGATTGCTTCTTCTAAACTATTATACTCGGCTTGCTCTTCGGCTACCTTTGTAATTTCAATAACGTCTCTAATTCCCTTCATAACAGTAGTAGGGGTAATTCCATTCTTTTCATTATATTCTATTTGTATTTTTCTTCTTCTATTTGTTTCTCCTATAGCCCTTTCCATAGATTTTGTAATAACGTCTGCGTACATTACTACTTGGCTTTCAGAGTTTCTTGCTGCTCTTCCTATGGTTTGTATAAGAGAGGTTTCTGATCTTAAAAAACCTTCTTTGTCAGCATCAAGTATTGCTACTAATGCTACTTCTGGTATGTCCAATCCTTCCCTTAACAGATTAATTCCAACTAAGACATCAAAATCACCTTTTCTAAGATCTCTTATGATTTTCATCCTTTCAATTGTATCTATATCCGAATGAAGATAATTTGTCTTTATGTTCATCTCTTTTAGGTATTTAGTTAAATCCTCCGCCATTTTCTTGGTTAAGGTAGTTACTAATATCCTAAACCCTTTTTCTATAGTTACCTTTATGCTTGCATAAAGATCATCAATTTGCCCTTTTACCGGTCTTACTATTATCTCTGGGTCTAAAAGACCTGTTGGCCTTATTATCTGCTGTGCTATATTAGTTGAATGCTCATGTTCATAAGCAGCAGGAGTAGCACTGACAAATATAACTTGATTTATCTTTTTTTCAAACTCCGGAAACTTAAGTGGTCTGTTATCATATGCACTCGGAAGTCTAAAGCCGTATTCAACAAGGGTATCTTTTCTTGACTTATCTCCAGCATACATTGCTCGTACTTGAGGAAGCGTTACATGGCTTTCATCTATAAAAAGCAGGAAGTCATCTGGGAAATAATCTATTAATGTCTGCGGCGGTGAACCCGCTGCTCTGCCATCTAATATTCTCGAATAATTTTCAATTCCGCTGCAGTAACCAACTTCTCTTATCATTTCAATGTCAAAGTTTGTTCTCTGCTTTAATCTTTGAGCTTCCAGAAGCTTGTCTTGAGCTGTAAGTTCTCTAAGTCTCTCCTCAAGCTCTTCTTCGATTTTCTTTATTGCAACCTCCAACTTCTCATAAGAAGTAGCAAAGTGGGAAGCAGGGAATATTGATATATGATTTCTTGTACCTAATATTTCACCTGTTAAAACATCAAATTCTCTTATTCTATCTATTTCATCTCCAAAAAATTCTACTCTAACAGCCTTGTTAGTAGAGCCTGCAGGGAAAATATCCAAGACATCTCCTCTAACTCTAAAGGTACCTCTTACAAAGTTAATTTCGTTTCTTTCATACTGTATCTCTATAAGCTTTTTAATTACCTCATCCCTGTCTTTATTCATTCCTTCTCTTAAAGATATAGTTAAGTTTTTATACTCCTCTGGGTTACCAAGACCATAAATACAGGAAACAGAAGCAACAATTATAACATCCCGTCTTTCAAATAATGCTGCTGTAGCCGAGTGTCTAAGCTTATCTATTTCATCATTTATGGAAGCATCCTTTTCTATAAAAGTATCAGTCTGAGGTACATAAGCTTCCGGCTGATAATAATCGTAATAAGACACAAAATATTCCACACAGCTGTCAGGAAAGAAATCTCTAAACTCTGAGCAAAGCTGAGCAGCTAAAGTTTTATTATGTGCCAGAACAAGCGTAGGTTTTTGTGTTCTTTCTATAATATTAGCCATTGTAAAAGTTTTTCCAGAGCCCGTTACCCCCAGAAGTGTTTGAAATTTTTCACTGCTGTTTATTCCTTTTACAAGACTGTCTATTGCCTGAGGCTGATCCCCTGTAGGTTTAAACTTTGAACTTATTTTAAATTCTCCCATTACATCAACTCCAATATGAACATTTGTTCGATAAGTATTATTTTATACTTTAAATTAATCACTGTCAATAATTCTAATACAAGTAATTAATGAAATCTACAGGGGAAGTGTGGAACTTAAAAAGATGTAGATTGAAGAATTTATTCTTCAATCTACATCTCATTATCGTCATCATTATCTTCGTCACTTTTGTTTTTCATCTTATCAAGCATTTCTTTGAATTTGTTATCATCGTACCTAACGACTTTATCATCACCTGGAACATTTTTAGGAACTAAAACCAGTCCTAACCTTTTATCTGAATTCAATTTATTAGTGCTTACTTCCTTTAAATTACCCACGCCTCTTTTAATTTTAAAGCTTATAAAGTTTAAAGCTTCCTTTGCCGCAGAAAATATATCCTGCTCATTTTCAACCTTTCTGCTGTTAACTTCTACGATTAAGTCACCGCTTTTAATCCCCATCTCCTTTGCGGGAGAATTTGGTGCTACTTCTAAAACCATTATTCCTTCTTCAGTGCTCAAGTACTTAGGAGTTCCTTTAACCTCTAAATATCTTTGCGCATTAAGCATAAGCTCATGTGCTACTGGTGCAAAAACAACTACAAACAGCTTATAAAAATATCCAAGGTGGGCCAATTGAGAAACAGCAAATAAAATAGCACTATAGGCAAGAAGACCTACTCCTGAAGAAACAACCTTTTGTTCCTTGTTTTTTGTGAAGGTTACTGAATTGTAGCCTATTACTCCATAATAAGCAAATATAGTTACTGCAGCATCTTTTGCCATACCTATAAGCGAGGAGTTTTTCAAAACAGGCCACCAATTTGGTGTAGCTATATTTTCGGTCATTCCTATACTGCTTGCATTGCTGACTATAAAAAATAATGCTATTGGCATTACCCAGCTTCTCCTTAAGGCAAAACCTCCTATTATTTTATCGTCTCTATTGGTAAATACAGGAATAGAGCCTTTTTTCCCATCTATCATAACAAGAAGTCCTTCAACAAAATGAAGTACTGCCACCATTGTCATTAGAGCTCCAATATCTATTTTTAGTATATTTATATCAGATAAATTTATGGTATTTCCCAGAAAATTAAATCTTACTCCAGCATATACCTTTGATATAAGCTCCAGGAACAGGCTTATAAAGCCAAGCACTGCTCCCGAGTATGCAAAACAAATAAATTTAGGTTTCCAAAACATAAAAAATATAGATATTAAAAAAATCAGATATATAGCTGAATCATTGTCAAAAGCTACACCTAAAAAGGTTAATATGACACTTGCAAAGGCGCCTGCAAAAATACCTATTACTATTTGTGATAAAGTAAGCTCTAAAGCAGAATTAAGGCTATCTCCTATAATCATTCTTTGCATTATGGTAGTTTTTTTGTTTTGTCTGTATAAAATTACGGCTAATATTACAAGCATAAATGCCAGCATTGGATCAGTCAACGTATAGGCAATAGCTCTTAAAGTGCTAAGTAATATATTCATGCATGTATGTTCTCCTCTAAAAATTATTTCATCTTTTCTTTGATTAATTCTAGTGCTTTGCTAAATTGTGGATCTGAACTTCTTGAATAAGGCTTCTTCAACAAATCTTCCGGATATTCAACTTTAACATCAGGCTCGATTCCTATTTTATGTATATTTTCTCCATTTGGTGTGTAATATTTAGCCATAGTAACCTTAAGAGCTGTTCCATCACCTGTATCTACTACAGTTTGAACTACACCTTTTCCAAAGGTTTTTTCACCTACAAGAGTACCTATTTTGTAATCTCTAACTGCACCTGATACAATTTCTGATGCGCTGGCAGTTAAGCCATCAGTTAAAACTACTAAAGGCATTCCTACCGCTAATCCGCCCTTAGATTCTCTTACATCCTTATTTCCATTCTTATCAACAGTGGATACTACTGTTTTCCCCTTTGGAATAAAATTAGATACTACATCTACACAAGTTGTTAAAAGTCCTCCTGGATTTTGTCTTAAATCCAAAACAAGTCCCTTTGCACCTTTATCTTTTAATTCTTTTAACTTACTGTCAAAGTTTTTACCTGTATTTTCATCAAACATTGATAATTTTATGTAAGCTATATTATTAGAAAGCATTTCACCGCTAAGGGTATCAATGGTTATCTTTGATCTTTTTACTGTATATGTATGGGTATCCTTTGAATTTCTTAAAACAGTTATATCAACATTAGTCCCTTCTTTTCCCTTCATCATTGTAACAGCCTTATCATATTCTTTCCCTGTTACATCTGTTCCATTTACCTTTTCTATAATATCTCCAGGAAGTATTCCTGCCTTTTTAGCAGGGGAATCTTCAAAAGTTGAAACAACTACTATATTATTTTCTTTTACCTCGATTTGTATTCCAACTCCTGAATAAGCTCCTTCTGTCTGTGAACTAAAGGCTTCATACTCTTTTTGATTCATAAAAACAGTGTATGGGTCATTTAATGCAGCTGTCATTCCCTTAATTGCCCCTTCTACAAGTGCATTATCATCTATTTTTCCATCGTACAGTTTATTTAAAAGGTTTCTTACCTCAAACATCTTTTGAAATTTTGAAGCATCCGTAAACTGCTGTGCACCTATGGTTGTTCCGCCGGGAAGTACCAAGGAAATCCTCCTGGTTCCGTAATAAGTTAAAATATTTGTCGCTAAAACTATAGCAACAGTCCATGCTATCCATTTCTTTTTGATATTCATGCCTGCTCCTCCTGTATTACTTATTTTTAACTAAGCATTAATAAAACAGCTTATCTATATATTTATATAAATACTAAATAATTATAACACTAAAAAAATAAATTTCCAAAATTATATTTTTAGATATAAAAATAGAAGTACACCCCGCTTTATTAGAATGTACTCCTATTATTATTTAACATAGTATGGATTGGGATCTATTGTTTCTCCGTTTTCTTTTCTCATTTCAAAATGCAGATGCGGCCCGCTTGACAGACCCGTATTTCCTGAATATGAAATAAGTTGTCCACCTTTTACTTTCTGTCCAACCTTAACAACTAAGGAAGAATTATGTCCATAAACACTAGTTAAGCTGCCGTGTTCTATCATTACTACATTTCCATAGCCGCTCATCCATCCTGAATAAATTACTTCTCCATCTGTCAATGCATATATAGAAGTTCCGCTAAATACTCCTATATCAATCCCTGCATGAAATCTTTTTGTTCCAAGGACAGGATGCACTCTCCATCCATAGGGCGAAGTTATGTATGTTTTTTTACCTGTTACACAGTATAGCTTTCCAATTGAAGATGAACTTCCTGAACCAGAATTATTATTAGTATTATTAGTTGTATTGCTTGTGTTCGATGAAGTTCCGCCTTTGTTTGAATTATTGCTTTGATTTGTCTGACCGGAAGGTTTAGTCTTTTGTTCTTCTGATTTTTTCTTTTGTATCTGCTTAACCATTGCAGCTATTGCTTTTGACTGCTGCTCTTCCTCATCTATCATTTGTTCATAGGCTGCTTTATTTTTTGTAAGCTCTGCCATTATATCTTTTTTCTTATCTGAAACGGCTTGAAGATCATTAAGCTTAACATCAGCCTGCTGTTTTAATGCTGATGTGCTGCCTTTTTTCTTTTGCAGTTCAGCTTTTTCAGCTTCCAAAGCTTTTTTATCATCCTCAATATCTTTCATAAGTTTTCTATCGTACTCCATTAACTTTGCAACTGAATCCATTCTATTAAAGAAATCGGAGAAATCATTTGCTCTAAGAAGGATATCCAAATAGCTCTCATTACCATTTATGTATATAGCTCGTATTCTTTTTTTAAACAGCTCATTCTGATGGCTTAAATTGCTGGTATTTTCTTTGATTTGATTTTCAAGACTTTCTATTTGGGTATTTAAATCATACATTTTACTATTAAGTTCACTCAAAGAGCTTGAAGTATTCTTCATTTTTTCTTCAATGTCTTTCAAGTTTTTTTCTGTGCTATCTTTTTGTTTGTTAATATTATTTAATTCATCTTTTTTATCACTTATGGAGTCATTAATATTATTAAGGTTTTTCTGTGCATCTGTAAGTTCATCAGCTCTAATATAAGTTACAGACGTCAAACACATTATTAATGCTAAAGCCATGCCGACACTCTTTTTCATACAACCACCCCAAACACTTATGTAATTAACAATTAACAATTAATAATTATTAATTATCAAGGTTTATAAAACTAAGCTATATTTAGATTTCGTATAGTAAATATTTTAATGAAAAAATCCCTATAGGGATTTTTTCATTAATTCTTAATTTTTAATTCTTAATTATTAATTTTTTAAACTGCCAAGAATTTTCTTATAGCGAGGATACTTCCTATTATTCCTATCAAAATACCTCCAACAATAAATTCAATAAGCATTGTATTCATAACGTAAGCCGGGCTAATCAGCTGAACCATCATAATTCCAGCATTCATTTTTAAGTATAAAAATCTGTAGCCATAGTATAAAAGTACTCCAGCAATCAGAGCTCCGATAATTCCTATAAATGCTCCTTCCAAGATAAATGGCCATCTTATAAACCAGTCAGTAGCCCCTATATATTTCATTATTCCTATTTCTCTTCTTCTAGCATAAACCGTAAGCTTAATAGTGTTACCTATAAGGAATAATGAAACACCAATTAGTATTAGAAATATAACAATTCCCACCCACTTTATTGCATTAGTGATAGAAATTATTTTATCAACTACATCCCTTGCATCTTTTATTGTCTCAATACCTGACATACTCTTAATATTATCAACAACTGTAGTAACTCTTTCTGGTTTGTCCATCTTTATAATATAAGAATTAGGAAGTGGATTTTCCTGATCCAAGCCTTCTACTAAAGTCTTATTCTGATCTCCAAGCTGTTTTTTTAGATTATCAAGAGCCTGGCCTTTACTTTCATATGAAACATCAACAACGCCTTCTGTATCTTTAATAGCTTTTTCAAGGGCCTTTTGCTCATCAACCTTAATATCATTTTTTAAAACTACTTTTACCTCAACCTTTGACTCTACTTCCTTCATCATCTGCTGTATGTTTAATATAGTTAGCATAAATAATCCAAGTATAAACAAGGTTGCTGCTACTGTAGCCATAGATGCTGTACTAATAGTTCTGTTTCTTCGTAAGTTCTTTGACGCATCTCCGACAAAATGTTTAAGAGTATTAATCTTCATATCCGTACAGCCCCCTTTTCTCATCTCTTGCAATTGATCCTTTTTCCACAGCAATTACTCTCTTTTTCATAACGTCTACTATATCCTTTGCATGAGTTGCCATAACAACTGTTGTTCCTGCGCGATTAATATCACTAAGTATTTCCATGATACCCATTGCAGTTTCTGGATCAAGGTTTCCAGTAGGCTCGTCAGCAATTAATAGCGACGGGTTATTTACTATAGCTCTTGCTAATGCAACTCTTTGCTGCTCTCCACCAGACAATTCATGCGGAAAAGATTTATACTTATTTGAAAGACCAACCAGCGAAAGCATCATTGGCACTCTTTTTCTGATTTCTTTTGGAGTTGCTTCTATTACTCTCATTGCAAAAGCAACATTTTCGTATACATTTAAATTTTGAATTAGCCTAAAGTCCTGAAATACCACACCTATTTTTCTTCTATAATAAGGTACTTGTCCTCTTTTTAACTTAGTTATATCTAAACTATCATTTATTATAATCTGACCATTTGTAGGCTCAACTTCCTTTAAAAGCATTTTTATAAAAGTTGATTTACCTGCTCCACTTGGACCCACTAAAAAAACAAACTCTCCTCTTTCTATCCTTATATCTACATCTTTAAGTGCAGTCACATTATTGTCGTATATTTTACTAACATTTTTAAATTCAATCATTGCTGCAACTCCTTATTAATATAATTTTTTACACAAAAATACACAATGCACGAGTTCATTATAACATAGAGTCCCTTTTGGGACAATTAATAATGAATAATTAAGAATGAAGATTTGATGAACAAAATCACTTTTTGAGATTTTATAAAATATTATATCCTTCTTATATGTAGATTTTATGAATACTGAGCAAAAAAATAGACGTCTTGCTCGCAAAACGTCATTTCCATAAATTACTACTATTTTTTGATGTTTACTTAAGAAAAACTTCCTAAATTCTTCATTTTTCATTCTTAATTTATTTACTCGTCTCCAAGCATATCCTTAAATCCTTCGCCAAGCACTTCATGCGCTTCACTAACAGTTATGAATGCTCTGCTGTCCACTTCCTTAATGAATTTTTTAAGTTTTATAAATTGCTTTCTATGTAGTACAGTATATAATATATCTGTATTTTTTGCGCTATAGCCACCTTTACCATTAAAAATAGTGCAGCCTCTTTCAAGTTCATCTATTATAAATTTGCTTATTTCAGAAGTTTTTGTGCTTATAACCATTATTTCCTTACAAGTATTAAACCCTTCAATTACATTATCTATAACAAAGCCATTCATTATTACACATAATAGCGCATACATTGCCACATTTGCTCCAAAGGTTACTCCTGCTAATATAGTTACGATAAGATCCACTGCTAATAGAGACTTTCCTATATCTAAATGGAAAAACTTATTTAATATTTTGGCGATTATATCTGTTCCGCCTGTGGATGCATTTTGATTAAACACCATAGCCATTCCTATACCTGAAAGTAAGGTTCCAAATATAGAGGCGAGCAGTAAATCACTCGTAAGAACAAACTTAGACACTTCGAGCTTATCCATAAGCCATATTGAACCTGATAGTCCTAAGCTTGCATATATACTCTTTCCTCCAAATTTATTACCTATAACTATAAATGCAACTATAAACAATATTACGTTCATCCCAAGCATAAGCAATCCTACATCAAGAGCAGGAAAAATGCTGTTAATTATTATTGCTATTCCAGATACCCCTCCAGCCGCTATTTTATTCGGTACTAAAAACAGCTCTAATGAAAACGCTACTAATAAAAAACCAACTGTGATAAGAAAATAATCCCTAAATCTTTTCATAGAATCCTCCTTTTTGTCGGATCACTGGGTAGTTTATGAGTGTTCTCTCCCTTTGGGCACTGGGTAACTTAAAGCATTCGCTTTCGCTCATAAGTTACCCGCTAAAGTCTATTTAAGACTTCAGCCTCACAAACTACCCGCTAAAGTCCATTTAGGACTTTAGCCTCCTATAAATACTAAACACTTCTTGCTGGCCCAATAAAATATTCAATTAAGAATGAGTAGGAAATAATAAAAACGGCTATTAAAAATATAACATGAGATAAATTAAACTTCTTAAAGTATGTATCCCACTGTCTTTGATAATTAAGAGGTCTCATTAAATCTCTTTTTACAAAAGAAATTCCTGATAAAACTAATCCAATAGTGCCTATTATCTCTGTCAGCCTGCATCCCCAAACAATAACCTCTCTAAAATTGAAGCCATGCAGAATGAGTCCAACTATTGTTCCTACAATAAATGAGCCTGCAAAAAAATATAATGATAATTTTAAACAGTATAATGCATCCTCTAAATAATGCTTCATGATAATCCCCCTCTTTTGTTTAATGAATAATTAATAATAAAGAATTATTCATTCTTAATTGTTAACTAACCATAAAAAGGGGCTAAAAAGCCCCCTATTACAACCCAACACTTATGGAAAGTGCTTCATCCACCTTTTTCATGTCTCCCTCAGTCATATGACCTATTTTTTCCTTTAGTCTTTTTTTGTCTAAGGTTCTAATTTGTTCAAGCAAAACAACAGAATCTTTGTTCAAACCATATTCTTCTGAGGAGATTTCAACATGTGTTGGAAGTTTTGCTTTATTTATCTGTGAAGTAATTGCCGCAACAATTACTGTTGGACTGTATTTATTCCCTACATCATTTTGTATAATGATAACTGGTCTTATCCCGCCTTGTTCTGATCCTACTACTGGGCTTAAATCAGCATAGAATATATCTCCTCTTTTCACTACTGTCGTCATTTGGAAAATCACTCTCCGCTAGCTTCGCTTCATACTTTTTTAACTCGTCTATATCATTTGCAAAGCCCATTTCTGCAATTTCTAGATTTAGCTGAGCCATCTCCATATATCCCTTTCTCATCTGATCAATAAAATTAAGTCTTTTCTTCTCCTCAATATATAATATTATGGCATCCCTAATAAATTCACTTCTTTTTTTGCAATCTTCTTCAAGTGCCTTGTTAAATTCATTATAAAGTGTTTCATTGAGGTTGACTACGAGTTTTTTTGAACCTGCCATGGGAAATAAACGCCTCCTAATGCTTCGTGTACTATATAGATTCAAATATTAAACCTATAATTAATCAAGTAAAATATAGATACTTCTACGCTTTTTACAAAAATTAAATATTTGATTTACTTTGATATCTATGATACTTATCCGCATGTAATATACAAATTAAGGTATTTACACTTAAAGTTTTTGTACTAAATAGTACAATTTAATTTAGGCGTAAATATGTATAGTACGATTATAATTCACAATATGTCAATATGTCAAAGTAATAATTTGTATTTCCCCATTTTGCGTCATATATAGCTGTAATTATACATAATTTCTTATCTTTACAACTTTTCCATCCTTAATATATACCCTAGGAACTCTTTTACTTATCATGCAGGTAACCTCATAGTTTATAGTTCCTATAAGTTCAGCAATATCATCTGCTGTAAATTTCATTTCACCCTGCTGCCCCATTAAAATAACCTCATCACCGAGCTTTACTTCAGGAATATCAGTAGCATCTACCATACATTGATCCATACAGATGCGGCCGATAACTGGTACAAAACGTCCATTTACAATAACCTTTGCCTTATCAAATAAAAGTCTTGTATAGCCATCAGCATAACCGACAGGCAGGGTTGCTATAATACTTTCCCTAGATGTTTTAAATTTCCTTCCATAGCTTATATACTCCCCAACTGGAAGCTTTTTTATGTGGACTATATTTGTTTTAAGGGACATTACAGGCTTTAAATTTATTTTATCTTTTAAAACTTCATCAGATGGATAATAGCCGTACAAAATAATTCCTGGTCTAACTGCCTCAAAATGGGATTCAGGTAAATCTATTATCGCAGCACTATTTGCAATATGCCTTATACTTACATTGACACCTTTTTCTTTTAGTTTTTCATAAAATCCATTGTACTTATCAAGTTGAAATTTAGTATATTCTTTATTATTTTCATCCGCAGAAGAAAAATGTGAAAAAAGTCCTTCTATAATTATATTTGGAAGCTTGCTGATTTTATATACTTCTTCCAAGCTTCCCTCATCGGGCAGAAAACCTATTCTTCCCATCCCTGTATCAAGTGCTATGTGTATTTTTGCAGTTTTATTCTTCTTCCGTGCAGCCTCTGATATTTCCTTTGCTAAATTATAAGAATAAACTGTCTGTTCTATGTCATATCTTATAAGCAAATCTATAAGACTTGGAGGTGTAAACCCTAAAATCATAATCGGCTGCTCAATGCCGCCTCGTCTTAATTCTACAGCTTCATTTAATACAGCCACAGCAATTCTAGTAGCACCATTTGCAAGAAGTGTTGGTGCTATATCAAGCGCTCCATGTCCATAACCATCTGCTTTTATTACCGCAATAATATCTTTACTTTTTGAAACCCTTCGTATTTCTCTCATGTTATGAGCAAGGTTATCTAAATCTACCTCTGCCCACACTGGTCTTAAGTGCCTGAACACATTTATCCCCCCGTTAAAAATCGCTTTGCGTTTTTACAGTCTGTCCATCTTCAGTAAGAAAACCATTAATCAATATTAAATAATTTATCATCAAGTTCTTCTTCACAATGGAAATTCTTATAAGTTATTTTTATTCTTTCCTTATTATTTTCATCATATACCATAATCCACTCAGGAAGATAAGTTTTGGCATTCACATACATTACAGCCTTGCTTGTTTCTCTTGTTCCTCCTGGAATTACTAATTCTATAAGTTGATAATTTTTTCCTTCAATAGTCTTATAGTCATACTTCACTTCTTCATTTGCAGACAACATGTTTATATACTGCTCAACGAACGTGATTTTATAAATATTATCAAAATCTTTATCTAAAGTATATTTAAAATTATTTTTAACATCATTTACGTATATTTTATCTGACTTATACAAAAATACTCTGTCTTTGCTTAACTCTATTCTATAGCCTTGTCCCTTTTTATAGTATTGTTTGCCCTCATGAACTATAACTTGTTTATCATTTTTTATATCCATGGTAAAATCAGTGCTGTAGCTTTTTAGATCTTTAAGAAAACTAGTTATCTCATTTGGATCTCTTTCAGTCCTTCTGCAGCCTGATAAAATGCTGATAAAAGTCAATAACGCAATGGATAGTATTAATATTTTCCTTCTCACTTTAGCCTCCAAGAATAAGAATTTCATTATTAATACTATTCATCATACTTATTTATTATTCTTCATTACTGTTGAAGTTCTTTTATTACATAAGGCAGACTTTCTAAAACATGGCTGGCATTTACACAGAACATTTCCTCAGAAAGTCTATCTCCAGCATATCCATGTATATAAGTTGAAAGAGCTGCTGCTTCCATAAGCTTATAACCCTGTCCTATAAAGGAGGCAATAATTCCAGTTAAGCAGTCTCCCATTCCCCCTGAAGCCATTGAGCTGTTTCCTGTAGGGTTTATTATAGTTGTACTGCCATCAGTAATTATTGTATTATAGCCTTTTAATATTATAACAACTCCGTATTCTTTTGCAAACTCTTCAGATACCTTTATTCTATTTTCCTTAATGTAATCTATATCTAACCCAGTTATTCTAGACATTTCTCCTAAATGAGGAGTCAATATTACACCCTGCTCTCTATTTTTAAGGATAAAAAGACTATCCTTTAAAACATTTATCCCATCTGCATCAATTACCACAGGGCATTTTGCATTTTCTAAAGCATATTTAACAACCTCAAAGGTGTCCTCATTATTTCCCATTCCTGGGCCTATAGCTATAGAGTTACATTTTGAAAGAGCTTCTTTCAATCTATCTCTATCTTTGAAGGAAATAGTCATAGCTTCAGTAAGTTTCATGCTTAAACCCATCTGAAGTTCCTCACTGCAGCATAAGGTTACAAGTCCAGCACCGCTTCTTACAGCTCCTTCAGTTGCAATATATGCTGCACCTGAAAAGCCTTTTGAACCTGCTACAATCAATATTCTTCCATAATCTCCTTTATGCGAATATTTATTTCTTGCCATAAGTCTGTCTTTAATCATTTTTTTATCAATAATAAATTCATTTTCATGAAATTTATCTATAACAAATTCCGGGATTCCAATGTCTTCAACAATTATTTCTCCTGTATATTTATCGCTTCCATAGTTTAGAAATCCCATTTTATATAACTGAAAAGTAACAGTTTTATTTGCTCTTACACAATTGCCCATGACAGTACCATTATCACTGTTAAACCCGGAAGGAACATCTACAGATAATATATATTTGCTATTTTCATTAATTATAGATATAGCATCATCATAAATTCCATCTATCTTTTTACTTAACCCTGTTCCAAAGATTGAATCTATAACGACATCACATCTTCCAGCGGAATCTCTAAGTTCATTTATGTCTTCTAAATTGCTTATCTTATTTATTTTTATGCCCATATTCTTTAATATGAAGTAATTAGTTTTAGTGTCTCCAATTAGATTTTCCTCAGTTCCAATTAAAAATACCTCTACCTTTTTTCCTAAAACAAACAAGTGTCTTGCAACAGCAAACCCATCTCCACCATTATTTCCTTTCCCGCATACAACAGTGAAAGAAAACCATTTATCAAGTTCCAAGTTTTCTATAATTTTAAGTGCTGCATTTTCCATTAAAACTATGCTTGGAATTTTCAAAATGTCTATGCAATATTTATCGATCTCCCTCATTATAATTCCTGATGCTATCTTCATTTTCTTCACTCCTGTAATCTGCATTTTCTATCATAGCATAAGCAATAGCACTATCTTCTCCATGAGAAATACTTAAATGTATTTTGTAATCACCGCTTTTTTCAGCAATAACCCTTGCCTTTCCTTTAAGTACTACAATTGGCTTTCCAAGTGCTGTTCTATCTATAACAATGTCTTTAAAACTAAAACCTCTAAAACCAGTTCCAAGTGCTTTGGCTACAGCTTCTTTCGCTGCAAACCTTCCAGCAATATATTCTGGCCTCATTCCTCTGCTTTTCATGTAATCTATTTCTTCTTTATTAAAAAGCTTATCTATGAAATTATCATTTCTTTCTACAGCTTCTTTTATCCGTCTTATCTCAACTATGTCAACACCAACCCCGGTAATCATTTATATCACCCCTTAATAATTTTGCGAAGCAAAATTATAATGAAGAATTAAGAATGAAAAATGAAGAATTAATGGATGAAAATTCCTTAGGGGATTTTCTACAACAATAATTTAGTTGATAAAAATTACGCGATAGCTTGTAAATTTTGTTGCATTTAGAGCTTACAATCAATAAATTATAGAATTACTTTAAGTTTTATATAATTCGCAGCATTCTGTTATCTTCTATCTTTAGATTAATTCAGACTGCTAACGCAGAAAAATATTTTTAACCAGCTTTATAATTATTAATTCTAAAAATCGCTCT